>Ga0074198_1000616_pt1 | contig 33569 bp, 46 predicted proteins | sample EPASupsiteSAE323_FD_64527 | JGI IMG/M metagenome (GOLD analysis project Ga0074198, IMG submission 64527) | Bioremediated contaminated groundwater from EPA Superfund site, New Mexico - Sample SAE3-23 | ecosystem: Environmental > Aquatic > Deep subsurface > Groundwater > Contaminated ... | reverse complement strand
CTGATAGGCATCAGGGTAACCTTCTATATCTTGCTTTAATGCATCAAGATCGATCCGTCTTGGTTTTGTATTCCGTTTCTCAATAGGTTCTAGCTTTTTTGACCATAAAAATATACTGTTCTTTCCCACACAAAATCGTTTTGATGTTTCCTCAAACGTGAGTCCTTCCTTCTTTTTGACTCCTAATACCTTACGTCGAAAATCTATGGAGTACGTCATACTCTGTCTTCTGTGCTCATTATTGTTAAATTATAACTAAATTATACGGAGTTAGCTATAATTCTTCACAAAAAAAGAATCTTCATCCATGTTTGGAACGCATCAAATCCTCTGAACCTGATTTAATTTCTGGAATAAAAAAACGGATTGAAGATACTGAGCACGTTATAGCAGATCTGGAAAAACAGAAATCAAGAGGTTGGTTGGACTGTTTTGCGCTGTTTATCTGACGTGTGTGCTGCATTTCCAGGAATTCATCTAAAGAATAATCGTGTGATTCAACAAGTTCAGTAAGGGCGTGTTTTCTGATATCGTATAGCTAGGTAAAAGTGTTGATGACAGATGATGTCTAGCTACTCATTCGAAAAAAATCTACCTCAAACTGATATGCATGTGATTTGTGTTCATGCTGAGAAAAAAGACAGTGCACTGTCTGAACTATTAAAAGGATTAATAGAGAGACATGAATTCAAAGCCGAAGAGGGTGATATTCTACTTCATCAAACCCCTGAGCAAACAACGTTGTTGCTTGGTGTGGGTAATCCAAAAATGACTTATGATTTTGAAAAAATTGGTGCCTCTGTTTTCAAAAACACTGAAAAATGGAAAGAAGGAAAAATCTCTGTAACCATTCCAGAGGTTGATAATGCGAAAGGTTTGGCCGCTGTTATGTCTGGATTAGCTCTTCGCGATTGGCGTTTTGATGAACTTAAAACAAAAACAAAAAAACCTGTCAAAATTCATGATTATATTCTAGTGACAGAGAAAACGATGGCAGCCAAAGAAGCTTATGCAGAATTTGATGCTATGGTGAAAGGCAACCATGCAACCCGTGAGGTCGTATCATTACCGCCCAATATGATCTACCCAGAGTCATATGCAAAACGGGTAAAAAAAGATCTTGAGCCTTTAGGTGTGAAGGTTACTTTGGTTGATGAAAAGAAATTGAAAGAACTGGGCTGTCATGCGATTTTGGCTGTTGGAGCAGGTAGCGAAAAGGAATCCTATCTTGTGATTTTGGAATATAACAAGGGCAAATCTGATCAGGCTCCTTTAGTTTTTGTTGGTAAAGGTGTTACGTTTGATACGGGTGGTATTTCCATTAAGCCATCGGCCAACATGGATGATATGAAGCATGATATGGCTGGATCGGGTGCTGTTTATGGCTTGTTCAAAACTCTGGCCCTTCGCAAAGCAAAAGTAAATGTAGTGGGTGTGTTGGCACTGGTTGAAAATATGCCTTCTGGTGCAGCGTATAGGCCTGCTGACGTGATTACATCATATTCTGGTCAGACGATTGAAGTGCTGAATACAGATGCTGAAGGGCGGGTCATATTGGCCGATGCGCTTTGGTATGCTCAAGAGCACTTTAACCCGCAATTAGTCATTGATTTGGCAACTTTGACGGGTGCCATGTCTGTGGCTTTGGGCCATGAATTTGCAGGTCTATTTTCAAATGATGAGGAACTATCATCTCAATTGATCGAAGCATCAAATCTTGTAGAAGAAAAATTATGGCGCATGCCCTTGCACAAAGCATTTGATAAAGACATCGATTCAAAAGTAGCCGATGTTCAAAATACGGGTACGGGACGTGGAGCAGGCAGTTCAACGGCAGCACACTTTCTAAAACGCTTTGTAAAAGATGATATGAAATGGGCGCACCTTGATATTGCCGGCGTGGCGTGGGATAAGAAAGGACGGGATCTTTTCGAAAAAGGCGCGACGGGTTTTGGCGTTCGGTTATTAAATCGATTTGTCGAGCAAGTCTTCGAACAATAGTATGAAATTCATTGATCAAGCGAAAATTCACATTCAGTCAGGTCCTGGAGGTAATGGGTGTTGTAGTTTCAGACGTGAAAAATATATCCCGAATGGTGGCCCCAATGGTGGGGATGGCTCAAAAGGTGGGGACATTTATATTCAAGCCAATCCACATCTTAATACATTGATAGACTTCAGACATAAAGTTCATTTCAAAGCCCAAAAAGGTGGACATGGGCAAGGGTCTAATAGAACGGGCAGAGCCGGAGAAGATTTAATATTACAGGTGCCTTTGGGGACTCAGGTTTTTGATGAAACGGGTACGATTTTGTTGACCGATGTTACTGAAACTACTCAGAAAATCTGTTTGGCTAAAGGAGGAGAAGGTGGTAAGGGAAATGCCCGTTTTAAAACATCTGTTAACCAGGCTCCACGTCACACAGAAGATGGTCAGCCGGCTGAAGAACGCTGGATTGTTCTGAAGCTTAAAGTGATGGCAGATATTGGAATCATTGGATTGCCCAATGCGGGAAAATCCACATTCTTGAAGGCAGCCACACGTGCCAATCCTAAAATTGCTGACTATCCATTTACAACGTTAATCCCGCAGCTGGGTGTGTTACTTCGACATGATCGAGAAATTGTTTTGGCAGATATTCCGGGACTCATAGAAAATGCCCATTTAGGTCATGGTTTGGGGCATCAATTTTTAGCGCATATTGAACGTTGTCGTTGTTTGTTGCACATGATCGATGCGACGACAGAAGATGTTGTGGCGGTGTACAAACTGATCAGAAAAGAACTGACAGAGTACGGGGCCAACATTGATCAAAAACCAGAAATCATTGCCTTGAATAAAGCAGAGCTTGTGGATTCGGAAGAGATAGAAAGAAAGAGAAAAGAATTGGCAGATTATTTATCGTGTCATCCCCGAGAAAGCGGGGGTCCATTAACTAACGGCAAGAAAATGGATCCTCACGTTCGTGAGGATGACGAAGTACCTTCCATTTTCATAATCTCTGCCCTATCCCGCCAAGGTCTAGAACCTTTATACGAAGCTCTTGAAAAACCACTTTGCAATAATGACAAATAATAATTAAAAATTTATAATAACATTATAGATCTCATGAAATAATTTTCATGATTAATATTGTTGAAATCAAAAATGCAGATAAGGATTATCATCAATTTTTTGAACAATGTCTCATCGAAAAACCAGGTGATGATTTTATGTTCACCATAAAACCTCAAGAAGATTCTTATTCTCAGGGACGTATAGGACATGGGAAAAAAGAGGCGTCTGGATTGCAGTTGCCGGTATATGAATGCAATCACCAGGGGTGTACAATTTTCACGGGAATGGGAACGTTTTTATCGGCCTTGTACATTCAAAAATGGTCTGAAACACCCAATACTATTTTTAAAAACGTTTTTGTGTTCCTTTCATCTTTTTTTAAAGATATTTTTACTATTGTTCTAGATAAACCAAAATTATGGATGCCACTGTGTATAAAGGGAAAAGGACTGATTTATCAAGCAAAGTCTCAGGTTATTGACTCAAAAAAAATACTTCTAGAATTTATGATTCCTATCACCAAAGACGCTAAAGAAAAAAATACAGCACTTAAACATCATATTCTGCCTCCCACTTGCCTTGAAGACGAAGATATTCATCTTACATGCGATGAACTGTCTCGTCTTTTTCAAGACTATACAAAAAACTATTTTGATAAGGAATAGAAAAATGATTAACATTGTTGAGATCAAAAATGCCGATGAGAATTATCATCAGGTTTTTACACAGCATTTTATAGAAAAACAGAATGAGGATTTCTGTTTTATCATCGAATCTCAGGACGATTCTTACAGTCATGGTCATTTAGGATGCGGTAGGGTAGATACTTCAGTATTAGATTTGCCAATTCATAGCTGTAAGCGGAAAGGATGTGGTGTGTATACGGGGAATGGAACATTTTTGGTGGGATTGTCAATTATTCAGTGGGCAAACGCGGGGTTGATTGATAAAAAAAACTTTATTTTCTTTTCTCGTTTTTTTAAAGATTGTTTTAGCATTAATCTTGACAAACCAAAACCTGCATTGCCTTTTTCTATAAAAGGTCGAGGTCTTATTCATTTTGGATATTCTCGGGATGAAAATACGGATCGTTCTATCAAAGAGATGATGATTCCTATCACCAGCGATGCCAGAAAGAAAAATGAGGTTGTAAAACCTGGAATTTTGATACCAACTTCTTTAGAAGATGAGGGCATTATGATCACACACGAAGAATTGTCTAAAATATTCAAAGAATATACAGCAGATTATTTTAAACAACAAATAGGAATGATAGAATAAATTAAGATAACTAAAAATATTCGAAATGACGATATATTGTTCTAACCGTTATTCAGACTATTTTTCTGATACACATAATGGTAACTACTATTATAATTATTATTTATATTACTCAGACGCTTATTCTGATTTTTCTATTATTAACAATCAATATTACATTTACAGCTATTGGTGCTATTACCCCTACTCTTACTTGCCGAATCAAGACAACTATCCCCCCATCCTATCAAACTTTTTTTCCCCTACTTGCCTTTTTACGAACACTAATTTCGATGTTTCGTTTGTTGTTAATGAAGATGCCCGTGTTACATTAAGCTTTAATAATTCTGATTATGTCTCTGATTTCGCGACAGGGAATTGCCAATTTACGAGCATTCAGTCGCCTGATGATGTCGGTTATTATTCGTACAGTGTGGTGGCTATACCCGTTTCTAATTCTTCTGTTGCTGATGTTATAAGCGAAACTATCCCTGTAGTGTCACCTAATGCAACGATGCAGTCTTATAATCATTGTCCTGTTCAATCAGTGAATGTCATCGCGAAGAATGGTATGGTCATTTCTGATTTTTGTTCAAAAGATGGAACAATTCTTTATATTTCTGATGGACAGTTTAAAAATTTATATTCCGATCCTCAGACGAATACTACCAATGCTAGCGATGTCTTTTATCAATACGCCTGGTACAGCTATACGTGCGGCTTTACCGTTGTTCGGCAACAAAATGGTGATATTTTCTTGACGAATAATGGCGATATCAACATAGCCTCTGCGATTCATCTTGTTTCAGATGTATTAGGACGAAGTGATACAACCAGTTTACAGAATATTACTATTTTTTCTAATTTGGGAAATATAAATATTAATCAAGATATTTTTATATCGGGACGTATTACCTGCATGGCGTCTCAGGGTACAATTTTTGTGGCAGCAGGGGTAACCCTACAAAGCACAAAAGACCAGGTTGTTATGATGGGAAGCGATCTGATTAATAATGGCAGTATCAAAAATGCTATACCAGGTTTAGCTAATTTATCTGATAGCCCTTCAAGTGCCACATGGACTATTTCTAATTTATCCGACAATTTATCCGGTTCGGGAATTACTAATGTATCAGACCACATCACCATTAATTCCAATAAGAATATTATTATAACCAACGATGCGGTTTTGAGTAAGAATTTAACAATAAATACATCTGGAACAGTAACCGTGAGCTCGATCACATCGCCAGGTCACAATATCAACATTAATGGTCAATGTATAATTATCAGTGATGCTATTAATGTATCTGTTGATCAACAAGATAGAATAGCAGGTGGTATAAGTCTGCAGAGTAAAACAGATATTATCGGAGGAATGTTTTCAAATAATTTTGGGCATATTGACTTAATTGCCGGTTGTAACATTACAACACCAACTATTACGGAAAACACTAGTGGCAGCAATGGCAATACCGGTACTTATAGCTGTGATAATAGAGGTTCTGATGGCAATGCTAACAATTCTCAGGTTAATATTGCGTTAATTGCTGGTTTTAATATCACAAAACCAACTATCACGATAAATACTAATTACGGCAACGGTGGTAACGGTGGTCAGACTGGTGGTGATGGTGGTGATGGTGGTGCTAGCAATGTTCAGGCCAGTATTGCGTTAATTGCTGGTTGTGATATTATAACGCCAACCATCACGGTAAGTACTAGTAGTGGTAGTGGCGGTGACGGTGATGATAGTGAGCAGGGTGATGGTGGTAATGGTGGCTCCAATAATGTTCAGGTCAGTATTGCGTTAATAGTTGGCTGTAATATTATGATGCCAACCATCACGGCAAATGTTAGAGGCGGCTTTGCTGGAGATGGTGACGATAGTGGTGGTGATGGCGGTAATGGCGGTAATAGTAATGTTCAAATCAGCATTGCGTTAATGGCCGGTTGTAATATTACAGAGTCAACCATCCCCGAAAATTCTACTGGTGAGGGTAGGGATGGTGATGATGGTGATGGTAATACTCAAGTTTACATTATGTTAAAGGCTTATGGTTCTACTGCTAATGAAGGCTATACCGCTTCACTGTATCATATGCGGAACATGGGATTGAATATTACAGCAACAGCACCTAATATCTTCTCCGGTTCTGACGTTACTTTAACAATTACGGCTCAAAATATGGGTTTTATCGAAGAATCTGATAATACTATTGTCATCACAGCTAACGGCCAGTATGTTTCCGACGGTCATCCCTATGATTATTCTTCAGATCAATTGCCAACTTATCCTTTGTCTTTAGCTTCATTATCTCCAGGACAGTCAGATGTATTTACGGTCACTACACATTTGCCAGCTGGAAAATTTACATTTACAGCCGCTACCAGAGATTTTCCTTTTTCAAGTGATTCAGCTTATGTTAATGTCTCGGGAACAAGTACGATCACAAGTCTATCATGGCATCTCTCTGGATCATTTTTATATCTTATTTTTGATTTACCCCTAACTTTCACTACAACTTACCCTAATACAAGCGATTACAGAACAATACTAAGCGACATGTACTGTTGCGCTGAATCCGTGCCTTTTACAGTCGGCTTAATGATTAGTGACCAGTCGGATATGTTTTCAGACAATGCTTCTATACTTAACGGACGACAAAGCGTCATTGTTTCGGCTTCAGATGGAAACTTGTTTATGACAAGTACAGCAGGTTTATTCGTATTTGAATTAGCGAACATTGTGTCTGATTCGATTGGTATTTTCTACAGCGATACATATGGACAGCTTAACAAAATCATGAGTGATGCTGGTGGACAAATTGCAACGATGGTAATTACTCAAGAAGCTACTAACCTAGAAATTACGTCGATCATCCCTTCTGACACCTTTGTAAAATTAGGGAGTTCCCTTGCATTTTTTGCAACGATCAAAAACTATGGTCCTGTTGATGTGAGCGATGCATTTGTCTCTGTGACCACTAATTTCGGTGATCAATTTACGCAAAACATTGGTTTTATAGCTTCTGATGGTATGTCTAACCTGTTAATCCCATACACACCAGGCCAAACTGGCGATTATAATTTCAATTTTTCTATTGATAGCCATCAGGTGATTAATACGAATCCATCAGATTGTATAATGTCCGTTAGTGTGTTCGATCTAGATCTTGCTATTACAAAAATTAGTCCCAATCAGGTAATACCACAATTCCCCTATAGCGTTTCGTTTAATCTGACAAAAATTGGTACATGTCCAGGTAAGGTACACATAACAGCAACGGTAGCGTCCGACCAAATCTTGTATGAAAGTGATTACACAGATAGCGGTAATTACACAATTGTATTGATGGCACTCAGCGATCAAACCAACTTTGCGTTAAAACTTGGTGCATCTTGCGGTGTGTACAGCGACATAAACGATTATTATCCTGTTCAATTTTTGACATTAACTGATGCGTTACAGGTTTATGGAATTACCGCTGATCCTAGTTCTTCAGATTTCATGTCTGATGTAGAATCAGCGTTATTATGTTATGGAATTAGCGATCTTAATGTATACTTACAGTCAGATGTGCTTTCTATGGCACGAACAGCGTTGGAGAAAGTTGGCATTAGCGATCTTAATGCTCCCTTTTCTTTTAAAGGCATGACGTTCAGTGATTTTAGAACTTTATGGAATTTCGAAACTATTGTATCGTATCGAAGTGTATTGGCAAGTCTCAACTTAATCAATGCATCAGAAAGTTCGCTTAATATTAAGGGGTACGGATCTCTTTTAGATTTCAGCCTGTTCTTAAATCAGGACATCTTATACTATCTGTCATTACACTATAACTTGGGTCTTCCAACATCAGATATTGGAAAAGCCTTTACAGGTATTTGCAGTTATCTATCGACAAACAATATATCGACAATTCCGGCGACACTGTCGATCAATCAATATTCTGATTTCTTTATAAATTCCGATGCGATGATCTTGCGAAATAGCGATCAGTCTGTCAATTTATCCTGTAGTGACAATCGTTTTTGCATGACAGCATCGGATGGCTCTTTCTTTTTATGTTTAAGTCCCTTTACGTCTGATTATCCTACCTTTACATACAGTGATACGACTCAATTTATATCAAAAATTATGAAATTAGGAGGAGACTTCAATACACACTTGGGTTCAGCGAAAGACAATCTTGTCACTTCTTTGACATTCTTACCCGCAGGTATTTCAACAGGTACTGTGATTGGGAAATTCTTGCTATTCATGATGTTTTTGATTGTCGTGGGTCTGCTATTCATCCCACATCCTTCAGCCATGCAGTATATGCCATGGGATGAAAAAGATAGTTAAGCAAAACAAAGTTGCTCAATGCCAAAATAATTTTGACTTTGAATAAGGTGGGAAAAAGATTGCCAAGCATCCGGTGCTAGTTTAAAAAAAGCGGCCAAAGCAGATGATATATTTGTTCCCTGATAAATAGGTAGAATCCTTTGTTTGAACTGTTCAAACAAAATGATCATTTCGACACATGAATTTGAAATAATATTTTCTTTGGCGTAATTTAAAATTCTTGAGAAGTCGAAATTATTAGTAACACCACAGGTCATAAAATCAAAAATGTAGTACATCAAAACATCTCTTTGAAAACTGTTTTTTAGATAAAAACTGTAATCAACACATAACATCAAAAAATTCACAAGATCTTTTCGGGCACATAAGTTTTTTGTATACAAATACGTCGAAAAACAATAGCGCCACAACTTGTAATGTTGTTCGACATCGTTTCCTGTCATCACTGTATTAATTTGTGTTTTTATATCTATGCCTTCCCGTGCTATTAATCCAAAAATCGGAACTAGAGTGAACGGTATAGGCATAGTGTTGAATTGTTTGTTCGAAAAAATATGGTACAAAGACGCGCAATACATATGGGTGGCCAATGGATTTTTTGTGCCGTTTAAAGGCAGATTGGCTGGTATTCTGTTTGATTCTTTAGAGATAAGTTGCAGATAAATTTCAGGAACACCCGTAAGGTGTCCCAAGTTATCCAAACGTGTGACTGATGACATGAAAACCTCTTAATGTAAAAATTCAATTTTCTGTTCATGAAAGCGGGTCATTACATTTTCTATGATGTTGTTGCACATTTTGCGCATTTCTTTTTCGATTCGGTCAGCCATTACTCCAGAAATTTGGACCTTACCGTGACACGTCAGCTGAGTTTTGTTGAGGCCAACATTTTCAATTGTCCAATCAACACTCGCCTTTGCCATGCCAAACATCAAAATATTGATATATTTACTGATAATGACTTTTTTCCCATTTTCTATATCCTGACTTTTCAGGACGATATCTGCATCTGCAGAGAAAGAACGATAAGTAAAAGTTTTACGGGAATGTTCATTTTTAATAGAAAGCTTTTTCATATTAATAAGATCGTGGGGGATGTAATCTTCTGCATTCATGATGAAATGATGTAAACGATTTACATCCAGATCATGAAAAAGATATTTACCTGAAATAGTTAAGTTGTCGTTTGTTTTGTTAAAAGAAATTAGATCTTGCATCGGCCTACCCAGTTTTAGAAAAAAGGTCTGAGGCATTCGATGAGGCGTTATGTTTTAGATTAGCTGTTTTTTAGAAAATGATGCAACAACTGTTTTAATAAATAGGTTTGAGAAATTGATAAACTTGTGCACACAATGTTTAGATACCGTCATAAAAGATTCATATTTTCTATGTTGTTGGCCACAAAATTATCAAAATCAGTGGGCCCTACTGAAATTTTAAAAAACATCAGTTTAGATTTAAAGGAAAACGAAACTGTTGGATTAACAGGACCTTCTGGTTCTGGCAAGACATCCTTACTTCATATTTTGGGATTGCTTGATCATCCTACAAGGGGAACGATTAATATTTTAGGTACTGATACAAAAAATCTTAAAGAAAAAGATCGTACGATTTTAAGACGCGACAGTATGGGATTTGTTTATCAATTCCATCACTTGTTACCGAATTTTGATGCTTTAGAAAATGTTGCCATGCCACTTTTGATACAGGAAGAAAAAAAGCAAGTTGCGTATCAAAAAAGTGCTGAGTTATTAAAAGAGATTGGGTTAGGGCATCGTCTTCATCACAAAGTCCACCAACTATCGGGTGGGGAGCAACAGCGTGTAGCAATTGCTCGTGCGATTATCCATGAACCTAAGATTTTATTAGCGGACGAACCAACGGGAAACCTAGATATAAAGAATTCTCAACTTATTTTTGACTTGCTGATTAACTTAGTTAGAAGAAGAAAAATGTGCGCTTTAATCGCAACGCATAACGATGTTTTGGCAAAGCAATTGGATCGGGTGATTACTCTTTGAAATAATAAACTCGATTAACGGGAAGGATAAAACGTCCTTGATCCGAATCTCTGACATAAGCGTTTTGAATATTCTCCCAAGTTTTTTTCAGATTGATTGTTGGTTCTATAAAAATTGATGGTGTATTTTTCCAAAAATGGCTGAGATGATAACCATCTTTATAAAATAAAGGCCATAAATGTTTCCAATTTTTATTGGTTGTTTTGGCGATCATATTTTCTGCTATTTCTCTTCCTGTTTCAGATATTTGAGAAGCGTAATTTTCCCGATAAAAATCTATATGAGATTGGTTGATTAAAAATTCATTAGCAGGGCGTAGTGTTATTTTTTGAATTGTGCTTACTGATTTTTGTGAAATAGGATCAAAAGCTTTGATGGATTCTACTGTGTCTCCAAAAAAATCGATGCGAACGGGATGCGTCGTGTTTGGTGGGAAAAGGTCAACGCGATCTCCACGAATAGCGTATTGTCCTGGACAAGAAACGGTATCAGTATTTTGAAAAGAATAAAGGATTAGAACATCAGATAAATGACGATGTGTTAATGTGTCATCTTTATGAATAGTAAAAGGTTGATGTAAGGTGTCTGCCACGATTGGTCTTTTTTCGAACCAGGCTAAAGGTGATATTAACAAACAAAAATTTTGATCTTTTAAATGTTCTAATGTTTTGATACGTTCAGCGGCGTGTGTTGCCGATACGGGAGAGGGGTCATAAGGAAATTCGCCCATTGCAGGATAAATTAAAAGTTTTTTTGTAATGCCTAACGCTTTTAAAGATTGTCGAATTATTGTTAAATCAACCTCTGTAATAACGACGCAAGAACCTGATTGTTGATTTAAAAAAAATGTCAGTTTATGAAAATTCAGCATGCCGATGATATAGCTTCAACGTCGTGTCCACTGTGTATAGTTTGACAGGGAATCGAAGGACATGTTCGTTTGACCAATCCCGATAAAACTTGACCAGGTCCAACCTCAACGAAATGCGTCACTTTGTGCGAAGCCATGTGCAATAAAGTTTCACGAAAACGAACGGGGCCTGTGATTTGATTTAGCAGTAATTGAACGACACTTGTTTCATCAATCGTTGGTACAGCTTGTACGTTAGGATAGTAAGGAGTGGTAAATGGCTTCATCACAACAGAACCAAGAACTTTTTTCATGCGATCTTGTGCTTCTTGCATCCAGGGACTGTGGAATGGTCCAGAAACAGAAAGTTTCTTGACAATTTTTGCCCCTGCTTTTTTTGCCTTTTCCATGGTGTCGGTAAGGCCAAGGGGCAATCCGCTTATAACCAATTGTCCTGGACAATTATCATTAGCGATAACACATTGTTCATTGCAACACTGTTGTAATATATCTCGATCCAATCCGATTATTGCCGCCATGCCACCTTCTGCTGCCGATGTTTTCATTAATTTTCCGCGCACGGCGACAAGCTGCATAGCTGTCTGAAAATCCAAAGCACCTACACTGACCAAAGCGCTGTACTCCCCTAAGGAATGACCAGCTGCACTATGAAATGAAAAATTAGGTATAGCTTCACGCATGACAGCTAAAGTTGCAATGCTGGAAGCAACCAAACATGGTTGCGCATTTTCTGTGTCAGTTAATACATGCTCGGGCCCATCAAACATCAATTTTGAAATGTTGATACTAACCGTATCTTCGGCTTCCTGAATTTTTTCTTTGAACACAGGAAATGCACGATATAAATCTTTACACATGCCAACGTGTTGCGAGCCTTGACCTGGAAACAATAAAGCTATTTTTTTCAAAACAATATCTTTATATTTAAAGACTCTTTATTGTAACATGTGGTTTTTACTTGATGCATCACCTTTCATTTTATTTGCGTTTCGTGTATCATGTAAAAAGAAGAATGTACACAGCGGTGAAAGATGTCGACACAAGTAGCAATTCAGAAGCAAGAAGCTCACGAATTTCGTGAGAATGAATATGTTGTTTATCCGGTTCATGGAGTAGGTAAAATTGTCGCCATCGAAGATCGTTCTTTTGAAGGACAGATTATTAAATTTGTCGTTATCGAAATCAAAGAAGAAAAACTTGTTTTACGTGTTCCTATTAACAACTTATCAAAGCTAGGAATTCGCCCATTATTTGATGCCCAAACTATGGCGCAAATCGAAGATATTTTGCGTCAACGTATTCGTGTTCGTCGTATGATGTGGAGTCGACGTGCGCAAGAATATGAAACAAAGATTAACTCTGGTGATCCTGTTGCTGTGGCCGAAGTTGTGCGTGAACTTTATAAACGTAATGATATTGATCAGTCTTACAGTGAACGTCAAATTTATCAGCAAGCTTTGTCTCGTTTGGCACGTGAAGTTGGTGCGATTAAAGGGTTTGATGAAGAAGGTGCTGTTCAATATTTACGTGGTATTTTAGACGCTGCTTAAACAATCAAATGAGCAAATTCCAATTTAGAAAATAATATACACCAAGACAGGCAGTCATTGAAATAACGCTAAACAAAAATGCCCAATAATGTCTTGCTGTATCCTTTTCAGAAAATTCAACTGTAATGATCAGCATCATTTCGCAACCCATTAAAAAAGAATCCAGAAAAGCCATAAACCAATCGTGCTGTTGATAAGGAGAGAAGTAGCCAGAAAGAATTCCAGCCATTACACCTAAAATGGAAAACAAACGTCCTGAAAAATTGTATTTATCAGGGAAAATTTCGGACAGAGAATAGTCTGCCAAGGAATAAACGACGATGCACTCAATGGTATAAATTATAATCTCTAAAGATTCTTTATGCGCTGATATAGGAATGTAGTGGCAGGCTGAGTAGTTAAACAAAAATAAAATGAATAATCTAATTCGATAAATTAAATCTGGTGTTTCAATGCCGTTATTTTTGAAAAAACGTGTGATGGTATCCAATCCATGAATCAACAAGAATCCGCACATAACAAAACACAGAAAGACAAAAATTAAAAACTCTCCCGCGAAGTTTTTATAAAATTTTTTATGGAGGTTATCGGCGTATAGGTAAAGAGCATCTATGTTAAAAATAAGCCAGTGCGTTATGCCAAAACCGCTGCTCATCGAATTAAGAATGCGCGAACTTTGCCCTCCTGAACTTCGAATGACAGGGAATATTGAATGCACAAGCAAAATTGAAAAGGCTGAAATCAGCACCCAAAAATTAGGATCTAATTTTAACATTAAACACCATAGTAAAGCCTTTGGTTGAAGTTATCATAAGGACAGTTAAAAAAAGATGAAGTACAATTCTGTATTGGTCCTTTTTAAAAATTTAAGTGATTTGTTATATCGCAGCGGATCATGCCGGGTATGAATTAAAACAAGAAGTTTTGCGAAAATATCCAGATATGATTAATTTAGGAACGAATTCATTAGATGCTGTAGATTACCCTGATTTTGCATATAAAGTTGCTGACAATCTTAAACAAAGCGATCAAGCGCTTGGCATTTTAATTTGTGGAACGGGCAGTGGCATGTGCGTAGCGGCTAATCGTTTTCGTCATATCCGGGCTGTTAATTGTTTGTCGGTTGAAATGGCAAAGCTGGCAAAAGAACATAATGATGCAAATGTACTTTGTCTTGGGGCTCGCTTAGTGGATCGTACAGTGGTTTTATCAATTATAGCAACATTTCTGTCGACATCTTTTTCTTGTGAGTCTCGCCACCAAAATCGTATTAGTAAGATGTCGTGAGACGTCTATGATTTGCTAGCGCTTCGACGCCCACAAGTTTGTGATGTGCGTAATACTCTAAAAAGGCCCCTCCCCCTGTTGATACGTGATAAAGTTGAAGCATGTTAGGGTTAATGACACCGATTGTTGTTCCTCCTCCCACGATCAATTGCACGATTGGGTTAAGCTGGATGGCATCCACCAAGGCTTTTGTTGCCATATCGTATGGTTTTTGTTCAATTTTACCCAGAACTCCATTCCATATAATCAGTTTTGCTTGGCGTATAATTTCAGCGTTTTGAATGATGCTTTCTGGACCAAGATCAAGAATTGCGCCTTTTTCATCGCGGACCACATCTTTTGGTAAAATAATTTTATGACGATATTTTGAAAGTAGTTTTTGTGCTTCACTGTTATTTTCATCAAAAAACATGCTAACAAAAGCGCCGCCAACAATCATATTGTCGACATGTTTTAAGATGGGTTCTAAATACGGCATTTTTGTTTCTGTTTTTGCGCCACCTGTAATGAAAACGATGGGATGAGATTTCATCTTCACGATATGTTGTAGTGTTGCGATTTCTTTGGCCAAGTGTGGGCCACAGTAAGATGGTAGTAATTTTGGTAAAAGGGTAATCGACGCGTGGTCTCGATGACACACAGAAAATGCTTCATTAACGTAAACATCACCCATTTTTGCTAATTGATTAGCAAAAACAGGATCCTTACTTTTTTCCCCAGAAAAGAAACGGAGATTTTCTAAAAGATATATACGTCCATCGTTCAAAGGTCTTTTCAAATCGGACAGCAACGTGACGGGCCACGGTAAAAAAGGTAAAACCTGTTGCATTGAATAGGCAGGATCAAACTCTTTTGGATTGCCGAAATGACTGATTAAAATAATAGTGGCTTTTTGCTGTTGGCACATATTAATTAAAGGCTGTAAAACCTTGATACGTGTACCATCAAGCAACTTATTGTGATTTAAAGGAACATTTAAATCACAGCGAATTATTACAATTTTATGTGTAATAGCACTCAGGTTATCCGCTACACAACTGATAACGATAAGATCACCCCCTCTTATCAGGCCCATATAACTTATGATATTGTAATTGTAGATCTTTGTAACAGAAAAAAATATGGCAAAAAAGAACACAACCATTGATATAAAACTGGAAAGCACGGCAGGTACGGGTTTCTTCTACGTTGCGAAACGCAATCCAAGGAAAAAACCGGAAAAAATGGAAGTGCGTAAGTATGACCCAGTAAAGCGTGAACACGTTCTATTTAAAGAAAAAAAGATTAAATAGGGGGAAATATGAGTGACGAACAACAAGAAGAAATTAAGAAAGCCGTAGAGGAAGTTGTTCAGCCATCGTTAGAAGAAAAGCTTGCTGATTTAGAAGATCGCAATCTGCGTTTGCTGGCAGAGATGGAAAACATGCGTCAACGATTTGAAAAAGAACGCGCTGATGCTTTGAAATTTGGGGCTCAACGTTTTGCTTTAGATGTTTTGTCGGCTGCCGATACGTTAGATATAGCACTTCAAAGTATTCATCAAAATGTAGATCCTAAAACAATCGTCGTGGGTATCGAAATGGTGCAAAAAGAATTAAATAGTGCTTTCGAACGCAATCATGTTCAAAAATTCGCCAGTATTGGAGAAGTTTTTGATCCTCAGAAACATGACGCTATGTTTGAAATTGAGGAAGGTGATCACCCTGTCAATGCAGTCGTGAAAGAGATTAAGCCAGGTTACATCATGCATGGAAGATTACTTCGTCCGGCCATAGTTGGGGTGAAAAAAGAAAAGTCTAACGATTAAATCTTAGCCAATTCAAGTTCTTTAATTCGATCGCGCAGTTGCACGGCGGTTTCAAAGTCGAGTTTTTCGGCGGCGCGGTGCATGAGTTTTTTTAGTTTCTCGATATTATTCTCATTGCTAAACATATTAAGCGATTTATCGTCGAATTTTTTCTGACGTATATCTGTTAGACCCGCGCGGATATCTTTAAGAACTGTTGTGGGTGTGATGCCATGGACCTTGTTATAAGCAATTTGTTTGTTGCGGCGGCGGTCTGTTTCACCCAATGCTGCTTCTAAAGCGGTTGTCATTCGATCAGCGTATAAAATAACGTATCCTTCGATGTTACGGGCAGCGCGACCAATCGTTTGAATCAAGGCAGATTCAGATCGTAAAAATCCAGCCTTATCGGCATCCAAAATAGCGACAAGACCAACTTCGGGAAGATCTAGTCCTTCACGTAGTAAGTTGATACCAACGAGAACATCAACTTCTCCTCGGCGTAGATCTTGAATAATTTCGATACGTTCAAGCGTTTCAACGTCAGAGTGTAAATAACGCACCTTAATACCCAGTTCTTTTAGGTAATCTGTTAACGCTTCTGCCATCTTTTTTGTTAGTGTTGTTACCAAAATGCGAAACCCCTTAGTAATGGTGGTGCGACACTCATGAATAAAATCATCAATCTGATCTGTGCAGGGTTTAACGACACAAAGAGGGTCGACCAGTCCTGTGGGGCGCACAACCTGTTCCACAATATGATCTTGACTAATCTCAAGTTCGTAAGATGTAGGTGTTGCTGATACGTAAACCGTTTGAGGGCGCATTCTATCCCATTCTTCAAACCGTAAAGGACGGTTGTCTGCCGCTGAGGGCAGGCGAAATCCGTGTTCAACTAAAACACCTTTACGTGCTTGGTCTCCTCGATACATGGCTCTGATTTGAGGAATAGCAATGTGTGATTCATCCAAAATAAGCAAGGCATCATGAGATAGATACTCAAATAATGTTGGTGGGGGTTCACCTTGTTTTTTACCTGTTAAATAACGTGAATAATTTTCGATACCGGCACATGTCCCTGTCGCAACCATTGTTTCTAGATCGTATTCGGTACGTTGTTTTAAACGTTCAAATTCTAATAATTTTCCTGTTTCTTGGTATTCTTTTAAGCGGATTCCCAAATCTTTACGGATTTCTTTAATAGCCTTTTGCATGGTTGGTTGAGGAGTTACGTAGTGACTATTGGGGAAAACTGTAATACGTTCCATCGATAAATGTTTTTTTCCAGACAGTGCATCAATTTCTTCGATGCTTTCAATTTCATCCCCGAAAAAGCGAATCCGCCAGGCCGAATCGTCGTAATGAGAGGGGAAAACATCAAGAACGTCACCACGCATACGGAATGTTCCGCGCGTAAAGTTCATATCGTTTCGATAGTACTGCATAGCCGTTAGAGTTTTTGTAATTTCCGGTATAGATATCAGCTGTTCCTGGTGCAGCGTCAATGTCATTTTTGCGTATGTCTCGATACCGCCTAAACCATAGATACAAGATACGCTGGCCACGACGATGACATCCCGTCGTTCTAATAAAGACCGGGTTGCACTGTGTCGCATCCGGTCAATTTGTTCATTAATGGTGGCTGTTTTTTCAATAAATGTATCCGTTCGGGGGACGTAAGCTTCAGGTTGATAATAGTCATAGTAAGAAACAAAATATTCAACAGCGTTGTGGGGGAAGAAATCTTTCATTTCTCCATACAGTTGAGCGGCCAAGATTTTGTTAGGGGCCATAATTAATGTTGGTTTTTGAATAGATTCAATGACTTTGGCCATGGTAAAAGTTTTTCCACTACCCGTTACTCCCAATAATACTTGGTCGTGAACATTGTTATTTAGTCCTTCAATTAACTTTTGAATGGCAGCGGGTTGATCTCCGGCTGGGGTGTAAGAAGACACGACTTGTAAAGGATGTACATGGGTTTTTTCAGAAGAAATAATCGGCTGCATACCTTAAAAAGATTCGCAGAACATGAAACAGTATACACAACATGATAGTTTTGTTGTAGGATGAAATAAGTGCAGAATTGTAAGGAGTAAAATATGAAAATCGCAAATTCTCTTAAGACATTAAAAAATCGTGATAAAACTTGCCAAATCGTTCGTCGCAAAGGACGTTTATATGTTATCTGTAAAAAGAATCCACGCTTCAAGGCTCGTCAAGGCTAGGATTTAATGAAGCGTTGGCCCGCTTTTTCTTTGATCGAAATTTCCATCGTCCTTTTTATTATGGGGCTTCTGTTAACGCGAATTCCTGTTTTATTAAATTTTTATAAGACTTTCGAGGCAAAGCAACAGATCGATTTAGCTATTAAAAGTTTGGGTGCCCACGTGGCAAAAAATTTACCTTTACCAATACCAGATAATATGCCATCAGCAGAAAGTGATGCATCGATTTTGCGAGGCACATTGCCTTACAAAACTTTGGGTATTAAAAGAAAAGGAACGGTTGTTCGATATGCTGTTGATCGAGCGTTGACGGACCCGGGCGTGGTTTTGGGCGGAATGTTTTGCAATGATTTTCCTAATAATTTTCAGGCAGACGGAGTTCCAGAAAAAGATTTGATTGCTTTTGAGCTGTCAGCAGGGTCAATCAAAACATCCATAACTCGGAATAACTTCGTCGCCCAGTATTGCGGGAGGGTTTGCAAGTCTTCTTTCTAAATCAACTAATAAATCAGAATAAGACGGTAACTCGCAGGAGAGTTAAATGCAATTTGATTAAAATTTATTCATTAGATCGCTCTGAATATTGCTAGGTATTCCTCAGCAAGTGGTAAATCCGATTTGATCTTTGAAGGGGATGACTGTAATATGGACCTGTGTTGTTATTAATTTAAGAGTACCTTTGTCAAAGCAAGCACAAAAAATAAGAATAACGTTGAAGTCCTACGATCATAATTTGTTGGACCAATCAGCAAAAGATATTTGTGAAACGGCACGTCGTAGCGGAGCAGACATCACAGGGCCAGTGCGCATGAGAACTCGTATCCATAAGTACTGCGTTCTAAGGTCTCCCTTCATCGACAAGAAATCAAGAGATCAATTCGAAATGCGTGTTTACAAGCGTTTGATCGATATTAAATCTGTTGATAGTCAGGTTATGGATGGGTTGATGAAATTGCAGCTGCCTTCTGGCGTGAACGTGGATCTCAAAGTACAGGGAGACGCTCAATGATCAAGGGTTTGATGGCGAAAAAAGTGGGCATGTCACAGAAATTTCTAGAAAATGGTGATCATGTTCCGGTGACTCTTCTTGAAGTGGAAGATCACGTGGTTATTAAGCAGGAAGTTGGGCGTGTGCGTTTGGGTACAGATGTAACCAAAGAAAATCGTATTAATAAGCCGCAACGTAATTATTTAAAAAAATACAGCTTACCCATGGTGCGCAAAGTTAAAGAATTTGCGTGTGATGCTGCCGATGTTTATGAAACTGGGCAAGTGTTGACCGTTGATATGCTGTCTGATTTCGGATACGTGGATGTGACGGCTTACACAAAGGGGCGTGGATTTGCCGGTGTTATAAAGCGTTGGAACTTCAGTGGATTGTGTGCCAGCCATGGTGTTTCAGTTTCGCATCGTTCTCATGGATCTACCGGTAATCGTCAGGACCCGGGTCGTGTGTTCAAAGGCAAGAAAATGGCCGGTCACTACGGTTCTGCGCAAAGAACGGTGCAGAACCTGAAAATTATTGAAATCATTTCAGATAGTAAGTTGATTCTAGTAAGGGGAGCGGTTCCCGGACCAAAAGGCGGTCTGGTTTTGATCAAAAAAGCCGTTAAAAAAGGTGGGAGATAATTATGAGCAAATGGCAATCCATTGATACGAATAGTATCGACTTTTTTAAAGGTCTTGGTTCACTTAAAATCAGAAACGATCTGATGGCACGTGTTGTGCATTGGCAGCTTGCAAAAAGACGTCAAGGTACGCACGAAACAAAAGAAGAAGGCGATGTGCGTGGATCTACCCGTAAGCTATTCAAGCAAAAGGGAACGGGTAACGCACGACAGGGTGGTCGTAGAGCGCCTCATATGCGCGGTGGTGCGGTAATTTTTGGTCCGCACAATCGCTCTTACGAATATGCTTTACCGAAGAAAGTGCGCGCACTTGGTTTGCTTCATGCATTAGCAAGTCGCATACAGAGTGACGCATTTAAGATTTTCAAAGATCTTTCTCTCGAAAGTTTTAAAACAAAAGATGTTGCTAAATTTGTCGAAACCCTGTTTGGTGATAAAAAGGTTTTGTTCATCGATGATAACAATGAAAACTTGGTATCAGGCGTTCGCAATTTATACGGTATCGATGTTCTGCCAGTTATTGGACTTAATGTTTATGACATTTTGAAGCACGATATTGTGGTTGTTAGTGAAGCCGCTGTGAACGGTATCAAGGAAAGGGTGGCAAAAGCATGTTAAGCAGTCATTTAATCAAAGGCGTTATTTTAACAGAGAAAGCAATTGCTTCTGAATATGCCGGAACGGGTGTAAAAACCTATGTTTTCAAAGTATCTTTGGACGCAAATAAGCCTGGTATCAAAAAAGCGATTGAAGACGCTTTTGAGGTTAAGGTAAAAGCAGTTAACACGTTGATCCAAAAAGGAAAAAAAAAGGTGACGCGTGGTCGTGTCGGATTTCGTAAGGATTTTAAAAAGGCTTACGTGACACTAGAAGGTGGATATTCCATTAACTTAGAAGAGAGTATGTAAATGGTATTAAAAGTTAGTAAACCCTACTCCCCTGGTCGTCGCGGATACATTACGGAATCTCGCGATGATCTATATAAGGGGCGCCCTCATAAGGCTTTAACAGAGTCTATTGATAGGGCTCACGGTCGTAATAATCACGGCCACATTACTTCACGTCATCGTAGCGCTGGGCATAAAAAGCTTTATCGTGAAATCGATTTTGGACGTGAGATGCGTGATGTCAGTGGAAAAATTGAACGTATTGAATACGATCCAAATCGTTCAGCGCGTATTGCTTTGATTGATTATGGTTCAGATAAAAAATGCTATATCCTTGCCCCAGCTGGTTTGGCCGTGGGTGATTCTATCATGTCATCTGATAGTCGCTTGGATCCATTTCCAGGAAACGCGATGCCGCTTCGTCATATCCCTGTAGGTGTTCAGATTCATAATATTGAACTGAAGATTGGTAAGGGTGGACAGCTTGCGCGCGCTGCAGGTACATTTTGCACATTGATGGCGAAAGATTCTATCAATGCAACCATTCGAATGGTTTCCGGAGAAACCCGCTTAGTGAATCTAGATTGTTTTGCAACAATTGGCGTTTTAGGTAATGCCGGCCATAAGAATGAGCAAATTGGTAAGGCGGGTCGTTCTCGTTGGTTAGGAAGACGTCCTAGCGTTCGTGGTGTGGCGATGAACCCGGTTGACCATCCACACGGTGGTGGTGAAGGTAAAACTTCTGGCGGTCGTCACCCTGTTTCGATTTGGGGTAAACCAACAAAAGGCAAAAAGACAAGACATAACAAGCGAACAGACGGTATGATCGTTCGCGATAGAAGGAAGGGGTAATTATGGCACGCTCAGTTTGGAAGGGTCCATTTGTAGACGTATCAGTTATAAAAAAGGCGCTAAAAGTGCGTGATTCTGGTCGTCATGATGTGATTAAGATATGGTCTCGTCGATCCACGATTATTCCTGAATTCGTAGGTCTTAATTTTGCTGTTCACAATGGTCGTCAGCATGTGCCTGTACACGTTGTTGAAAACATGGTGGGGATGAAATTTGGTGAATTTGCACCAACACGCACTTATCATGGTCACGGCGCAGACAAGAAAGGGAAGAAATAATCATGATCAAAGCATCTTTAAATCGTGTTAAGATTTCTCCTGACAAGGCAAATCTTGTGACCAGAATGGTTCGTGGAATGAATGCATGGGATGCCTGCGATGTTCTCAAGTTTACACGCAAGCGCATTGCCGCTGACATTCGAAAGCTCATTGTTTCTGGTATAAGTAATGCTCGCAATAGTGGTGTAAATGCTAATGAGCTTTACGTCAAGGAACTGTATGTTGGTAAATCCATTGTTTTGCGACGCATGCATTGCCGTGCGCGCGGACGAGGAAATGTGTTAAGAAAACCGTACAGTAACATTTATCTCGTTTTAGATCAGAAATAGGGGGAATTCAGATGGGACAAAAAGTTAATCCGATTGGATTTCGCCTAGGTGTCAATGAGACCTGGAGCTCCAGTTGGTATGCAGAGAAGAATTATAAAACGAATCTTGCGAATGACATTCGGATTCGTGAAGAAATAAAAAAGCAGTTCAGAAATGCGGGGATCGACAGAATTTTGATCGCACGTGGTAATGATCAGACAAAAGTTCAAGTCCATGCGGCTAAAACAGGTGTGATTATCGGCAAAAAAGGTGCTGAAATTGATCGTCTGAAGAAGATACTTGAAAAATATTCTGATAAACCTATCAGCTTGGATGTTGTTGAAGTGCGCAAGGCTGATCTGTCTGCAGCTATTCAAGCGCATGGTATAGCCCAGCAACTTGAAAAGCGTATTGCCTTTAGACGTGCGATGCGTAAAGCTGTTGTGAATGCGTTGCGTGGCGGCGCGAAAGGTATCAAGGTTCGTGTTTCTGGTCGTTTGGCTGGATCTGAAATTGCGCGTGCTGAATGGTATCGTGAAGGTCGTTTACGTTTGCACACGATTCGTTCTGCTATTGACTATGCGTTAGATGAAGCCCATACAACTTATGGGGTTATCGGTGTTAAGGTCTGGATTTACACAGGCGAAAAACACAAATATAAAACATTTGGTTAGGAGATTGTCATGTTAGCCCCGAAGAAAACAAAATTTAGAAAGGCGTTTAAGGGTCGTATCCATGGCAAAGCCCAAACCGGTAATACGGTTGCTTATGGTGCTTTTGGCATGAAAGCCCTGGAGCCTGGACGTATCACAGCTCGTCAGATCGAATCAGCGCGTCGTAGTATGACGCGTTGCATGAAGCGCGCAGGTCGTGTGTTCATTCGAATTTTTCCTGATGTGCCTGTGTCTAGAAAACCCGCCGAAGTTCGTATGGGTGGTGGTAAAGGATCACCTGAGTTTTGGATTTGCCGTGTGCATCCTGGACGCGTAATATTCGAGTTGGACGGTGTGGATGAATCTGTGGCTGAAGCCGCGTTTGCGCTAGCCGCGGAAAAACTTCCAATTTCAGTAAAAGTGGTAAGGAGGTCAATCCATGGCTAAACAGCAAACATCTACATTAGGCGAAGTGAATAAGAAGATGGTAATATTACAGATAAAGAAGAAAACGCCCGAAAGAAAGCAAGAGCTTCGGGCATTAAAAAGGGAGCGCGCGCAGCAAGTGAGGTCTCAAAATAATGGCAAATAAAGTATTGACGGGTAAAGTTATCCGGGATGGCAACGATAAAACTATCGTTGTATCCATTGAGACAAGTCGGTTACATCCGGTGTATGGAAAATATTTGCGTTTAACGCGTAAATACCATGTGCATGACGAAAAGAATACATATAAAACTGGAGATCAGGTAAATTTCATTTCATGTCGTCCTTATTCAAAAATGAAGGCATGGAAAGTGGTTGAGGGGTAGAAACATGATAGAAATGCAAACCAGATTACAGGTTGCTGATAATACAGGTGCACGTGAAGTCATGTGTGTTAAAGTACTTGGTGGATCTAAAAGGCGTTATGCCAGTGTGGGGGATGTGATTGTTGTATCTATTAAAGATACAATTCCTAACTCTCAAAAAGTGAAAAAAGGTGATGTTATGCGTGCTGTTGTTGTGCGCGTAAAACAGCCCGTGCGACGTGCTGATGGTTCTTTTATGCGTGCTGACAATAATGCGGCTGTTCTTTTAAATAAGCAAAACGAACCAGTTGGCACACGTATTTTCGGAACAATTTTCCGAGAATTACGTGCAGCTGGATTTATGAAAATTGTTTCTTTAGCGCCGGAGGTTGTGTAATGAAAATTCATGAAAGACAACCAACAAGATATGGTAAGAAGTTCAAAATTAAAAAGCATGATCGTGTTTTAATTATATCCGGTGCTTTTAAAGGAAAAGTTGGGACTGTAACGCGTGTTGATACGGAAAAAGATCGCGTTTTGCTTTCAGGCATTCCCGCTGTTATTCGTCACACGAAACCAAATGCGGTGCTTGCACCAGATGGAAAAATTCATCGCACACGTTCTGTTCACATTTCGAATGTGGCCTTGTTTGTTGAACAGGGCGATAAAAATGTTCCTTCAAAAGTGCGCATTGAAAGAAAAGAAGGTGAAAAGGATCAAAGAGTTCGTGTGTTAAAGAAAACCAATGCAAAGGTGAACGAGGAGCAACGCTATGGTTAAGGAAACAGTAAAAGACACGGCTAAAAAAGCGGCGCCAAAGAAGGTAGTTGATAAGGAAGTCGTAGTAACAAAAAAAGCCAAAGCGGATAACGTGCAAGAGATAAGCTATTATCAAAGCATGTATCGCGATACTATCAGTAGACAGTTGATGAAAGAACTTGGTCTCAAAAACACGCACGAAGTTCCAAAGATTAAAAAGATCGTTTTGAACATGGGTGTTGTTGAAGCTGTGACTGACAATAAAATTCTGAACAGTGTTCAGGAAGAATTGTCCTTGATTGCCGGTCAGCATGCGGTTCAAACTCGCGCCAAAAAATCCATTGCTGGATTTAAGATTCGTCAGGGTATGAAGTTGGGCGTTAAAGTAACTTTGCGTAAGCGTCGTATGTATGAGTTTTTAGAGCGTTTGGTCAACATCGCGCTTCCTCGTGTGCGTGACTTTCGTGGACTTAGTGCGCGTTCATTCGATCCGCAAGGTAATTATAGTTTCGGTATTAAGGAACATATCGTGTTTCCTGAAATCAACTATGATACGATTTCCAAGATTCGCGGTATGGATGTTACGATTTGTATGGAATCGAGATCAAAAGAGCATTCATTAGCCTTGCTCAAGGCGTTTCACATGCCGATTATATAGAAAGGAGGGATTATGGCGAGAAAAGCACTTATAGAAAATAACGAGCACAGAGCCCGTTTAATTAAGCGTTATGCACAAAAGCGTGCGGCATTGAAGAAAATCATCAATGTTCGTGAAGATACAGATGAGGTCTTTAAAGCTCGTTTGAAAGCGATTCGTAAATTGGCAAGTTTTCCACGTAATGCCTCTCCTATCAGATATAGAAATCGTTGTGGATTGTCTGGTCGTTCAAGAGGATTTTATCGTCAATTTGGTATATCACGTATAGCACTGCGTGATTTGGCTGCGCAAGGCCAGTTACCTGGTGTTAGAAAGTCGAGTTGGTAGCATGATTACAGACAGAGTAGCAGATTTAATTACACGTATCCGCAACGCACAGCGTGTGGGGCACAAGGTAGTGCAAGTGTATAAAAGCAACTTTAACAATACAATCCTTGATGTGCTGCAGTCAGAAGGGTTTATTGAAACTTATCAAAACCAGGAAGATAGTTACATGACGGACGTGAAGTTGCGTTATGCTGACGGTCAGCCTTGCATCAAAAGAATAGAACGCGTTTCCAAACCAGGACGTCGTGTGTATTCTCAGGTGCGCGATTTTAAGCCGTATTTTAACGGCTTGGGTGTTAATATTTTGTCAACTTCGCGTGGTGTTATGTCTGATTATCAAGCCATTAAACACAACATCGGTGGCGAAATTTTGTTTAGGGTGTTTTAATCATGTCACGTGTTGCAAAGTCCAAAATGGCTATCCCAGCTACTGTGGAAATACAGGAGAAGGATGGCATCGTTACTATAAAAAGCAAGGCAAATAGAAATATTGCTTGCGAATATGTTTTACCAGAAGGATTTGCTATTGATATGACAGCCGGTCAGCTATCGGTTATTGCCAGCGAAGAGGTTAAAGGGAATATAGCGATTTGGGGAACAACCGTTCGCAATATTTTCAATCGAGTGAAAGGTGTTGATACGCTTTTTACAAAAAATGTAAATCTTGTAGGTGTTGGTTACAAATGCCAAGTGCAAGGGAAAAAGCTGATTTTCGATCTTGGGTTTAGTCACAAAGTTGAATTTGATTTGCCAGCCGAAGTTAATTGTACTGTTGAAAGAAACACGGCTTTGAATTTTACTTCTTTTGATAAAGAAAAATTAGGCCAAACCGTTGGCAACATCGTCAAAATTCGTCCACCAGAACCTTACAAAGGTAAAGGGGTTATAAAAGAAGGTGCGATTTTGGTACGTAAGGAGGGTAAGAAGAAAAATGGCTAATATGGATTCGCGTAAAAGACGCCAAGTGCGTGGTCGCTTTAAAATCTGGCGGACAACAGAACGTCCTTATTTGTTGTCAGTTAAGAAGACCAATCGATATGTTTATCTTCAGTTGGACCGAGTATCTGATCGTACGACTATTTTGTCGATGAGTTCGAAAAAAATGACTGACAAAAAGGTTACGGTTGAAGAAGCAAAGAAGTTTGGTGAATTTTTCGTCAAGCAATTAAAAGCTTTGGATGATTTTAAAAATGCTTTACCACAAGTTGTCTATGATCGCAGTGGTTATGCATATCATGGTAAAGTCAAAGCCTTAGCCGAAGGCGCAAGAGCAGGAGGGTTGGAATTCTAATGACAGATGATATTCAAACAAAAATAGAAGCCCTGGAAGAACAAAATGTTCGTGATGAGCAAAAAAAAGGGCGCGGTGGAAAACAGCGTCGTCCTAAAAAAGATGCTGAAGCTAAGAACCAAAGAAGTGTATCGGAAGAGTCTCTAGTTGAGAAACTGGTTTCCGTGCGTCGTGTCACGAAAGTTGTTAAAGGTGGTAAAAACATGCGTTTTTCCGCACTTGTCATTGTTGGTGATGGTAAGGGGAAAGTTGGTTATGCTAATGCCAAAGCGCGCGAAGTTCCGGATGCCATTAAAAAGGCAGTTGGTAAGGCGAAAAAGCGTTTTGTCAAAGTTCCTATGAAGTTTGGTAAGACTGTACATCATGATGTGAACCATTACAAAGGGTCGTCTCGCGTAATTATTCGTACAGCGAAAGCTGGTACCGGTGTTATCGCTGGTGGTGCGATGCGTTCCATGTTTGAAGCCGTTGGTATTCATGACGTTGTGGCAAAAGGTATGGGAACAAACAATTCTTATAATGTTGTGCGTTCGACCTTTAACGCGTTGAAAATGACCGAATCTCCTCGTGATGTTGCAAAGCGTCGCGGGCTTGCAATCCAGGATCTTAACCATCGCAGAAAAGTGCTATCATCTAAGAAATGGATTGATGAGGTTCAAGGATGAAGAAAATTTTGATCAAGCAAGTAGGAAGTACAGCGCATTGTGATGAAAGACAGATTCTTTATATGAAATCTTTGGGCTTGCGTCGAATAGGCGATATTGTTGAACGAGTAGATAACGAGACAAATCGTAAGTTGATTGAAAAACTTCACCATTTAGTCAAAGTTGTTGCTGAGAAGAAAGTGGTTGAGGGCAAATAAATGACACAATTAAATAAACTAAAAGATAATAAAGGTGCTCGTACCGTCCGTAAGTTGTTAGGTCGTGGTATTGGTTCGGGTCTAGGAAAGACTTGCGGTAAAGGGCATAAAGGTCAGAAAGCACGTTCAGGTGGACAAGCATTGAACGGTTTTGAAGGTGGTCAAAATCCTATTTATCGTCGCTTGCCGAAACGTGGATTCAATTCACATGCGCCTCGTTGTTATGTGCTAAATTTTCAACGTTTAGACAGCATGATGAATAACGGGTTGGACGCGTCAGGTGGAGAAATCAGTCTATCGCTTTTAAAAGCACAAGGTTTTGTACAGTTTTATTACGAACGCATTCGCCTTGTTGATTCGGAAGGCCATGTTCCTGCATTAACGTTTAAAGTTACAGGCGCTTCGAAAACAGCGACAGATAAAGTAACAAAAGCAAAAGGCAAAATCGAAATTCTTTCTTCTACGCCTAAAAGAAAAGTCGTCAAAGATAGCTAGTTTTCTATTTCAACAGCGCACCACACATCTTGATTGTTAAAAATTTCGATAACCGTACAATTAGATACATCTTTAATGTTTGTGTGGATAGGGATGCACCTTATCCATGAACTAAAAATCTCTCCATGTGCCACGATTAAAAAAGGGGATGATTCTTTTTTTAATAAATTTTGAAGGCCATCATAAATACGTTTTCGAAAGTCATTTTTTGTTTCTCCGTTGGCAGGGTCTTGTCCTTGTAAAAACTTGTTTCGTACTTCTTGATAGGGAGTTCCCTCCCAATCTCCCATACTCCATGCCTTCAAACTATCGCAAGAACATAGCTCTGCTTTCTTTGATTCGTTCGCTAATACGGCCGTATCGTAAGTACGTATCAGTGGAGAATAGTAAATTTTAGTGATGGGTAGCTTATTAACAACAGATTGAGCAGTTCGTGCTTGTTTTCTTCCCTTTTCTGTAAGTGGTGTATCCGTCGATCCCGCCAGAAGACCCATGCTGTTCAGGACAGTTTCTCCGTGCCGCATGAAATAAAAACGTTTTTTCGGAAAAAACATGGCCCCGCACGCAACGTTTCTTAAGAAGAGTATAGGGTGGCCAGATTGACGAATCAAACCTGTTCAGCGCGTTGAGACAACAACCACACCATCATAGCCACAACAAATAAATAAATACCTGGCACGACGGATAGATGTGTTTGATGCCACCCCCAAAGACACAAAGCAGACATGGATCTGCCAATTAGAGTCGAACCAACCGTGGTACCCAATCCAATCCATAGATATTTATGTCTATCAGGGAACATTTTTAGCAAACACACATTCAGAACACTGGAGAAAACAATACCCCATATAACGATCCAAAATCTTGCTAACAGCACATACAATAAGGACGCATCTTGCATAAAATAAAATAAGGGTATTGCGGGCAATGCCAACATCAATGCCGATAGTTGTTTGATCAGACCAATATCATGACGCCAAATAATATACGCTACAGGTACAAAAATAATCATATCAAATGACAACAAAAACGTATTCCAACACATCATTGTTTCCCAACTGATATCCGTCACAAGGGGAACAAATGAGTTCATTAAAATAAAACTTAAATCATAGACAACATAGTACAGCCCCCCCGAAAAAATAAGAAATAAAACAGATCGTAAAGATTTTTTTTGATTCACAGAATCCATGAAAGAAGTTGGTTTTAAAGAAATCTCTGGTTGTTTCTGTCGATACCGCAAAAATAGCGTGTATAACGCCAATAAACCTCCGCACCAGAAAGGAATACGCCAGGTGTGTTCAGAAATAGAACTGGCAGCCCAAGAGGCCATAGCACAACCGATGATGACAGAGCTTTCAAACCATGCGTTTGTCATAACAGCGTGTTTGTTTGACTGACTTTCTAAAAGATAGATTGATGCAATGGTTTTCTCTCCTTGAGCGAAAATTCCTCCAATAATTCTTATGGTTAGTAATATCAAAGCACTATAGTAGCTTGCCGAAGAAAATGTAGGTACGCATCCCATCAAAAATGTAGAGATACCCACGCCAATTAATGTGATGCGTAAAACAGTCCATGGGTTGTAACGGGTAGCCAGCCATCCAAAAATCACAACACCCGCAGGCCTTGTGATACTGGATGTGGCCAAAAAACTATAAGCTAAAATGAGTTGGACAATCGGTTCTTGTTTGGGAAAAAATAGCGGGGCCATTATGGGTGCTATAAATCCGTATAGGTTGGAATCAAAGTGATCTAGCATGTTGGCTAGAATAATAGATATATTTCTTTTTTGCATGAACGCCCCCTTCGTTGGCATTATCCAAATCAGGTGATGGGTATAATCTCAGCCGACACAATCAGCACCCCAGGTCACGGCTTGATGTTACATGAAATTATGCCGTTTTGCATACACGTTATAATTCTTTTACAACTCAGGGCAGGGTTTTTTCCTACAATTCATTTGAATGAACATGAAATGCACGCTCTAAAGACTGAACATTTGTTCCTACAATAATCTTATAAAGATCCGAAATATTAGGGGTCTGCGCCATTTGAGCTTCAAGTGTTTCTTCAGTGTGAGAAAATTCGTGCGAATAAATGTAGCGATATTCGTATACGTTTTTGCGTTGCTCATAATCGCCAAAATTTTCCAGTTTCAGCAAGATGCCAACAGACTCTTAGTGCTTTGCTATCTGAAAATCTGTTTGCCATTGGTTCTGATTATTTTTTATCGGATGATAATCCGCTTATTGTTCCGTTCATTTTATTTGCTCCTTGTTGTTTAAGATCTGACAGGGCTTCCAGAATATTATTTACCAAGTGGTTTGTATTTATTTCTAGACATTCATCAGAAATACCGCACGATATTAATAATTTAGGGTCAATTTTTATGTCAACAATATCCCACGTATTATCTGTTATTAAACAAATTGTGCCATCGCTAGAAACTCCTTGAATTGGTTCTTTATTTAAATCAGTTAAAGAAGAAATTTTTGATTTTAATTGTTCTAAGGTTTCTTCCATCTTTTTTTTAAAATCATCCACGATATTCTCCAGAAAATAGTTATTTCCTATAATACAATTCTAATATATTTTTTACATCATTTAAATATAATGTTATTATATTTATGTATAAGATAAGTATAATAACAAAGTGAATGATAGTTCTAATTCAACTTATTCCATAACAGAGGGAAGCTTAATTGAAGCTGGTGTTCCAGGCACACCTGTTATTATCGAATCAAAAGATGGACATGTTATTGAAAATATTTTTTCCAGTGATTGTCGGTCTTTGTTTTTCAAAAACAATCGAACTTTTTGTGGTAACGCGCCTCCAAACATAGAAATCACACCGAGTTCAAGCTTACCTCCGGTTACATTTTCATATACTTCTGGTTTTGTCGTTAGCAGAAGCACATCTGGTTCAATCGATATTGCTCACGCGGGTGATATCATCATTAATTCTGCCATTGATTTAAGGAACCTCCTGTCGAAAGATTCAGACCTTTTAAATATAGGAAATACACGAGCAACTCAAATAAAAAATATTGACGTTACAATTACATCTGCAATGGGAAATATCGTTATCAATTCAGACCTGTATAACAATGGGAAAACAACTGTGTCTGCTCTTCAGGGTTCTATTGTTATTGGTCAAAACGCTTCAATAAATAGCATCAGTGATATGATCTGTATTTTTTCTCAAAGTACTACTAACAATGGGAAAATTAATACGCCCAATGCTATCGTTTTTTCTTCAAGCGATATTCAAAATAGCGGACATATCCATGGACAATACGTTGTTGCTCCTTCATTAAAATCGGATGGTGTAACAGGATCTTTAATCACACAATCATTTTATCGATTGTCTAATAATTTTTTTGCTTCAACTAACACAGTGAATTTTTCAAAGATTAACTATAAATCTACGGTTAGCTTTTCCAATGATGGAACAGGTTTAAAAGTCAATATAACGTCAGACATAAACCACTACATAACAATATCTTCTGACAGCGACTTGAACATAACCTGTTCAAATTCAAATTCCATTATCTATATAAAAAATCCAAGCTTTGATTTAATGCCATTTCTAAACACGGGCAATATTAATATTTCTACACCAGGCAGTGTGATTATCGAAACATTACAAGCGTCTGGTTGTTTTGTCACTGTTACAGCAGCTGAAATCACTGTCAAAAATAAAATCGATGTTTCTGGTTTTGCTGGTATGAGCGATGCTTTTGGCGGAAACATTCAACTTATTAGTTCTGAACACATTTATTTGGGAACAAATGATCATCCTTATACAGGAAGTCTCCTTGCTAATGGTGGCGGTGAATTTGTTCCACAGAATTTATTGGACTATGTCAGTCAGGGAGGAATAGAAGCAAACGATGGCGGTTGCGCTGGATCTATAACGGTTATCGCTTTAGGAAATATCACTCAGGTAACACAGCCTGATTTGTCTCTTGCTGATTGGTTGTTTATTCAGCAGCAACAACAAAACTTCGTGAATTATATTTTTGATATATTTTCACCATCTGCGCTTGAATATCGAGAATGGAATCAATTTTCTTGGGACAAAAATACTTTTTTTGATCTTAATTATCCAAGCGATAGTTCACAGATTTTCTTAAAACCAGAACTAAACACAGGTGATTTTCTATCTGTTGCTGTTGCTAATAGTGTTCTTACCTACAATTCATTTCAGATGATTGCCGGAATTGTTGAAGCTGTTAATTCTCTATCAGACATTCCTTCTGAGTTCAAAAACAATTCTACTTCTTTTATTTCAGCTGTTTTAAATCCACAACCATCCCCCCAGAATGCCCTTTTAAAAGAAATACTTGGTGGTGGTATTGCTTCTTTAATTTCTCCGGAACCACCTCCTTCAAAAGACATGACAGGACTCTCATTACAAAACTTATATTTTTGTTTTTACTCAGATGTACAGGGTAAAAACCCAAAACTGCAAGAAACATATGGGACTCAAGTTGCTCCCATTTACACTTTTTTTAGCACATCCGATCTATTAACCTACGAAAGTTTTTTAGAACGTGTTGGCTAATCTGTTGATTTATCCGGTTATCGCGAATATACACAGGATATTCCCGATTTTGTCCAGAAAATACTTATCCCTCCCGACAATTTAGAGTTTTCTTTGCGTTGGTACGATGCCAATGAGGTGTACTGGAGACATGCTGTAGCCAATACAGACTTGGGATACCTGCGCAATCAATATCCTAAAATTTTATACACAGACATCCCACCAAAAGCACGAACAATACAATATTATGGTGTTACTTTTTCAGATGCACTTTCTTTAAAATTTCCCACAATTTCTGCTAATGGTGGATCAAAAGGATTTGGGGGATTACCAAACAACAAAAGACTATATACAACCCTAGAATCAACACCAGACGGAAAATCAGCGCCAGCTAATGATATTGCTTACTTGATAGATTGGCTCGCTCCAGGGGTTCTAGCAACGGCTGCAGCAGTCGTTGCAACAGCTTCTACATTTTGGATGCCTTTTTTATGGCCAATAGCATATATGGTTGCTTACATAGCTGAATTAGCTGTGTGCTTTGGTTATTTGTTGATATATGGGACAGCCATTAACCTGGCGCTCGAACTGATTAAAACGGCTGGCCTCGTTATTGAATTTAGAGTTCCACGGCTGATTGGACTAGGACAATCAGGAAAAACAGACACTATAGCTAACGCCATCTAATTTAGTTACAGCCGAACAATTGAGAACAGAGAATCGACATCACATCTTTCTCTACGTCTAATGGCTTTGGCTTGAGCCCATTTTTTCTCTATGGGATTAAGATCTGGAGAATATGTGGGGAGATAAAGCAAT
>Ga0074198_1000612_pt1 | contig 33657 bp, 38 predicted proteins | sample EPASupsiteSAE323_FD_64527 | JGI IMG/M metagenome (GOLD analysis project Ga0074198, IMG submission 64527) | Bioremediated contaminated groundwater from EPA Superfund site, New Mexico - Sample SAE3-23 | ecosystem: Environmental > Aquatic > Deep subsurface > Groundwater > Contaminated ... | reverse complement strand
GAAGATATGTTCCCGGATCTTTTCCGGATATTTCTCAAGAGTCTTAATAACGCCCTTCTCAATTCTGACTTCCACTCTTTCACATCCTCGTCTTCGCTGTTAACAACTTTTTAGGAAGACTAAGTTATCGCCAGCTTACCCTGTCAGTCAGATATTCTGGATGTTGAGCTGTTTTGCTGCATCGTTCAGGCTGACAAACTCGCCATGTTTTTCGATTTCTTCGATATGCGCCAGAAAATCACGTTCTTGTTTGAGTGCGATCATTTCAGCCAGGAGCTGATCATACGTCTGACCATGTTTTTTAAGATCTGCAAGGGATTCCCAAATTTCTTCAGTTACGGGAATTCTCTTGTTTGCAATTTCAGTCAATTTATTTCACTCCGGTAAGGTAGCGTTGAGATGAGTGGTAGTGGGGGGCAAAGTAACAGCATATTACAGAGCATTCGTTACCGTTATTTAAGTTTTGTAAGCACTTACAGTATTGTAAGTGTGTTAAAATAAATGTTGCGGACCTGCAACGGTTCAATTACCGGCAATTTACCCGGCAGAAATTCGGTGAAGCGGCCAGGCACCCCCGAAGGGGGGAGGAAGAAATTGCTCTCCATAGAGGTAATCTTGGGTAGTGATTTTCCTTCTGTCATGAGTCCCTCCACCATAATACCTGCATTCCGACACCCTAATCCGGGCATTTTGCGAGCTCGGTTTGCCTATCCGGAGGGGTCATTTCCGGAATTACCTGCAAAAACGGGTACACTTTTACACACTTTTTCCGGGAAACCGTTTTAAGCGGGGATAAAGCCAAACGGAGCGTTTTACATCGAACTATAAAACGTTAATGTACGCTTTTGGAGGGCAAAACTCATAGGCTATAGAGGGGTAGCATGGTCAGGATGAAAGGAACCCCGCTTTTGAAGGTCAGTACCGGAGAGAGGGAACCCTCCCGTATGAGATAATCCGCATTCCGGAAACTGTCCTGGATGTATCCTGCACTCTCATTCCCCCGATCCCATCCGGGCCCGCTGCGGGCTCCGATTAGCCATTCCGGATAACGATGTGGGACAAATTCGCGAAAATGTGGGACTAATGTTTTCGGAATTCCGCTTAAAGTGCCCCGATTGGCTGGATTCGGGGTAGTTCGGGCCCGGAATATGGACGCTAATAGACCCTTTTGGAGGGCGGAACTCAGGGGAGTTGGGGGATAGGAGGGGGCGGATGAAAAGAAGGGAGGTTTTAGGGGTTTATACCGGGATGTGTGGCAAGAGTCCGCAATGGAATTTTCGTTATAAGAATGGGTGTTGCCGAAATTGGGTAAGAAAGGGGAAAAGAAATAGTAGGATCGGTTATCCGGTAGCCATTCCTCCGGATTCCTGTACATATTTAAGGAGTCGATCCTTATTTCCACCAAAATTGGAGAACTGTTTCTCACACACATCAGAAAATTTCGCAAGTGTTTTCCGATTGATCTCCTCCTGATCTTCGAAGATACCAATGGACCGGAATTTCAGGCCCCATTTTTCAAACATAAGAAGATTAATTGTAGCTTCTCTGACACGGTCATCATTTGCTAAAGCATAGATAAGGAGGGGTCCGGTTGGGGTATCGATCATATAATCGGCAGTATACCTGCTATCAGGATCGTGCGTTGGATCATGCCACTCGACCTGAATACGGTCCTTGGGAATTTTCTCCTCAACAAACTCCCGGACATCATCCATAAAAGTAGTGCGGACTCGTTCCCTTGAAAGATAAGATACATCTGATATTTTCAGTAATGCCTGGATATAACTGTAGAGAGCATCCCCGTACTGATTGTTGTTTATTGGCAGGATCAACTCACCTTTCCGGTCCTCAACCGAAAATGCTGATAGTGCATTTGATATGATCTTCTGCCGTCCACCGCTTCGCAAATCCTTTTCATCAAGATCATACGTGAGGTGCATGAAGGTATGGCCTTCATCAGACAGGATCCATTTATCGTTATCATGTTTTAGGATAATAACAAGATGATCTCCGTCTTCGAATAAAAACGGGGTGAATACATGATATCGATCTACGCCTTCGGCTTCAACACGTACCTGATCGCATACTTTCTGCCGGAAATTCCGGGTGATTGCCTCGACCGACATTAATTCATCCCCCATTGGGAAAGACTATGATTTTTCATAGAGACATAGAATCCGCAATCTTGCAGCATGCATTCGATTGCACCGTGAGAATCTGCATATCGATCTGTTTCTTCTGCGTACGTGTCTTCGCGGTAGCCGGATTGTTGATAACGTTCTGTTGCTGTATGAATATGGAACCCATAGAATTTGTTTTTCTCAATATGATTACCATGTTCATGACTTTTTCCATTATATCTGCGAAGACGGAATTGCTGATTTGATCCTTTTGGAAGATACACAAGGATAACCGAGAAATCCAATGGATTCAAATTGCTTTGCCGGAAGATTAAACGAAAATTTGATCCGTTCTCTCCTGTGATGTTTATCTCATATTCTTTATGGCCGTGTTTAGTTTTCAGTTTCTGGGGTGAGAAGAAATCTTCAGGAAGTAATTTTTTCTCATCTAATAACGATCCGATTTTTTCATCTGTCAGTTGGATCGTCATAATTGTCATTTTAACTCCTGATATAATAATCTTAATCTTGAATCATCGAAGCAGGATTTTTTTTGCAGGAAAACTAGAGGCACGGGCGAAAAGAAAGATTATTTTCCCTTTTTCACACCCTTGAAAGGCGTCCTGTCTTGTTTTACATCCATGAATTGGCCGGTGGTTGTATCAGGCTTTACAAACTGGCCGGTTTTTGGATTGCGAACCTGACTTCGATCATCTGCTGCTCCTCTTCGAAATCCTTTGTCTGTGTTCTTGGCCATTTTGGTTCTCCATGGCAACAATCTCATGAATTACCGGGAGTTGTCAAATGATAATTATTCTTTAATAAAATGAAGTATCTCCGTGGGGAGTGAAAGTAAAAAATACTTCAAAAATCCGGGGAATCCAGTAAATAGCAAATATACCGGTTTTTTATCATTTTATTGCTGCCCACAAAATGATCTAATCCTGAATGTAAATTTTAATAGCGAAGAACGCCACCACTCCGGGTGGGGTAACCCCATAGCTAAAAGGATCAATCGGACCAGTACTCTACCTACCTCACTTCTCCGTCGGAGAAGTCCGGACCTGGCATCCTAAAAACCTGAATTATCTGCAAAAAACTCCGAATTCCGGCACACGTTTTTTTCCGGTGATTATACTCCGTTTTCCTGTCGAGATACGGAATTTGCGGGCAGGAAAATGTACGCTAATGTACGCTTTTGGGAGGTGAAATGAAAGGGGGGTGGGGAGAATAGTGGGGCGAATTGAAAGGAAGGGCAGATTCCAGAACACATATCCGTTGCCAGTTTGATTATTGGGACAGAAATTATTTCTTATCGTATTATAAATCGGCAATTGCGGACGACTTTGGATTGTCCCGAAAAGTGTAGGACGGGTTCACCAAGCGACGAACTTCGTTGAACCCGGTCCCGCCCGTAAGCATGAGATTGTTATCTTCTGATCTTATGAAGTTTTTCCCGTGCCTCCGAGCGAAGCGTATGGAAAAAACCAAGGAGTTGAAAAGTATGAAACTACGTACAATTAGCGTTGTCCTGCTGGCACTGCTGCTGGTGGGGATGGCGATGGTACCGATCGTGAGTGCTGCTCAGGATGTTATCGTTCCTGCGAATTTAGGAAATAGTGCAACCACCCTGTCAAATTCAGATATTGTAAAAGCAAATTCCTCTGCTAAATTGGATCTTCTCCCCTATGCTTCAATCAGTGCCTATGGATCAAGCAGTGCGGCAACTAATCAGCAGGTATCGATTTACACATCTGGAGAGATTGGGAATATTATCAATGTATATTGGCAGAAATTCTACATCCAGAATCTGAATACAGGAACCCAGGCGGGGATCCAGTATGTATCAACACCTTCTGACTGGACCCTTACCGGAAATATGTATAGTAAGACCGGCTATGTAGCCCTCCATGATACATTCTCCTCATCATGGAGTGTACGATTCACTCAGGCGGGCACTTACGAAGTTGTAGCCTCCGTTGTAGGAGCAGGTACCGTCCCGAACGCACAGAGCAGGTTTACCATCACGGTTACCTAATCCCCAAACTTTTTTATTATGTCGCGTGAATAATTTCAGGAGGACTTTAATGGACGAATTATCGGTTTTTATTAATGTTATCCTCATTCTCATTGCTCTTGCAGCCCTTCTTGTTTTTTATTCATATCTGGGGGCTGTAATTATCCGGTATTGCGTAAAAATTTTTAAAATGATCTGGACTTCTGTAAATTGAAAAGATGTCGGCCACGGTCATCAAATTCATCTCTGAACGGTGGACCAGGGCATCCTGCAAACTGAAAAGAGAAGACAGGTCCGGGGACTCTTCAGCTAACAGACACTTTATATCAAACGGCGCAGGGAACCGGTATTCGATACGATATATTTGATTGGCCGTACCGTGCGATTGTTTGAGATCCGTTAAACTTTTCATATCAGATCCTGTCTGGAATTTTTTTAAGCAAGGGTCGATTATTTTTTTCAAACGCAGGTAGCAGGGTCGTTTGGAAAATTTTGATCGTTATCGGTTGGGGCGGGTGATTTTGCTAAGGGGCGGGGCGGAATTGTAAACGAAATCTGGTTCGTTTTCACGGATAATCCGGCATGGGCCGGGGGATCGGGGAATCGGTAGCACGACCGGAGAGGCGTGAAGGGTAAATCCCGGGGTATGGGAAAGAGTGGCAACAGAAGCCCCCGTTGGAAACCCCTCCACCATAATACCTGCATTCCGACACCCTAATCCGGGCATTTTGCGAGCCCGGTTTGCCCCTCCGGACCATCCATTTCCGGAATAATCTGCAAAAACGGGTACACTTTTACACACTTTTTCCGGGAAACCGTTTTAAACGGGGATAAAGCCAAACGGAGCGTTTTGCACCGAATTATAAAACGCTAATGTACGCTTTCCAGGGGCAAAACTCAGGGGGCTTGGGGGGGTAACACGGTCAGGAGGAAAAGAACCCCTCTTTTGGGGGTCAGTGCCGGAGAGAGAAAACCCCGTGTAAGAAAATCCGCATTCCGGAAACTGTCCTGGACGTATCCCACACTCTCACTCCCCCGATCCCATCCGGGCCCTCTGCGGGCTCCGATTAACCATTCCGAATAACGATGTGGGACAAATTCGCGAAAATGTGGGACTAATGTTTTCGGAAATCCGTGTATCGTGACCCGATTGGCTTGATTCCGGGTTGTCCGGGCCCGGAACATGGACGCTAATAGACCCTATTGGGAGGCGAAACTCACATGGAATGAGGGACTGGAGGGGCGGAAGGAAAAAAACCCCACTTTTGGGAGGTCCGGATCAACTGTTCACGATGCAGGGAAAGGTGCCCGGACCAGTACTCCTCCCATCTCACTTCTCCGTCGGAAAAGTCCGGACCTGGCATCCCAAAAACCCGAATTATCTGCATAAAACACCGAATTCCAGCACACGTTTTTTAACCGGCGATTATACACCGTTTTAACGCCGAAATACGAGTTTTACGGGCAGGAAAATGTACGCTAATAAACGCTTTTGGAAGGCGAAACTCACATGGAATGGGGGGTTGAGGGGCGGGAGGAAAAGAACCCCTCTTTTGGGGGTCCGGATCAACAGTCCCTGGTGCAGGGAAATGTTCTTGGACCAGTACTCCGCCCATCCCGCTTCTCCGTCGGAGACTCCCGGCCAGGAGATCCTAAAAACCTGAATTATCTGCAAAAAATACCGAATTCCGGCACACTTTTTTTAACCGGGGATTATACTCCGTTTTAACGCCGAAATACGAGTTTTACGGGCAGGAAAATGTACGCTAATGGACGCTTTTGGAAGGCGAAACGTAAGGGGGTTGGGGGATAGGTGGGTCTGGGGAAAAAGAAGGGCGGTTTTGGGGGGGTGGATGGGGGTGCTGACCCGGCCTGGAAATTTCTCTATAATGAAGTGTGCCACCGCCCCCACGAGAGCCCTTTCGCGGCGGGGCAATTGCTGGTAATCTGACCAGCGGGATCATGATGCGACGGCCGGAGCCCGCAAAGGATGAAAAAACAGAATGATACGGGATAAAAAGTCCCGGGTTGTTCCCGCACAGCCTATACGCACGGTGAGGATATTTTTCTTGGTTACCAGATGGATCAGTCATATATACCTTTTATCACCAGGTACCTTTCGCATTTTCGAACGTGTAGCTGATTGGGAGAGAAATCATATATATATCATCATTATAAATCGTCCATTGTGGACAGCCGGGGGTTGTCCCGAAAAGTGTAGGACGGGTTCACCAAGCGACGAACTTCGTTGAACCCGGTTCCGCCCGTAGGCATGAGATTGTTATCTTCTGATCTTATGAAGTTTTTCCCGTGCCTCCGAGCGAAGCGTATAGAAAAAACCAAGGAGTTGAAGAAAAATGAACATACCTAAAACGTGGGTCGTCCTGCTGGCACTGCTACTGGTGGGGATGGCGATAGTACCGATGGTGAGTGCGGGGGATAATCTTTCCACAGATTTATCTTCACAATCTACCGACCAACAAATAATACCTGAAGTGGAATTTGATGGCATATCCGGGAATCTTCAAACAACAGTTACGGACAAATCAGGTTCTCTGCCAATTTCAGACTCTATTAAAAAATATGATCTAATAAGTATGGATGCAAAAAAGCTGAAAGAACAGTTATTAGCAAACCAAAAAATCCCGGTTCACCTTAAAGGAACCAACTATTTCATGGTCCTGCATGAAGACACGTTTTATCCCAGTGAAAAAACGGGAGTCTACACATTTTCCGGGTATCTTGAGAATAGCGTTGACGGCGCAAGAGTCACAGATAGTGAAGTTCACCTGACACTTGATGATTCCGGGGTAATTGGAAAAATTTCCTCGGACCGATTCACATATTGGTACATTGACTTGATAGAAACAACCGATATTTCCAAGTCTTCAGGACCGATTCAATATGTGTATTATTCTGGAAATGTCGAGCAAAAGATTTCTCCAATGGGTGAAGATCGTTATGTTATGCTGCCGTCAGGAGAATCAAAACCGCTCACCGAATTATCCAAGGAAGAACTCACACAATATCTGGCTGACGTACAAGAAAAACAGAAAAACCAGGCAGTAATACGCGGGATATCGGACTGGTATTATGTCAATATCCTGGTGGTATGCGACAATGAGATGTATTCCAGTTATTCTAACTGGGTATTAAGAGCTCAGTCGGTAGTCAGCGATGTAAATGCCGCCATGAGTTATGATGACATCAGGATCCAGCTTGTGCCGACATATGATGCCTCAAAACGATACGACTTAAGCAACAATTTCAATGCTGCGTCCCCCCTCCAGGTATTCCAGCAGTATGTCAACAATGCATACCTGAATTCAAAAAGTGCCGATATTGCAATGTATCTTAGTGGCAACCAGTTCAGCACCTGTATCGGTGCAAGTTACGGATACGATGCCGGATCCACGCTCGGGAGGCATTCAGTAATGATGTATGAAGCGGCAACCGGCGGGGGATATGGTGCAAACCCACAGGAACGGGCCAATGTGTTTGCTCACGAAGTAGGCCATTTGTTTGATGCGGATCATCAAACAGCCCCGAATCAGGCCGAATTCTACAACCGTGCAACCACATACATTCTTAGCGGCAGCACACTCCATACACTGATGTACTCATACGTAACAACTGACCCGACATATTATTCTTCAGATACACTGTATGGTGATTTCTATCATGATAATGCACGGAGATTGAGCGAGACAAAAGCAGTAGTAGCTGGCTATTACTGATTTTTATTTTTTCTACAGAATGAACTGGAGATGCTGATGCAACGTAGAACCATATTCATGATCCTGATTTCTCTGACAATCCTGTCAACTGCTGCCATTAGTGCTGCAGCAGGAGAACTGTCGGCAGAAATGGATCACGTTTCGGAAAAACCGTACACCCCCCTGTTCCTTTTCGAAAACATTTCAAGGGTTATTACGGATGATCCCGATAATTCGATTGGTTCAGCTGTCCCTCATACAATACAATCGTTTGATGTTCTGGAAATCGATGTTCCCGCACTTCAACGACAGATCCGGGCTGGAGAAAAAATCCCAGTCCGTTTCCGGGGGATTTCATATCTCATGGCGCTTGATCCAAATCCTGTTGTGCCCAATCCCGAATCCGGAGAATCGATCTATACTGGAAATTTTCTGAGTATCCCTCATGAAGAAATTCAGGATTACCTGGTAAGATTGTCGTTTTCCGGCAATCAATTCGAAGGATCTGTCCATGATATCAGAAACGGCACATTCGTGTATTTCATACCAGTTGAGAACGCTTCACCGGTTCATATCTTGTATTATGTATATTCAACCGCGGATGAAACGCCGGCCGGCGCACGCCTCGATAATGATGTGTGGGTCATGCTGCCTTCGGGAGAGAACAAGCTCCGCAACGAACTGACACCGGAGGAAATTGAATGGTACAAGAACGAACAGATCAGACGGGAACAACTCCGGTTGAACGGAACCGCTGCTCCTTCTGCTGACATTTCTGGACAGATCCCGGCGACTGCTGCACCACTCCCGCCAGCTGTCGTGATCATGGCACTGGGAGTAGGTTCTCTTCTTTCAGGATTGGTGAGAAAGGATCGGTAATGTCCGGGAATGTACCGAAAAATCTCCGGTTTTTTTCCGGATAATGCGATATAACGTGATGCCCAGGATTTTTTTATTTGATTTTAGCAACTGCGATTTCTGCCAGTTTTTTTGCGGTTTCGTAATCGGGTGCCGGCTCATACACCATGATTTGCTCATAGACATCGTTTTTTACAAAAAGGATCGCTGTATAATTCCCCGTTGAATGTTTCAATTAATCAAAGTATCTTGTAAAATTTTCATATGTTAAATATAAAAAACAAGAATGAATTTAACAGATGTATGGAAGGGTATCAGGTTATCATTCACTAGATCAGATATGCGTTCCGACCCCACCCAATCCGGCCCCGCTAGGCCCCCGGATTACCCTTCCGGACACCCTTTTTCCGGAATTACCTGCAAAAACGGGTACACTTTTACACACTTTTACCGGAAAACGCCAATTTAACAGGATTTACGCCAATCGGAGCGTTTTGCCTGGTGCTGTAAAATGCTAATGTACGCTTTCCAGAGGCAAAACTCACAAGCCATGAGGGATTGGTGGAGCGAATTGAAAAAAACCCCCATTTTGGGGTCAGCGTTGGAGTGAGGGAACCCCCCGTGTGAGAAAATCTGCATTCCGGAACGTGTCCTGGACGTGCCCAACACTCCCGTTCCCCCGATCCCATCCGGGCCCTCTGCGGTCTCCGATTAGCCATTCCGGATAATGATGTGGGACAAATTCGCGAAAATGTGGGACTAATGTTTTCGGAAAACTGCGTATCGGGACCCGATTGGCTGGATTCCAGGTTGTCCGGGCCCGGAACATGGACGCTAATAGACCCTATTGGAGGGCGAAACACACAAGACATGAGAGGATAGTGGGGCGAAACGAAAAGAACCCCACTTTTGGGAGGTCCGGATCAACTGTTCACGATGCAGGGAAATGATTCCGGACCAGTACTCCTCCCATCTCACTTCTCCGTCGGAGATGTCCGGACCTGGCATCCCAAAATCCCGAATTATCTGCAAAAAACTCCGAATTCCGGCACACGTTTTTTAACCGGGCGTTATAATCCGTTTTCACGTCGAAATACGGCATTTACGGGCAGGAAAATGTACGCTAATAGACGCTTTTGGAGGGCGAAACAAAAGAGGGTTGGGGGGAAGGAGGGTCTGGGGGAAAGGAAGGGGGTTTTGGAGGTGTCTCAATGGCGGCTCAATTACTAGTAATCTGGCCAGCGGGGATTTTGTGAGAGGGCCGAGCGACTCCCACAGAGGGTAGGCTGCCATCGCCATATCCCGATGAATGCCTTTTGCTGCCAGATGCCTGTACTGTGCTGTCCGCTTGTCTGGAAGGACGGTTGCGCTGGCGGAGGGATCTCACAGCCGTTCGTGTGTTTGGGGACGACCCGGTATGTTGAGCATACGGGAATCAAGCCAATGAGGATTGTATGGCGGTTGGATACGGAGATTCTGCGTGGTTTATGCTGAAGGCGAGGAAGGGGATTTAATTTTGGTGGGGCGCTCAATGGGGCTTGAGCCCCTTGCCGCGTGGGCTTCCCCCAGATTTCATCTTTGTTTTAATCAAGAAATTGGTCCTTTGTAACCGTTTATACCAAATGATTTAAGCTATACTCCAGAACAGACCTTTGACATAATATTCTCCCCGTTGCTTTGCCTGATAGAGAAAGATTCCCGCCAATCCAAAATTCAAAATCATAATTACGATATTTTTTAAATCCGCATCAGCAACGTGTAAGATTATTGTGAAAATATCAAAAATACATAGAATCAAAAAGAGCATTGATGTATTTCTGAAAAATGAATGGAAAATATTCTGCAGTTGTGCCTTCTGTCCTTTAGCAGTATCAGAGGATTTTGCATCGATAATGCGGTAAACTAATTGGGAGACAGATGTTGCAACTTTTATTTTATCATTGTCTCTCATTACGATTGGATCTCGTAGCAAATCGATTTTATCTGTTGGGATACCAAGATCATGTTCTGCGTATGAGAGATATCGATTCATTTCGATCTTACTACATTTTTCAAAGGGTTCGATAAGAAAAATTTCCGAAAAATAATACCCGTTCCAGAAAAGGTATTTGATCAAAGGTTCGATAGAATATTTTGACATAAACTGAAGCAGGTGACCGACAAGATACGCAATTGCAAGAAGTAAAATTGGATCAACAATCACATTTCCGGTAAGAATCAGGGAAACTGTGCTTGTCGAAAATGGGCCAAGAATCGACAAAGCCCATAAAAAAATAAGACCCGGAACTAAATTCGAGAGCGTATCGTAATAGCTGAACTTATCCATAGCGGTCATCAGAGATCAGATCCCGTCCTATTTTTATTGTTTTTTCTCAAGGCAATTTCCTTCAGAATCAAATCTGAAAATGATACTTCCACGATCAGTCCGATATACTGTCTCCTGAGTAGTATCTTTGTATGTTTTCATCGCATCGGATGTTGGGTGACCATGGGGATTTCCCTTTCCGACAGATATCACAGTGTAATCGGGCTGAATCTGTTTCATCGCATCCTTATTCGCGCCCTCTTCGGATCCATGATGTGGGGCGTGTAAGAATGACGTTTTTTCAATGGTATAGTATTTGCAGATTCTATCCAGCTGATTGTTGGTTGTATCACCGGCAAATACTGCGGAGGTTTTTCCTGTCTTGATCTGAAGGACCAACGATTCCTCATGAATATCTTCATTATTACCCTGAACAGATGCCGATGGACCTAGAGAACGAATCTCTAATCTTCCGTCTTTAAAGATTGGCTCGTTTGATGCGGTAGGTGTTCGTATCGTTGCACCGTTCTTCTCAAGTTTACCCAACGCCTTCACGTACTCCTGATAGGCTGCATAACTTTCAGGACTTTCCTTGTTTCTTTCTCTTTTGAAGTCGGTCATCCAAACTTCGCCGACATCAAAATTATCGGCTATGTCTTTCGTCCCGCTCATATGATCCCGGTGAGGATGGGTGATTATAAGATAATCGATTTTCTTGATACCAGCGTCCTTAAGAATATTTATGATATTATCCGGAGAGTTGTCGGTGTTACAATCGACTACCATAATTTTTCCATCGGGTAACAAGACAATTGATGCATCTCCTTGGCCCGCATTAAGGCAGATTATTCCAAGCTCACCCTGTTGTCTTGCTGCAATCATTTGCCTGATTTTTTCAGTTTTATCAGGATCTGATTCCCTCCAAGGCTTTTTTTTCGGATAATCGTCAAAATTTTTTTGTCCATCCGGTGTGTTCGCTGGTGATGGATGAGTTCTGAATCGTCCATGACTGTGAATGGTTCCCATAATTAGTTCTCCAAAATTTTTACGATTCTTTGATCAAGAGTCGAAGCTCCTGAAAATTTTACTAGATTTTCATCAGCAATAGTCTTCGAAGCCCATTCAGAAATCTCTCGAACATCACTTTTTAATTCGACAAGTCTACGAAGATATTCATAGTTATGTATAACAATTTTTTTTGTAAAATCTCCTTTGAAGTTCGTCCAAGTGGATCCCTGAATGACCCGATGATTAAAAGTCTGTATGTAGTGGCTATTCGTGGCAAAACTATTAGCAAAATGAAACCGCTGAAAGGAGCGCTTACTCCCAACTCCGTAAACCATTAGCTGCGGGACTCTCTCCGCTAGAGCGCGGCCACTGTCAACGATAAGATCCTGTGCATATATCGGAGCATCGTGCGAACAATCGCCGGCATGAAGGCAAAACTCTGTCACTCCTAATTCTCGAAGTTCGTGAGAATGAAAATCCATCTGGTCAAAATTACCTCCTTTGATCAAGCCGATGGGAACGGAATCTGGAAACCATCTCATCATTTTTACAGTATGGTCCAAGACAAGATCGATCTGATTTCTTGAGTACCTTAAGCAACCTGCATAGGTAGGAGCATCCATGGTGATATAGAAATCCGGCTGAAATTCGTCGAATAGATAAAAACAAGTATCTAATGTGAGTCGTTCGAGAAGCCAATCTGGCATTATAAAAGTAAAGATGACCTGGCCCGATGTGTCAAGAAATTCATGTAATCCCCCGGCATCATTGATATCTTGGATCATCCTCATGTTCGGTTTGCCGTTCGAAAGGACGAGCTCTTCTATCTTAACAATAAATGCCGGAATGTGTTGTGATCTATCGGGATATGTGATATCTGAACGCAACTTTATAATCGGTTTTAGAGATTTTTTTTGCATAAACCCCTCGATTATCCCATTATTTAACCCCTGTTTATGGGAAGAATTGAAAGATTCGATCTATCAATCCTTTCATTTCTCTATTCCTGAGAATCTTGCTACTATATATGGTAGAAGCCGTGTGTTGTGAAAGTGTCGGATCCTGATTTTTCATTCCATAGTCTGATAATGTCCAAGAAACTTCACGTGATGATGAAATATTGCTGATTCTTCTTGTTTTGGCTGCGATACTCAAAATTTTTTCACGCTTCTTACATATTTTAACGGATAATCGATCTGTTGCAAAGTTGTGAAGATCCGATGAGTGTCAAACCTCTGAAAGAAAACCATATAATTGAAGAGTGAGCTTAATCATCCGAGTCGAATAACACTAACATAATTAATAAAACATAAACCCGGGGTCGAAAAATATGGCCAATTTAGAAGACTGGTTTTTCAAATTTAACGTGTGGTCATTTAGTAAACATCAACTTCTGAACTATTGTAACCGTGCCTACTATTACCGATACATCGGAACTGCATTGAAATCCTCCCCCGATTTTGATGTTTCGAAAATAAAGCGCCTGAAAGGTCTGAATTCGAAATATGTTATTCAGGGTTCGCTTGTTCACGAAGCAATCGAAGATCAGATTACCCAGCACTACCTCCACAGAGACATAAATCAGGAAAGTGCAAAAGAGAAATATCTTAAGCGTCTCAATGGATTCCAAGCGACAGCAGACGATATGATCCTCCAATATTTCAATGGAGAACAAAAAGATCCTGCTTTTTTTGAAACCATCCGGACATCTGGCGTGGAAATGCTTGACACTTTTTTTAAGATCGTCTGGCCGAATCTGAAACCTCTGGAATACCTGAGTCATGAAAAATTTGACCGGTTTACGATCGGGCAGGTTCCTGTTACGGTAAAACTGGATTATATTACAAAAAATAAAGACGGCGGATTAGTATTATCAGATTGGAAGACCGGTAAGGAACGGAAGGAAAGCAATATTCAGCTTGGGGCATACGTCCTTTTTGCTATGAACCAGTACGGCAAAACAGCCGATGATATTTTCAGTGAAATTATTTATCTAGGAAGTTCCGGGAAAAGTCGCCCGTACAAATTTTCATCGGATCAACTCGATGAAATTAAAGAGATTGTTATCAGCGATTTTGAAATAATGAACGCCTCGTATGAAATGGATAAATTCCCGCCCGATCCCTCTCCAAAAAAATGTATCAATTGTCAGTTTGCAACCGTATGTCCTGATTCCCAGTATAAAGATCAGGAAGAGGTTCCTGATGATCCCTTAGATCCCATCAACGACATGCTTGTTGATATCAATTGAATAAATATTGAAAATTCCTATTTCCAGGACAAATAGGTAATCTCTTTCTTGATGTCCTCGAACACATCAGATTCGATCTTCTTCCTCTCGTCTGGTAAAATCGAACCGGGAAAGAGAACGTACAAGCGCATAGTGAACAATGACTTGTCGGCAAGCACACTCATGAGAGAATTATCGATCTCCATGATCCGGCTCGACTGCTCTGTCACCTTGTTGAGAACGTTCACCGTCTGGTCGTACTTGTCTTCGTCGTCTTTTGATTTTGCTGCAACTTTACCGGACCCAATGGAAAAACCAACCTTGGTTAATTCTATCCGATTATCATAGACGTGCCAGAACTCTTTGTCGAGGTTATGCTTCTTCGCAAGACTCGGGATGAGTACCTCCAGCCTCTTCACGTCGCCCTTAAACCGGGCTTTTTCCGCTTCATCCCGGCCCCGAATATGTTCAACTTTACAAATTTCTTTTGGAGGATTTCTCTCAAGAATGGATCGTGCCTTCTCCCGAACAATATTTGAAGTTTCCGGATCTTCCCGAAGTTTCCGGATTTTCTGGAGAATGAAACTGTCATCAAATTTGTTCCAGAAACCATTGTTGATGTATTTTATGATGCTCTCACAGGAACAGTCAATTCTGTTTTCTTCTTTTCCCAGCAGTTCGAAGATCACCTCTTTCATAATTTCCTCGAACGCAGCAACAGTTTTGTGATGAATCACCTGAGAATATTCGAAATACCGGCAGAGAAGAAAATGATCTGCGGTTCGCAGGGCTTTTGGTGTGATGCACAATTTCTCGTTGCTGTCAAGACGCATCTGACTCACCAGATAATTGATATCCACTGAGCCATAGGGAAGGCCGGTGTTGGACGCAGATCTCAACAGGTAGTCTATCCGATCAGCATCAAGGTCGGAGCTGATCACGCTGGAATATTTCGGGGGATTGTCCCGGGTAAATATTGAGTAAATCCGCTCGGCGTCGATCTTAAACTTTTTAAATATCGCCTGGATTTGCGAATCGTGAATAAGAATCTCTCTCCCGACGGACATATGATTCAGGAATGTAGGTGCCTTTTCTCCCGGGGTAACAACGGATTCTTTTCCGGTCTCTCCGGATTTTTCAGAGATCAGAGACTCGATGTATTCGTCTTTCTTCGGATCATAATATTCCCGGATGGCATCTTCCATATTATGAGAATATGGGTAGTGCCCGATATCGTGTAAAAGACCAGCGAGCCGGTAATCTTGGATCTCGCTGAATGTTATCTGGTCTGCACCGTTTCTTCTCAGAGTCTCGAAAATTTTGCCGGTGAGATGGCAGACCCCGAGAGAATGTGAAAACCGGGTAAAATCAGCACTCGGGAATACATAATTTGCAAGACCCAGCTGCTTAACGTTGCGCAGTCGCTGGAAAACGTTGGTATTGATTATCTCAACTTCAAGTTCACTGAGACCGATCGTTCCGTGAATCGGATCATTGACGCTGGTAAAATTGTATTTTTCTGGATTCTCTTCGGTCATCGTATTTTAGCTATTAAGGAGATGAGAATTCCTGAGTGCTTCTTCAGCTCTTTCAATATACGGCGCAAGAACTGATTTTTCTCTTTCGATATTCCCTCGTGCGGTAGCCTGATCAAAATTAGTGTACTGGTAATGCACTGATGCCAACAGTTCCAGCCAGTCCGCCTGGCTGAGTGGGACGTCACACGGTTGATTGACAATTGGTTTTATCGATTGAAGTTTTTCCTTCAGTTGACCCTTTAGTTCCTTCTTCTGATATTCAAGGTCTCCTTCAGTAAGAGCCTCATCGAGATCATAATAGTCCTTTGTCAGTTCAGGACTGTACGGTCCTTTGAGGTACCAACCGAAATGATATCCCAGATCGACACCGGCGATCTGACCCAGATAGATTGTCTTCTGGACCCTTTTTCTCTCATCAACAGTGTCAATATCCGGAGGAACTCCCAGCTCCTCAAGAAAAAGTTTCAGGGCAATCAGTTTTGTTTTCATCTGCATAACTCCATCTGGAGAATTAAATCCCGACGGTTGTGTAATAACATCTATGGGGTTTTAAATATATCAAGCGTGGTGCGAAAATGAAGAACCATGAGAATTCCTGATCCACTCAAATTTTCAAACCGGGTTTTTGCATTCTATACAATGAGCGTTATCTCTATCATCTCTTTTTCGATTTAGTTGCAGATAATTACTATTTCCGGACCCAGCCCACGCGTCTCGCGCCGGAGCCCCCATGAGCGTCACACCCCTCATATAAATTTCCGGTCCCGCTCGCGCTAAGGCGTCACCATGCTACACCTTCGCACACACGCTTAAATACAATCACACCTAACAATAAAATATGCAGGACGAGTGCTACAGCATTCATGAGGGTTTTTTTGCCCGTGAACGTCTTTATCTCCCGTAGTTCACCCGCCCGTTGCATCAGTGAAATCGTTTCTGAACAGTCTTTGAACGTGAAGACCGCATGGTCCGGCGTTTTTAGCTTTTTTAGCTTTTATTACCGGTTTTATTTCTGGTATTGAGTAAGCCCTCTGGTTTGCACTAATCATTCGTGTGTGAATGCAGGGGGAGGATGTTTGTTACTATGAGAGGAAAAGAAATCCGTCTTGAAAGAATCATGAACCGCAATACGAAAAAAACGGTCATCATACCCATGGATCACGGGGTCAGCAACGGACCTATCCCGGGACTCATCGACCTGTCCCAGGCAGTCAACCTTGTGGCTGACGGCGGGGCAAACGCCGTAGTCGGCCATGTCGGCCTCGCACTGCACGGCCATCGTCAGGGTGGACGGGACATCGGCCTGATCCTGCACCTGTCCGCAAGCACCATGCTTGCCCCGGACCCGAACGAGAAGGTGCTCGTCAACTCCGTGACCAATGCCCTGAAGATGGGCGCCGATGCCGTCTCGATGCATGTCAACATCGGGGCCGAGTCCGAGGCAAAGATGCTCCAGGATCTCGGCGCTGTTGCCGTGGAATGCATGGAATGGGGCATGCCGCTCCTTGCGATGATGTACCCGAGAGGCAGGAAGATCACGACGTCCAATGATCTCGAACAGGTCAAGCTCGCTGCACGGGTCGCTGCCGAACTCGGAGCAGACATCGTCAAGACCGTCTACACCGGGGACCCGGAGAGTTTCCGGGAAGTGACCCGGGGCTGCCCGGTGCCGGTCGTTGTTGCCGGCGGGACCAAGACCGATGATCGCACAACGCTGGAACTGATCGAAGGCGCAATGGCCGGCGGGGCTGCCGGGATCTCCATTGGCAGGAACGCGTTCCAGCACCGGGCGCCGGACAAGTTCGTCCGGGCTGCGGCCTGCATCGTACATGCAAACAAGAGCGTTGAAGAAGCATTGGAAATTATAGAGGGGTAATCATGATCGGCAAGGACATCAGGATCGAACGGATCATGGACCGGAACACCGGCCGGGCAGTCATCGTACCGATGGACCACGGGTTTTCCATGGGACAGATCGACGGCCTCCTGGACATGACGCAGGTGATATCGGACGTCTCCAACGGGGGCGCAAACGCGATCATCCTCCACAAGGGGCTCATCAAGCGGGGCCACCGTAAGCACGGCCGCGACATCGGTCTCTTCATCCACCTCTCGGGCAGCACCTCGCTCAACCCGGACCCGAACGACAAAGTGCAGGTCTGCACGGTCGAGGAAGCAATAGCGCTTGGCGCCGATGCCGTATCCATCCACATCAATCTCGGCTCGCCCAGCGAATCTAAAATGCTGGAGATCGGCGCTCATGTTGCACGTGACTGCAACCGCTGGGGCATGCCGCTTTTGATCATGAGCTACCCGAGGGGCAAGGGCATCGACTCCTTCTCGGCACAATCAATCGGCCACGCGGTCCGTGTTGCCGAGGAACTCGGGGCTGACATGATCAAGACCAACTACCCGGGCGATCCCGAAGCATTCCGGAAGATTGTCAAGGCCTGCTCGGTACCGGTCTTCATCGCCGGCGGAGAGAAGTGTGCAGATCTCGAATCCCTCAAGATCATCCGGGACTCGGTCAATGTCGGTGGCGCTGGTGTCTGCGTGGGACGGAACGCCTTCCAGCGCCAGGACACGAAATCATTTGTCCAGGCACTCTGCAACGTGGTGCACCACAACGTTGACCCGGCAAAAGCGCTGGAGCAGCACAAATGAAACAGTTCTGGGTTGATGTCCGGCCGTGGAACAAGGAGATCGCAACTACCGCTATCGAGAGCGGGGCCGATGCCCTGGTGGCCGACCATGCAGATGACGTGAAAAAACTCGGCCGGATCACAACGGTTGCACCGGACGGCGATCTTAAGATCGGAACCGATGTTGCCGAATGCTCCATCACCGATAAGGAGAGCGAGAACCTTGCCGCCCGGCTCGGGGCGCAGAAGTACGTCATCGTCACGACCAGCGACTGGACCGTTATCCCGCTCGAAAACCTGGTCGCCCAGTCAGACCGCATCATCGCATCGGTAAAAGACGTCCACGAAGCAGAAGTCGCACTTCACGTTCTGGAAAAAGGCGTCTACGGGATCCTCCTCCGGACAAACGACCCGGCAATCGTCCGGGCCGTTGCCGCTCTCGTGAAAGGAAGTTCCGGCAGCGTCGCGCTCGTCCCGTTCACGGTCACCAAGATCCAGCCCGTCGGTATGGGCGACCGGGTCTGCGTGGATACCTGCTCGATGCTCTCGGACGGCGAAGGTATGCTGATGGGCAATACCTCATCGGCAATGCTCCTTGTCCATGCCGAGACGCTCGAGAACCCGTATGTCGCACCCCGCCCGTTCCGGGTCAATGCCGGGGCAGTCCATGCCTACATCCTGCTCCCGGACGGTAAGACGGCGTACCTTGCCGATATCGTTATCGGGGGCCAGGTGCTCGTGACCGATGCAAAGGGCTCGGCCCACACCGCAATTGTCGGCCGGACCAAGATCGAACGCCGGCCGCTGCTTCTTGTCGAGGCAGTCTCGGGCACAGCAAAGGTCAGCCTGATCCTCCAGAATGCCGAGACCATCCGTCTGGTAAAGGAAGATGGGAGCGCAGTCTCGGTCGTCAGCCTTGCAACCGGCGACCGTATCATGGGCTGTGCCCTTGAAGGCGGCCGCCATTTCGGTATGGCCATCAAAGAGACCATCCTTGAGAAGTGAGATCGTGAAGGCAGGAATTATCGGCGGAACCGGCAGGATGGGACGGGTCTTTGCAAAGGTATTCGAACGGGCAGGATACGAAGTCGCAATCAGCGGCAGAAAAACCGCCCTTACCAGCGCTGCCCTTGCAGAGTCATGCGATCTGGTCATCGTGTCGGTCCCGATCCGGGACACGGTCCGGGTGATAGACGAGATCGCCCCGCTTCTTTCAAAAGAGCAGGTGCTCTGCGATTTCACGTCCCTGAAGGTACGGCCGGTCGAAGCCATGCTCAAATCAGAAGCACAGGTGATCGGCCTCCACCCGATGTTCGGCCCGACCGTCTCCTCGCTCCGGGGCCAGACCATCATCGTCTGCCCGGCCCGGGCCGACGGGACAGCAGTTGCCACGCTCATGGATATTTTCAGGAGCGAAGGTGCGACCTGCACGATCTCGACTCCCGAAGAGCACGACCAGATGATGGCCGTGGTCCAGGGTCTCACGCATTTTGTGACGCTCTGCATGGCCGAATCCGTCCGCAGGCTCAAGGTCGATATCGAAGCGACCCGGAAATTCACGAGCCCGGTCTACCAGATCGAGCTCTCGCTCGTGGGCCGGCTCCTCTCGCAGGATCCGGACCTCTATGCCGACATCCTCCAGCAGAACCCGTTTGTACCGGAAGTCCTTGCAGCCTGCACCTCCGCCTCGCAGGACCTGAGCGCGATTGTTGCCGGCAAAGACATCGAAGCATTCCGACAATTTTTCCTTGCCGACAGCCGGCACCTCGGGGCATACTGCGACCGGGGGCAGAAGACCACCGATGCCCTCATCGACTGCATGGTGAATAAATGACGGTCATCACGCTCGGGCCGGAAGGCACGTTCTCCCACGAGGTCTGCCGGCGACTCGGCTACGCCCCGCTCCGGTTTGCCCCGACCATCCGCAGCATATTTTCCGCGGTGGCAAAGGGGGAAGGCGACGGGATTGTCCCGATCGAAAACTCCGAAGCGGGAGGAGTCGGGGAGACCCTCGACGGCCTCATGCGGTTCGATCTCTTCATCACCGCCGAGATGTACATGCCGATCCATCACAACCTTGCATCCCTGGTCCCGCTCGAATCGATCCGGGTCATCTACGCTCATCCGCAGACGCACGAGCAGTGCAGCGACCGGCTGGAGGCGTGGGGCATCCCCGTCATCCACACGAGCAGCAATGCGGCAAGTGCGCTGGAAGCAAAGAAGACCCCGAATGCCGGTGCCCTTGTTCCCGCCTTCGCAGCCGGGCTTTACCATCTTCCGGTCCTTGAGGAAAAAATCGAGAACAATCCCTCGAACGTGACCCGGTTTATCCGGATCGCACAAGAACCGGTGCCGTTGACCGGGGCACAGAAATGCAGTATCGTGATCGATCCGAGCACGGACCGGGCCGGCCTGCTCCATGACCTGCTCGAAATCTTTGCAGAGCGGAAGATCAACCTCAGCAGGATCGAATCCCGGCCATCGAAGAGGGGGATCGGCAACTATGTCTTCTTCCTCGATTATTCCTGCTCGGCCGGCACGCTGGAAGCACTAGGGCAGCTCCGGGCGATCACGACCGTCAAAGAGCTGGGCTGCTACCGGAACGTCGGGGTCCCGCCATGATCCGGGAGATCCATTCAATCGGCCCTGCCGACATGACCGTCAGTGCCCCGCCGTCCAAGAGCTATACGCACCGTGCCCTCATCACCGGCGCACTCGGGACCGGGACAACGACGCTCGTAAACCCGCTCTACGCTGACGATACCCTGCTTACAATCGATGCGCTCAAAGCACTCGGGGTCCCCGTCGTTGTGGAACCCGACCGGGTCACGATCACCGGGTGCGGGGGAAGGTTTCCCACGAGCGGGGAAGTCACGCTCGATCTCGACAACTCCGGCACCAGCCTCCGGCTCATCACCTCGCTTGCCCTGCTCTGCCCCCACCCGGTCATCCTGACGGGAAGCAGCCGCATGCAGGAACGGCCTATCGGCCCGCTTGCAGAGGCCATCCGGTCCCTTGGAGGAAACGTGGAGTTCCTGGAAAACGAAGGGTTCCCGCCCATCCGGGTCAGCGGCCGGCTCGAAGGAGGAACGGTTGAGATAGACGGGAGCATCAGCAGCCAGTTCATATCCTCGATCCTGATCGCTGCCCCGTATGCGGAGACGCCGGTCGAGGTTTTCATCCCGACCCCCGCGGCCTCGGCCTCCTATCTCGACATCACGCTTGATGTCATGGAAACATTTGGCGGAAACATTTCCCGCGAAGGCTACTCGCGGTTCAGGGTCAGCAACAAGGATCGCTACACGGGACGGACGTACGCAGTCGAAGGCGATTACTCCTCGGCCTCGTATTTCTGTGCAATCCCCGCAGTCTGCGGGGGAAGGGCAACCGTGAAAAACCTCCGGCCAACATCCGTGCAGGGCGACCGCATGTTTCTTGAAGCACTCCGTTCAATGGGATGTACGGTAACATATTCAGACAATGCCGTGACAGTCGAACGCACGGGTCCCCTCCGGGGCATCCGGGCCGACATGTCCTCATCGCCGGACACGGTCCAGACGCTGAGCATTGTTGCCGCCATGGCAGAGACCCCCACAACCATCACCGGGATCGGCCACCTGAAATTCAAGGAGAGCGACCGGATCGGCGGGACGGCAGAACGGCTGCGATCCCTTGGTGCAAAGGTCGAAATCGGGACCGACCAGATAATGATCGTCCCGCAGCCGCTGCATGGCGGAACCATCGACCCGGAAAACGATCACCGGACCGCGATGAGTTTTGCCGTGCTGGGGCTTGCCATAGGGGGGATCACGATCACGAACGCAGAATGTGTAAACAAATCATTCCCGGGGTTCTGGGATATCCTTGACGAGGTACTGTAATTGAGACGGATTGTATTGACCGGGTTCCGGGGAACCGGCAAGACCGAGATAGGGAAGATCCTTGCCCGGAACCTGGAGATCCCGTTCATCGATACCGACGATCTCGTGGAAAAGACGACCGGCCGGTCGATCCCGGATATCTTCCACGAGGACGGCGAAGAGCGGTTCCGGGGCATCGAACGTGACGTGATCGCATCGCTGCCCGGGGAGAATGCGGTCATCAGTACCGGGGGCGGCGTTGTCACCGACCCGAAGAACATGGAAAACCTCCGCCGGGCAAGCGTCGTGGTGCTCCTGTTTGCCGATATCGAAGCAATCGAGACCCGGCTCTCGAAAAAACCCCGGCCTCCGCTGACAAACCTTCCGCTCCGCGAAGAGATATCAGAGATGATGGATCGCAGGAGGCAGAACTACTATGCGTCAGAGGATCTCTGCATCGATACGAGCAGGACCACTCCTGCCGATGCAGCCGGAAAGATTCTTGTCATGCTCAACGAGGGAACCAGCTCGGAATCTCAGCGGAAAACCGCGCTTGCCTTTTTTAGGACCGGGCGGATTCCCCCGCTCCCGGCAAAACGGCTCGAAGAGATCCTGGCAGGCCCGGACCGGGACCCGCAGACCCGGATTCTCGGGGTCGCCGGCTACCCCTGCGCCCACAGCCGGGGTCCGGGTCTCTTCAACAAACTCTTCGCCCATTACGGGCTCAATTACCACTACACCTGGTTCGAGGACCCGGAACTGGATGAGATCATCGCGGTTGCAAAAGCTATCGATGCCAAGGGGTTGTCGGTCACCATCCCGTTCAAGCAGGACGTGATGGAATATGTCGATGAAGTCGACGAGCACGCAGCCCGGCAGATTGGCGCTGTCAACACGGTCGTGTTTGCCTGCGGGACTGCCATCGGGTACAACACCGACTGGATCGGCGTGCGAAAACCGCTGGTCGATCTCAAAGGATCAAAGGCCGTGCTGCTCGGGGCCGGTGGAGGGGCATCAGCTGCTGCCTATGCCCTTGTGGATCTTGAAATGGATGTGACGATCCTGAACCGGACCCCGGAGAAAGCAAAAGCACTGGCAGAGCGGGCAGGATGCCGGTGGGCATCGTGGGAAACGTTCGACCGGCTCAAGCCGGATCTTGTTGTGAATTCAACCCCGCTCGGTATGGAACCGGATACCCGGAGCCCCCTGCGGGACGACCAGCTGACAGCGGATATGACCGTATTCGATCTCGTCTATACCCCTCCCATAACCCCCCTGATCGAGGCGGCGATGAAGAAGGGGTGCCGGACGATAACGGGAGACCATATGTTTGTCGGGCAGGCACGGGAGCAGTTCTACCTGTTCTTCGGGATCGATGTCCCGGCAGAACTCGTGAGGGAGTCTTTGATATGAACACATCCGGCAGGAATTTCAGGGTGACGACATTCGGGGAAAGCCACGGCCCGGCCGTCGGGGCAGTCATCGACGGCTGCCCGGCAGGCCTGGCACTGGACGAAACAGACATTCAGCCGATGCTGGACCGGAGGCGTCCCGGAACTTCCCCGCTCACGACTCCCCGTAACGAAGCCGACAGCGTGGAGATCCTCTCCGGAGTCTTCGAGGGCATAACAACCGGCACGCCGATTGCGCTGATGGTCAGGAACGAGAGCCAGCAGTCGAAAGACTACGCAGAAATCCGGGAAAAATTCCGGCCCGGCCATGCGGATTTCACGTACCAGGAAAAGTATGGCATCCGGGACTACCGGGGCGGGGGCCGGAGTTCCGGCCGGGAGACGCTCGGCCGGGTTGCTGCCGGCGCAGTCGCGATGAAACTGCTCGCCGGGATGGGGATTTCTGTCACCGGCAGGATTGTATCGGTCCATGGGAAAACCGATCCCGATGAGATCGAGCGGGAAATCCTTGCGGCAAAAGAGGCCGGCAACTCGGTCGGCGGCATTGCGGAGATCATAGCACGGGGCTGCCCGGCCGGGCTTGGCGATCCGGTCTTTGAGAAACTGGATGCCCTGATCGCCGGGGCCATGATGGGTATCGGGGCTGTCAAGGGCGTTGAGATCGGCGACGGGTTTGCCGTCGCGGGCCGGTTCGGCAGCGAGAACAATGATCCGATGACAAAAGACGGGTTTGCAGGCAACCACGCCGGGGGAATCCTCGGGGGAATCTCGACCGGCCAGGAGATCGTGGTCCGGATCGCTGTCAAGCCGACGCCCTCGATTGCACTGCCCCAGCAGACCCGGGATGTTCATGGTGATGTCGTGGAGATATCGGTCAGGGGCCGGCACGATCCCTGCATCGTGCCCCGTATTATCCCAGTGGCCGAATCGATGCTTGCGCTGGTCCTTGCCGACTGTGTGCTGGAACAGAAGAAGTACCGGTAAATTCTTTCTTTTAAAAAAACTGCGAGCGGGTTCATCCGGCCCGGTACCCGGCATGGTCCCGGGAATACAACGAAAATCCTTTTTTGCTGGAAGCCGGGCACTATGGAAAAATTATCGCGGATTCTTCCCGGTCACGACCGGGTTGTCCGGGTGCGAGATCCATTCCGTAAACCCGCCTTCGAACATCAGGACATCCGGGTACCCGAGCAGGAATTTCAGGATAAGGAACACGAGCGTTGCGATCCGACCGGTCCCGCACGAACAGATGATCGTCTTTTCCGGGACAATCCCGGCACGGGCCAGAATCTCTTGTATTTCCCCAACGGGTTTGAGGAGGGTCAGGTTATCCGGGTTCAGCAGCATTGCAGCCGGAAGATTCACGGCGCCCGGGATATGGCCGGGCCGGGACCAGGGACCCTGCCCCTCGTACCATGCCAGCGGCCGGGTATCGAGCAGGATCACACCCGGAGAGTCTTTCCGCTGCACCACGGTATTATACCCGATCAGGAACGATTCCTGCACGTCTGCGGTAAAACCGGAAGGGGTGGTCGAGCCAAAGGCATGGGAAAGCGGCCGGCCTTCAGCCCGCCACCGTTCAAGCCCCCCGTCAAGGACCAGCACCTGCCGGCACCCGTACCGGGCAAGGGAATACGCGACAAAGTACTGCTCCAGTCCGTCACCGGTACAAAGGCCGGTCGGGGACTTTGGCCCGCCAGAAGAATAAACAACAACCGGTTCGTCCCGGCTGATCCCGATGTGGGAGAGAAGGATTTGTGCGGGTTCAGGTCCAAGCCACCGGACCGGGACCAGGCCGGTGTGAACCCGTAACAGCGCATCGGAAAGCCAGACTGCGCCCGGAATATGGTTTGTGAAATAGGCATGGCTGTTTTGTCGGCAGTCCACGATCACCGGAAGAGACGTATCACGATGATCATCAAGCCAGGCCGGGCTGATCCAGCGGACCGCCACGGCTCCGGTACAATCATTCCCATCCAGAATATTCCCGCTCCTGTGTTCCATGCGACGGATTGTATTATCGCTCTGTAGGACGGTCGGGATTATAAGGATGTGCCAGGACATCCTGCATTAAAAACCAAAAAAAAGCATCACAAAATATTGGGATCCGGGAAATTCCACCCGGATTATCGCGCATCGAAAAGCACGCGCAGCTTCGAATCGATATGGGCTGAAATATTGCAGTAGCCTTTCGATTCAAACGCATCGGAATCTCCGACAACCGCTTCTTCGAGATCATCAGCGGTGATCCCGTTTGCTTCATGATCCACGGTTTCGTGGAAGAAGACTTTTCCCCCGCCATGGATGATCCGGCAAAGTACCGGAACTTCATCGCGTTTCCGGATATAGTAGTACGATGATCCAATCAGGGATCGGTGGTATTCCTGTAATTCCCCAAGGATTATGTTGTAGTCCGGTTCGGACATATCCGGTTTTACATAGCGGGGCAATGGATCGATCCTGTTGGAACTCTGTTCAACCTGCATTTCGTCACCCCCCCATCCAGTATCCCCGTTCCTGTGATGCACAGGACTGAGGTACGAAGGAAATATTGTTCCAATTACTATAATACTTTCTATCAAGAATGAGACCGGATACAAACACGGAACGTAAAAATAAAAAAAAATTCCGGGCAGGGCCGGCCAGGGAAAATTATTGGAGCATCCCGGATATCTGCCGGAACTCTTCGACAGAATACTGGCCGGCTGAGGTTGCCGCCCCGACACTGCAATAGGCAAGCTCGGAGCCGAACAGCGGGAGCAGGGCCCGGGCATACCGGAACTCATCTCCCATCACCCCGGTACAGATCGGTTTGTTTGCCGAGTGGGTGAATGCGATCAGCTCGATGACATCCTCCCGGTTCCGGGGGGTCACGATGATCTTCGGGATATCCCCGAATGCCCGGAGTTCCCGCTCAAGGACAAACAGGACATGCAGGGGCATCATCTGGCCGCAGTGGTGCGATGCGATGATCGTCCTGCCGGCTTCTTTTACAAGATGCGCATGGCAGGAAAACTGCGCTTCGATATCGACATAATCAACGAGCGGAATAATGGGCCGGACTTTCTCCAGCCATGCATCGGCGTTCCCGAAAAACTGCCCGCCTTCCTGGGCCGACCGTACCGTCCCGATCACCGGCAGGGAACAGGCATCCCGGCACTGCTGCACGAGATCCACCGGGTTTCCTTCCATCAGATCAAAACGGAGTTCGACGAGATCGGCTCCCTTTGATTCTGCAAGGGCAGCCTGGGCCGGATCGGTGAGGGCGGCGACAATTTTCATATGCAATCATCCTGTTGGGCCCGTGAGATGAAAAGAATTGACTTTTTATCCGGAAGTCCCGTGATCCACCGGGTAAGACCTGGACCGGGAGGATACCTGTTTATTTCTTCCATCCCAATCATGATGCAGGAACTATGGAAGACGCGTCCCTGGTCCATTACCTGCACCATATTGGCGGAGCTCTTGCAAAACTCATCCTCATCGCACTCGTACTTCCGCTCGTGCTTGTCATCATCTCCGGACAGTCCGTCCCGGCCACCCTTGCGCTGATGACAAGCACGTATATCATCGAGTACGGTGCTGCCCCGGTCGGGATTGGTCTTGGACTGAGTCCCCTCATCGTCTTAATTACCATGGTCTGCATCGCGCTTGGCATAACACTCTTCCTCTATGATCTGCTCGATGCAACCGGAGAACATTCAGAACAGGTATCCTCGTTCCTCGAAAAGACCGAGGCACAGGCACGGCAGTCACAAATCCTGTCCCGGTACGGGATCTACGGGCTTGTCCCCTGCGTCCTGATCCTCGGGTTCTATGTCTGTGCCCCGGTCTCGTGGCTGTTCGGCTGGAGCAGGAACCGCTCGCTTCTCCTCATCATGGCCGGGTACATCGCTGCATCGGTTGTGACCGTATTGCTGTCGATTGGGATCCTCGGGTTCCTGTTCGGGTAGGTGGGAATTCCATGGCACGCAACAACCAGATAAACGGCCCGATCCCGGAACTCCTTGCCCCGGCCGGGTCGCCGGAAGCGTTCCGGGCAGCGGTTGCTGCCGGGGCCGATGCCATATATTTAAGCGGCAGGAAATTCGGGGCCCGGAAATTCGCCCCGAACTTCTCCGATGAGGAGATCGAAGAAGCAGTCAGGTACGCCCACCGATGGGGAGTCCGGGTCTACGTCACGGTCAATACCCTCATTCATGACCGGGAGCTCAACGGCGTTGCCGAGTACCTTATCTGGCTCTGGTCGGTTGGCGTTGACGCCGTGCTCGTTCAGGACATCGGCGTCGCAGCCCTTGCCCGGGAACTTGTCCCGGATCTTGCCCTCCATGCCTCGACCCAGATGACCATCTATAATGCAGACGGGGTCTGCTGGGCAGCCGGGCTCGGTTTTTCCCGGGTTGTCCTTGCCCGCGAACTCTCTCTTGCCGAAGTTCAGGAGATCGTGGAGAAGACCGCAGATACCGGTATCGGCCTTGAAGTATTTGCCCACGGGGCGCTCTGCTACAGTTATTCCGGCCAGTGCCTGCTTTCATCGGTCATCGGGGGCAGGAGCGGGAACCGGGGCATGTGCGCCCAGCCCTGCCGGAAACCCTACCGGTTTGTGACCAGCGAGACTGATTCCCGTGGACGGCCGGTCTCCCTTCAGGAAATCCCGGCTGCCGAACCCTACCTTCTTTCCCCAAAAGATCTCTCGACATACCGCAATCTCCAGAAACTGGCAGGTTCCGGGGTAGTCTCCCTCAAGATCGAAGGACGCATGAAATCCCCTGAATATGTCGCAATCGTGGTATCAACCTACCGCAGGGCACTCGATGACCTTGCAGCCGGAACCTTTGCCCCGTCGCTGGAGGCTGAACGCGACCTCCTCCTTTCATTCAACCGGGGATTTACCCGGGGGTATCTCTTCGGGGCAAAACATGCAGCCCTGATGGGACGGGACGCCCCGGATAACCGGGGGATCTGCATCGGCACGGTAACCCGGTACGATGAGAACACCCGCACCGCCCATATCCGGCCGACCGGCCCGGTTCTCCCGGGCACCGGGGACGGGGTGCTCATCTCCATCGCGGGGTACCCCGATGAAGACTGGGGGTTTGCGATCAATACGGTCCCGGCCCGGACAAAGGACGGTTATTCCCTTTCAGTTCCCCGACCGGTGAAAAAAGGGGCCCACCTGTATCTCACCTCGTCCCGGGAACTCGAATCACGGGCCCGCCAGATCATCCGGCATCCCCGGGACGATCTCCGGCACCCGGTTCCCATCGATCTCTACATCCGCGTGAATCCTGAGGGGGCACTGAACTTTGAAGGGGAGATCCTGACCGGCTGCCGGGAACCAATCACGGTCACCTACCAGCCGGATATACGGCTCGAACCTGCCCGGACCCGGCCGCTGACCGGGATCCAGGCAGAACAGCAGCTGACAAAAACCGGGGGTACGCCGTTTGTCATCAGGAGTTTTTCGCTCGTTTACAACAATGACCGGTTCGTCCCCCTTGCCGAACTGAACCGTGCACGCAGGGAATTCCTTGAACGGGCTGAAGAAACGCTTGTAGCAGCATCGGTCCCGTCACCGGAACGCGTTGAACATGCCCGGGCGCTCCTGAAGCAGAAGACCACGGACGCATTCAACCGGGCGCTCAGGGTCCCGGAACCAGGTTCTCCGGAACTATCCCTCATGGTCTTTGCAGATTCGCTTGAGACGGTTAGTGCAGCAGCTGGTGCCGGTTGCAATACGGTTTGTTTCGAGCCGCCCCGGCCCGGTTCCTGGTGCATACAGGGAGAGCAGGAAGAGCCGCCCTCCACACGGGAGACCCTTGAACTGGCAGCGGCAATCTGTCTTGCAGCAAAAACCCGGCTCGTCCTGAAATTTCCGCGGATCCTTAACGAGGCAGAACAGGAAGATATCCCGGCCATTGTTGCAGAACTCGCCGACATCGGGATCACGGAATGCATGGTGGGAAACCCCGGCACAGCACAGGCAGTCCTCAATGCTGCGCCCGGGTTTACCCTTTCAGGATCAGCAGGGCTCAATATTTTCAACCATGAGACCGTACGGGTTCTTTCCGGCTCGTTCCGGATGCTGACTCTTTCCCCGGAACTCTCGCGGGAACAGATCCGGATCCTCATAACGGCTGCCCGCAGTGAAGGCCTGGAGACGGTGTTTGGGCTTACCGTGCTCGGGAATATGGATGCCATGATCACAAAGGACTGCACGATCCAGCCGCTGCTCCGCTGCCAGAGCGAAAAACGGCAGGAAGCCGGTCCCGGGTTCTACGGGATCCGGGACGAGACCGGCCGGGTCTTCCCGGTCCGGATCGATCATGCATGCAGGAGCCATATCGGCAATGCCGCAGAACTCTGTCTTGTCGATCACCTCCCTTCAGTCATCCTGGCAGGGATAACAACGGTGATAATCGACTGCCGGGGACGAACCCCATCGTATGCAAAAGAGGCGGCCCGGATCTGCCGGGATGCGGTTGCTGCAACCCTGGACGGGGCAAAAACCGGGGACAGGCGGCTTATCCGGGCAAAAGAGCAGTTCCGGGCACTTGTTCCCGGCGAGATCACAGCCGGCCATTATCTCAGGGGCCTTAAGGAAACCTGATTTTCCCGTCCAAATCTTCATCATACCTGAAGGGAAAACTGGTATCTCATACGAATCTGTTACAGGTGCATGGACGATGTCAAAACCTTTCATACTGGTCAATCTCAAAACATACCGGGAGAGCATGGGGGCTCGTGCCCACATGATTGCCAAAACCGCCGAGATGGTTGCACAGGAGAGCGGGGTTCCAATCGGGGTCGCCCCGACCTATATCGATCTCCATCCGATCGCCCACCATTTTTCCGTACCGGTCTATGCCCAGCATGTCGATGGCACTGAACCGGGCGCCCACACCGGCCAGATAACAGCAGAGGCCATCAGGGTTGCCGGTGCAGCAGGATCCCTCATCAACCATTCAGAATGCCGGCTCACCCTTGCCGAAATCGAGGCATCCGTCCTTGCATTGCGGACACAGAAACTCGCTGCGGTCATCTGTTCGAATAATGTTGCAACGAGTGCCGCGGCGGCTGCCCTCTTGCCGGATTACGTGGCAATCGAGCCCCCGGAACTTATCGGGAGCGGGGTATCGGTCTCGAAGGCAAACCCGGAGATCATCCGGAAATCAGTTGCTGCCGTGCAGGCTGTCAGCCCGAATGTAAAAGTCCTCACCGGCGCCGGCATCCAGAGCGGCGAGTGCGTAAAAATTGCAGTCGATCTCGGAACCGACGGGGTCCTTCTTGCCTCGGGAGTTGTCAAGGCAAAGGACCCGGGAGCCGTGCTCCGGGATCTTGTTTCAAAACTCTGAATTTTTTCTTTTTCTAACGCAGGAACAGGTACCAGATACCGACGATCACAATAAAGATCACAACACCTACGCCAATCACCGTCATGCTGCTGATTTCCCTGGTTTCTTCTTCTGCCATAATGTTCACACCCGTGAAGACAGGAGTCCTCACGTATCAACCGTCACATTTCGGATATAAATAACTTTCATTCGATAATTATGCAGCAACAGCCAATCCGCCCCATACAGGCTGGAAAAAGGAAGAGAGTAAGGTCAGACGATCAGCGAGAGAGCGTAAGAATACATTCAGATCCCTGACATTATTGAGAAACCTGCTAACTAGTACAGTTCATATCCCGGAATAACAGGAAATGTCCAGAATTCTGTTCGTTTCATATACCCGTAAACTAACTGCTGCAAAACAGATACCCCCGACCTTCCCTACATGAGGATTACCGGTATTACCGCCAGGATATATTCGTGCTTACGAAAAATCGGTGTGGGTTTTTTTCTACCGGATCGAAGGATTTTGATTTATATTGAATTATCGTAGAGAGTAATGCCGGATGGAGATCCGTTTCGACTGACTACTCTCACGTGGGTCAACCGGTTGTTGTCAGTAGAAACAGCCTCGCCACTCAGAACAACAGTTGATTCTGTATTGTATGACAATCCTTCAGAGGGTTCGATCCTACACGTAATTCCCTGCTGCTGGATCACGAATTGGTTGCTGACATCCTTTCCGTTTATGGTGATATCGAACGGTTCGTACGGGCCAATCCAGGGGATTGACGGCACTTTGGATGTGTAGGTGATTTGAATTGACTGATTTGATACCCGTTCTGCCTGAACATCCTGGTGAATGCGACATTCACTACAGTCATTTGCAATAATTCCGGATCTTGTTCCTGCAAAGGCCAGTACTGGAGGTAACACCATCGTAAGGATGATACAGAAAACCAGCAGGCGCAATGTGAACGGGATCTGTTTGCGTCCCCACTCTTCGGCTGCGATCTTCCGTTTAGCCAATTGTGACCGGCAAAACAGGTACGCACCTGCGACCGTTCCGGAAGTACAGATGACAATCATAAGCATAAACCATCGGATGATAATGGGCAGGGAAAGATTATCGGAAAGGATACCGGCATTCGTGATGAAAAGTGCAATGACGATTCCCATTACTGCACCGGCAATGGTACCCTGCTTTATAGCATCACTGATTAGATGAATCTCCGACAGGCTGTACTTTATTGCGCCAGCCCCGGTAAGTAACAGGATAAAAAGACCCGCAAGAAGCATCTGGGGGAGTTGGATCAGGAGAAGGATCCAGTTATAGGTGACCAGAGGGATCCAGATTGCCAGGGTAAAAAGGAACATGAAAATAAGACAGAATGCCCCGATAATACCTGTAAAAAAGGCAAGAAATAAAGTACGGATTTTTTGATTTTTATCTGGAATAGCGGATTGAGTCATATTATCAAAAAAATTAGTTGAATGGATTAAATAAAAGAACTTCTCCATTCAGGGCATCAACAAGGACCTGACCCCCCTGGGCAATATCGTCTTTCCTCTCCCCGCTAACATTGATGATCCATGCCAGATGCTGAACACCGGGCTCCAAACAAATCACGGATAACGTCGCATCCGCACGGGGTGATGCAATCTCCTCAAATTGCCTTACAGCGATGGCAATGGCATCAGACATTGCAATCTCCGGTTTAAGACTGGTGGTAACCGTACGTTCTTTTGCAAGGTAAGAAATGATATTTCCATTATATGCATTTATGGAAACATAAACACGGTTCAGGGTATATACCCCTTCCTGTTCCTCAGCCCAGCCGAAGATATAGTCTTGTCCACCTGCACCACGATCATACAACTGACTGGAGACTACTTGCATATTTTTCCTACTGAAATTTTGATAATTCTTTTCAGCATATGCTTTTGCAAGGGTTTTAGCTTTTTCAACATTGATGATCGAAGGTACTACCTTATATTCAGGTTGTGTCTGGTAGAAATATGCAAGTTCGACATCTCCGGTTTTCTGGTTTATGTAAAACAAGTCGTTCTGGTACGCCAGTATGTAAGATGTCCCCAGAGGAGATTCTATATCACCGCGGTATTGTACATCACCGGATTTTGCGGCACGATCTGTCCCAAGATATTGGACAACGTGTTCTTTTGCAGCATCTATCCCAATTTTATTTTCAGCATTAATCGGGTCATTCGCAATATTTCCTGATGATGCACTCACCGGAAATGCGACCACAACTAATGACAAACAGACAGCAAATACGAAGATCCATTTTGTAAGAAGTTTCATTTTCATTCCTCCGGGTTAGACTCCTGCTACAGCCGGGTCTAGTACTCGTGAATAGCCGGACCCTGACTGCTGATATGTCATCGTATCAATTCCGCCATAGGCATACCAGTACGATGAGAGGGTGTCAGATTGTGCCATGTTCGCAGCGTTCTGTATTGAATAGGACTGATCTAGTAGTCCCCGACAATTGAATATATAGATGTGATTGGAAAGTACTTTATCTAAGAACGTACTATAAAAATTCAATGAAGAAGCGGTATATCGTTGAATTAACACAACAAGAGAGGAAACACC
>Ga0074198_1000610_pt1 | contig 33708 bp, 26 predicted proteins | sample EPASupsiteSAE323_FD_64527 | JGI IMG/M metagenome (GOLD analysis project Ga0074198, IMG submission 64527) | Bioremediated contaminated groundwater from EPA Superfund site, New Mexico - Sample SAE3-23 | ecosystem: Environmental > Aquatic > Deep subsurface > Groundwater > Contaminated ... | reverse complement strand
GATTATTGAAACAACCATATGTGCGGGTGTCCGAAGTTGAACAGTTCGTACGTTTTCGGGGTTCCCACCCGTCCACGCGCCGTCCTCTCCAGATAGCCGTTGGCGAGAAGGTAAGGCTCCAAGACATCCTCGATCGTCCCCTCGTCTTCGCTGAGCGCCGCGGCGATAGTGCTGAGCCCCATCGCGCGCCCTTTGGCCTCCATCAGCAGTTTGAGCAGGCGGATATCCATCTCGTCAAACCCGTTGGCGTTGATCCCCAGCTGATCGAGCGCATAGCGGGATCGCTCGTGCAAAATGGTCGATTCATTGGCGACGTCGGCGAAATCGCGTACCCGCTTCAGCAGCCGCAGTGCGATGCGGGGGGTTCCGCGTGAGCGTTTGGCGATCTCATTGGCGGCATCTTTATCGATATTTTTACCCAGTTTGATTGCGGCTTGGGTAATGATGCTGCACAGCTCATCAGGGGTATAAAACTGCATCCGAAAATTCATCCCGAAACGATCCCTCAGCGGGTTGGAGAGCATCCCCGCCCGTGTCGTTGCTCCGATGAGGGTAAAGCGAGGGAGGTCGATCTTGACCGTCTGCGCCGCAGGGCCGCTTCCGATGATAATGTCGAGGCGGAAATCCTCCATCGAAGGGTAAAGGATCTCTTCGACGGCAGGGGAGAGGCGGTGTATTTCGTCGATAAAGAGGATGTCGCCTTCTTCGAGGTTGGTGAGGATGGCGGCGAGATCACCGCTTTTCTCGATCATCGGAGCGGCGGTCACTTTGATGTTGCTTCCCATCTCATTGGCGATGATGAGGGCCAACGTTGTTTTTCCCAACCCCGGAGGGCCGTAAAAGAGGACATGATCGAGGGCTTCGCCCCGTTTGGAACTCGCCTCTATAAAGACCCCCAGATTTTTTTTGATCTGTTCTTGTCCGATATAATCATCCCATGCGCTGGGACGCAGTGAGGTCTCCGTTACCTCTTCGGCGTTAAATTTTTCGATCTCTACAATGCGTTCCACGTCAGAACTTCCTAATAAACATAATTTTCATCGGGAAATTCCCTGTTTTGGACTTCGATTTTATAGGCGTTGGCTGCTTCTTTTACTTTTTTGGCCCCGTTGATGTATTGTTTGACGAATTTCGGAACGAACGGTTCATACAGTCCGAGCATATCGGAGAATACCAGTACCTGACCGTCTACGCCGCTGCCCGCGCCGATGCCGATGACAGGAATCGATACATTTTTGGCAACGCGCGTTGCGACATCGGCTTTGACCCCTTCGATAACGAGGATAAAAGCACCTGCCCGTTCAATGGCCTGCGCATCGGCAATGAGAGAGAGGGCTTCTTCTTCGCTTTTTCCTTTGACTTTATATCCCCCTTCGGCACGAAAGGCTTGCGGAAGCAATCCGATGTGGCCGCACACGGCGATGCCGTTGCTTGTCAAATGTCTGACGAGGTGTGCCTTATCGGTTCCCCCTTCGATTTTCACCGCATCGGCGGGGGTTTCGCGGTAGACGCGAATGGCGTTGGCTAACGCCGTTGCTTCGTCGGTATAGGTTCCGAAAGGCATATCGGTAATGACAAACGTTTCAGGAGCGCCTTTGCATACAGCCTGGGTATGGTAAATCATCTGATCCATGGTTGCGCTGAGTGTATCGTTATTGCCGCCGAAGCTCATATTGAGACTGTCTCCGACGAGGAGAATATCGGCGCTATCGCTGAAGAGTCGGGCAAAAAGGGCATCATATGCGGTGATCATCACGAGAGGAATTGCTCCTTTTCGTTTTAGAATCGAGCCGATTGAGAGTTTTTTCATACTATAAATATCCCACAGTCATTTAAAGTAGATAGTTTACCCAAAATTTTGGTTGCAATGCTATTCTATGGCAATTAAGAGGGGATATTAAACAAAAGCTGGTTATAATTTTTGACCACAGGAGAACATCAGTATGGGCGTACGGAGCGTTTTAGAGGCTAATTTCGACTTTGAAATCATTGACGAATTTTTAGACCATTACGCCATGATGACGGAAATCATGGAATCCCTGATCATTGATTTGGGCAATCCTGAGCGTTATCATCGAAGTATTGAAGAGCTGTTTAGGATTTTTCATAATATTAAATCTGCCTCAGGTTATTTGCAGATTGAGCCGATGGTTCGTTTGTCAACCTTTGCGGAAGATGCGCTTGAACAATTGCGATTACGCGATGCGAAAGTGAATGAAGAGACGATTTCATGGCTCATCAGTGTCGCCGATATGTTTATGCAGTGGCAGGAAGATTTAAAAATGGATAATGACCTCGCCAAAATCCATTTTTCCCTTTTAATTTTACCCGATATGGAGAAAGAGTGAAAAAACTCGTAGCATACATTACCGCAGGTTATCCCGATAAAAACTTTACCGTAGATTTGGCTTTAGCGCTGGGCGAAAACGGTGTCGATACCCTTGAACTGGGTGTTCCGTTTTCTGACCCCGTCGCGGACGGTCCTGTCATCGAAGCGGCGAATCAGCGCGCACTCGAGGGCGGCTTTCGGTTTGCCGATCTTTTGGAGATATCCGAAGCAATTGCGCCGAAAATCGATACGTTATGGATGGGATATTTCAACCCGTTTTACCAATACGGGATGGAAGCGCTGCTTGAGAAGGCCAAATCGATATCCGTAAACGGAATGATTATCCCCGATGTGCCGTATGAAGAGGCGAGGGCGTATCACTCGCTCTTCGAAAATCGCGGATTGGCGAACATTACCTTCGTCGCTCCGACCGACGGCGAAGAACGTATCGCTATGATCACCGCCGAAGCGCGCAAATTTATCTATCTCGTTGCCTATGCGGGGATTACCGGAAGCGGTAAAGCCGAAGATTTGGGCGAAGTGCTCTCGATGATCAAACGCCACACGCAGACACCGGTGTATGTCGGGTTCGGTGTCAACGAGCAGACAGCTCGTGAAAAAGTGCAGGGGGCGGACGGTGTTATCGTCGGTTCGGCGATCGTTAATGTCCTTTTGGACGATAGCCTCTCGAATACCCAAAAAATTGCTAAATGCTGCGAGATAACCCGTAAGATCAAATCTCTTATTAACGAATAGAGATATATAATACGATTCTAACTTCGGTTATCTACGTGGGGGCGACATGGCTTCGACTGGATCAAGAAGGTTTAGGTTGCATCGCCGGACTGAGCAGCTCCGTTATACGGCTCACAATTGCTTAAACGCAAACAACACTAATTACCGTCCTGCTTACGCTGTAGCGTAAGTTTAACTTAATTTAGGACTGCTCTACCTCTCTATGCTATCACCGAGAGGGTTTGGGGTATAACCACTGCGATAGCTATACTCTCAGGATGCCTCGACTGAGAACGAATTTAGAGGATAGTGTGCTGTAGCCTTGCACGTTGTGTGAAAGCTCACGAAACCTAAACAACGTTACTAAGCATGTAGACGCCTTTACTCTCTTGGTTTAGGACTCCGGTTCAATCCCGGACGCCTCCACCAACATATTACTTTTATATCCTTTCATATAGCCTCTATTCCTCTAATAAAACCCCATAAAATCCAGTAACGCCGAAGCAATCAAAACCCTACGCCGTAAAGCGGATAACGATCCGAACGTCAACGCATTGATCCTCAAAGAGGGAGAACGTGAAAGCGAATATTCAAGGATTTTTCCCGGACAAAAACCACACGTCTCCAAAAGCGGATCGATTTTCTACAAAGTGGACGGCGGCAAGATCATCGATGCCGGTCGATCGTTAAAACTCGTCTATGAGAAAAGCGAAACGGCACTGCGTGAGTTCATGGATTTGGCCAAGATCAAATTCGGCTCCATGAGCGCACTTGTGATCCAAGGAAGCGATGAGTTTAAGAACCGGGTGAGTGAGTTGAACCGGTCGATGAAGTTGGGGTTGAAGATCGAGCAAAAAGGTATAGTAAATGACAAGGATCGAGTGAATGAACGTAGCGGGTCGGAGAAAAAGGGGATAGAATTATAAACGCGCAGTAAATGATAAAAATTGATGAAGTAAATCGAAGTAAAAAAGTTAGGTAATCAATGAAAAATTTGGTATGCTTTTGAAGCTTTATAGAACTTTGCTTGCGTTCCCGCCATTTTGGTATGCTAAAAAGTTTCGTTGATGTCGTCATTTTGACCAAACAGGCAACAGGTAATGGGAACAAATCTGGATTAATTATGCCTGCAAAAATTGTCAAGGACAACATCATGTTTGTTATTCATCACGCTCAACTTGCAAATTCATTGTTTAAGCAATTAAATGCTTTAATCGAAAAACATCTCATAGAAACATATGTACAAGAATCATTTACTGGTCTTGAAGTCTCTTATGAAGATATTAAAGTTTCAAATGGTCAATTGCACCGCTTCATTTCTTCTTCAATACAAATCAAAAGAACAGTTTTGCTTGATATGGTCGCGAAAGCTATGGGATATGAAAATCATCATTCTTTGAAAAGTATCACGCAACGGCAAGAAAAAATAATTGATTTAAGAGGTAGAGGATTTATTTGGAGCAATAATATCAGTTTTGATGAGTTCTATCAAAACCATTTTTGTCTTTTACGTCATTACACATCTTCAACTCTCTTAAGATCAATCAAAAAAGAAGGATTGTTATCTGTTTCTTCATCTGGGGTAACCCCATCAAATTTAGATGGAATGAGTGCAAAAAATCAAAATGACTATATTCATTTTGTTGCGAATGAGGATAGGCTTTATGCAGAAAATGCTGTTAGAGTACATGGTGGTGAAGCAATCGTTTTAACGGTTAAAGTCCCACTTTCATACCTTGAAGCAGACGATTATGGAGAAATATATTCCAAGAAAAACATCGATCCAAAAAATCAGTTAGTTTTATATGAAAAATTGACGAACGATCTTTTTCGAACTTGTAGAACGCAACATACAATAGCACCACATTATATTGTTGATGTTAAAAGTATCTGAATAATATCATTTTTGATCATTGACCTCTGTATAGTACAGTGGACAATGATCTTTCAGAGTTTGACTGATTATTCGAAAATTTAAAAAATTTCCTCACACTTTTTAAACATAAATCCTACTTCATAACCCATGATTTGTGCTGCAAATTGTACTTTTGATTTACACATTTGATTTTTTTGATCATTTGTAGCAGATAGTTTATTGATATCAGCGGCGATGCCAGCGATTGTAGTTAACTGTCCGGCTTCTTTTTTTTGTTCTTGAGTACTATTTGGGTTAGTACTAAGTGAATATGCTTTTTGATTTAACTCACTTATTTTCTTATCTGATGCTAATTGTTCATTAGTCATACTATTTGACTGACTAATATTAACGGTACCAATGCTGCCAGCATTGTTGTTAAACATATTTTGCATCGAATTTTCAGCACTAAAAGCTGCACTTGAAGATAACAATAGAAGGCTAAAGATAATGGAACGTTTCACGTTTCCTCCTAGAAAAATGTATTCCCTATAGGGAGTAATTATTCTAGCGGCAATCAAAAATATGCGCAATAGAAAAAAGATTGATCTTCTACAAAGTGGACGGTGGCAAGATCATCGATGACGGATGATCGTTAAAGTTTGTCTATGAGCGCACTCGTCATATTTAAATTGTAAAGATTTATGTTGCTCGAAGAACAACAATACTTTCTCTTAAACGTTTTGATGTTGCATTACCCTCAAGCCATTTTTTTGCATTTTGCATAGAGTTGCGTAAATGTCTAGTTACAATAATTTCTTCAAGCTCCCATCCAACTTTTGTTCCTATATCTGCCAAAATGAGATCAACTGGAATTTCAACACCTGCATATGCTGAAGTTGATACGACAAGCCACAAACTAGCATTTTTATCAGCTTTGTTTCTTAATTGAGTAAGAATATTTTCCATATCTTCAAAATATGCTTGAATCATAGACGGTAAATTTGTATTCCAAAGTTGATCTTTTCGATGAATAATTTCATTGAAAACATTTGCGTATAAAAGTCCAAAATCACTTTTTATAGGTTTGTCCCAATCAACTTGAATATGTGAACGTAATGTTTGATATCTTAATTGACGGAGTTCAGCATTATTATGAATAAATTTACCTAAAAACAATTCTGGTCTATAAATATCAGTATAATCAAATGAGTTTAGATAAGGTGGAGATGTAACACAGAGTTGAAATTTTTGATCTATTTGAGAAGATATTTTTTTTCTTGAATCTCCAAGAATGATTTTTGATTTTTTATCAAGTTTAGAATGATCTAAATCATCGATAATTCGATCTAATTTTTGTTCAAAAGAAGTTAAAAAATCATCTTGATTATAAAACTTTTTTTCCCAATCTTTTTTGTATCGTAAACATTTTCCATCTTTAGCAGCGTTGCAATTATCCATGACAGATGCAAGCAAGCTTAATTGAAAAATATTTTTTGTATCTTTTGGTAATGTTTCTGCTTGTTGCCAACCACCTTCAAAAGATCGTAAAACGTCAAGATTAAAAAGCCATTTTTCTTTATCATTTTCTGTAAATGTGGAGAAATTTTCCAAAGAACTTTTAGCACCTTTTGTAATTGATTGAAGGATAGAATCTCTGTATTTTAGAATATTTTTTTTGCTAACATTTGATTGTTTTGCTTTTGCAATAAAAGCCATAAATGGATTTACTTCAAAACCAACACTTTGCATATTTCTATTGCTAGCTACTAGAGGTGTGGTGCCACTTCCGGAAAATGGATCAATAATAAGAGCATTCTCCTCTAAGCCGGTGGAATTAATAGCTTCTTCCACGAGGAGTGGAGAAAAACCTTCTTTAAAATAATACCAATTGTGCCTTGGAAGATTTTTTGAATGCTCAAAATTTGAAAAGTCTTTGTCTGTTAACTTATGATTATGATTAACCATGTTCACTCACATATTGGTTCTGAGAACATAATAATTGGTTCAGCAAAATTATATATATTATTTACGATTTTCGAATAATTAGGTCTCAAATCGTCATTCATATAGTGCTTTCCATTGACACAAGTTATAGTCTCTTGATTTTGTGTAAGATTGTTCCTTCGTCCATCTAATACAACTAAATAACCTTTAGTAATTGAAGATGGGGTATCTTGACGCTCCAAATCAAGATAATTTTTGAGTTGAATTGCTCCCTTGGCTGTTCTATATGCTGTATATTTAGTTGTAAATGTACCATCTTCACGACATGATTGCCCTAACCACTTAATTTCAATTAAAGCTGCACGATTTACATCATGCCAATGTACCCGTATATCAACGGGTTTTGACGCACGAAGATTATATTCCCTTACCACGTGTACATCACCTCTAAGATGACTTTTTAGGAAAGTTTCTAGTGAACTTTGTATGTGTTTTTCAGGTAAATCTTTACCACCACCACGGAAAAAAATTCTATTCTGATCTAACCAAGCCTCTTTTAATATCGGACATGAAGAGTATCTTGCCATAGTTTGTTTGTAATGTTCAAGTGCTGTTAATAAATCGTGATATTTCGTTGAATATAAGCTTGCACAGTTGTAAGGATTTGGGATAGGAATACATTTTCCAGATGCGTAGAAATGTTCATGTTTTGATTTATAATGATAGAAAAGGGTATTGTTTTCTGAAAATAAGGTAGTTAAGTCACTAATGATCTCAGTGATAACATTGATAGTTCCATCTTGCATAGTTTGAATGAGAAGTTGAGGTGATTCATTGTTTGTTAAAAAATTTCTATCGTAATGCTTATTCTTATTAATTGACGGAAAAATATCTTCATCGTTTGGAGTTTGAAAAATAACCAAATCTCCATTATAGTGGTCAGGTTCAATATAACGATAAATTTGACAAATATTTTCAATTAAAGATTTAATAAGATCAGATACACCTGCTTTGCCTTTAAAAGCTTCATGTATGTGCATTACATAGTTATTCCGTTTTATTTCTTCTATAGCTTGTACTGTGATCATTGGATTACTCTATTTTGGGTAAGAAGATATTGTATCCAGCCTACTGAAGGAATCATTAAGTCACCGCTTGGTACACCGATAGCTTTACTTAATTCTTCAAATTTGATGCTTGATAAATCTTGTTTTAATCTTTGATTTCCAATAGCATTTGCATTTGAAACACTTGGATCACTTGTAAGAGCTTTAATTGTTTCTTGATAAGGTAAAAGGATACTGGTCGTACATGCTGCATCTAAATATGATTCTCGTTGTTGGAAAATAGTTAAATTTTTAAATTTGTTGAGTTCATCAACTCCTCTTGCAGTAATTTTAAAATAATCATTCCCACTTTTTTCAAGCCATCCATTTTGAATGTGCCGTTGCAAAGCAAATGTTAAATCATCTGCATATGGATAACCATCAAATACAATATATTGATAATTCCAATCAGCAGGAGTTTTACCATCGTATAAAAATAAGATAGAAGAAAAATAGGAAAAGAGGTGTATTTCTTTTAATTGAAATACACCTAAAAAATCATCTAATTTATGCGCAATCGACAAACTGTCATAAAAAGCTTCCGGCTTAATTTCAGGCTGCATTATCTTTTTCCTTCATAGCATTTTCGATTCTCTGGTAAACCTCTTCAAAAAGTGATTCTCCTTCTTTTTGGATAATTGACAAATCTGTCCAATCAAGCATACGTTTAAATGTCATTTTTTTGTGGCCACATCTTTTTGCTAAAGATAATAACAATTGAGAGGCATTAATATTGGCGGTAATAATTAGATGTTGATGATCTTCTATAAAGTCGGCGAACATTTGTCCAACTCTATTTTCATATGAGATATCTAATGAACCTTCCGGAGTGTCTATCAAAATTGTAGCTTCATTGCCTTTTTTTGATAAATATACTGCTAATGCCATACGCAGAGCTATATCAATAAAAAATCTTTGACTTTCACTAAGTTGAAAATGATCTGTACGAGCAGTATTTTGCAATTCTAAAACCAACTTCATCATTTGAGCACTTTTTTCAAATGATATATCCAAATCAAGTCCAATAAAACTTTTGGCGAATTTTTTGAATATTGGGACAAAGTCTAATTCAGCTTCTTTATAAGCTTTGGAAACTTTTGTTTGCAATTGTGTGAATGTTGGTTTTATATGATCTCTTGCTTTATACTCTTCTTTTGATTCTAAATCCAAAATTTCAAATTGTTTCTGATATTCATTAATTAACATATCAATGCTTGAACCAGATGTTTTTTGAATAACAAGAGGATGCGAATATTCAAATTGATTTTTTAACTGTTGGGCTTCTTTTAATTCATATGCTGCTTTTTCTAATTCGGCTTTTTTTGTATTGATTTCGAGTGTTGTTCTTTCTAATGCAGTTGTTTTGTCTGCAATAAGTTGATCGTTATTTTGGATTTGTGATAGAAGTGTTGCTTGATCGGCTGTTGGATCTTCATCTAAAGTAGTACCACATAAAGGACAATGATCTTTATAAAGATTATTTTGAATATTTGTATGTATTTGTTCACTTTTTGCATGGCAAATGCAGCATTCTTTATTTTCCATAGACATTTTTATAAAGGTATTATTGAGCAATAAAGATCGTGGTTGCGAGTATTTTGAAAAAAGCTTTGTATGCTCAATTTTTAGTTGTAATATTTCTGCATTCAAATAACTTTGGTTTTTTAATAATGTTTGATATTCAATTTCGAGGTTTTCATAGGCTTTTGTAGTTTTTTCATATTCTTTATAAATTTTTTCATATTCTTCTATGGTGCTTTTGGTATCAGAAATGGCTTCTTGGTCTTTTAATAAAGTATCAATTTTATTTTTTATTTGTGTGGCTTGCCATCTTTTGTTACGTCCATCAGACTCATGCTTTTCCATTTTTCTTTTTAAAGATATGATTTCTTCTGTATCAGCCAAATCCGTGTTAAAAGCTATTGATAAAGTGTGAAGTGAAGCTCTTTCATCCCAAAAAATCATTCTTCTATTTTCATCAAATGTTAGAACATATAATTGTATAAACATAAAAAAGTCAAAATTTTTGATTTCAATGGCTTTTGCAATTTGCCTTTCATACTCTTTTTGCAACTCAATTGGAGACATTGAACTTGTATCTATGGTAGGAATCTTCTTATTGTCAATAATTTGGTATATTTCAAGTCTCCGCAATTGATTTGATTCAAAAAAACCTCGGGTAATATGAAAATTTAGATTATTAATATGAAAATGCAGTTCAATCTCGGCTGATTTTTCGTTGCTAGCATGGATACGACCTTTAAAATATCTAGTTGTATAAATTTTATTGGCTTTAAAGATTTCTGCAGGCGATAGAACTTCTTTATTTGGTTCTAAAACGATACCTGTATATCCAAAATTTATGGCATTTAAAAAAGTGGTTTTTCCTAATCCATTGGCACCGGCTAAACAAAAAACACCATCATGGATTTCTTCATCAATAACTTGGATTTGTTTGTTTTTAGTGTAAAGTGAAAAGTTTCTCAAAATGATTTTTTGTAATTTTGGGAAGTTATATTTTCCACTCATAATTAGACCTTTAATTTTTCATATATAATATTCTATCTAATTAAAGTTTAAAGGTATTGTTTAGATATGTTTTTTGCTAATACGTGAAATAGGGGCCTGATAGTCAATCTTCACTTAAAAGTAAAACATAGAGAATTGAGTCGAATAAAAAGCTTTTATTTATCTAGAAAAGCGTATAGTTTTTTCTAGAAATAATTTTTTGGATTACATATGAAAAATATCGTTGATGATGGTTTTTTCTTTATAGCTGGACATGGTAGGGGGTGGAGCTTTTCATCAAGAGATTTGATGCAAAAATTCACTCGCCAACAAGCCGATAATCTCCTCTCCGATTTGAGTGCTCAGGGAAAAATTCGCCGAATTGCTCGCGGTATGTATGACTATCCGAAATACAGTGATTTTTTAGGCAAAGAACTTAGCCCCGATATTGATCAAGTTGCACGAGCCTATGCCCGTAAATTTAACTGGCGTATAGAGATTTCAGGTGATAGTGCACTGAACTATTTTGGTCTATCGACTCAGGTACCGGGAACGTATATTTATCTCAGTGATGGGGCAAGTAAAAGCTATGATGTTATGGGAACGATCCTAAAGTTTAAAAAAGCCCAACTCAAAAATATCGGTTTCAAATATAGTGAAAGTTCATTGATCGTTCAAGCTCTCAATGCTCTAGGAAAAGACCATATTACGGATAGCGTCATCAAAAAAATTCGAGAACAGATTGATCCTAAAAAATATGAGAAGATTCTCAAAGATACGCAAAGCTCGACAGTATGGATTTATGAGAGTATTAAAGTAATCTGTCAGAAGGACAATGGATGAATAAGATCGCTTTATTACCAACGCAAGAACGCAATGAGCTGTTCCGTGAAACTGCTCGGATAATGCACACGACCGAAGCGATCGTCGAAAAAGATTTTTGGGTAGTTTGGACACTGGATAAGATTTTTGCCGATGCCCGGCTCGGTAAAATTTTAAAGTTCAAAGGGGGGACAAGTCTTTCGAAGGTGTACGATTTGATCGGTAGATTTTCCGAAGATATCGATCTCATTCTGGACTGGCGTGAAGTGACCTCGGGTGATCCCTATGAAGAGCGAACGAAAAATAAACAAAACGAGTTTAACGACAATACGAATGAAAAGGCACAAGTTTACATCCGAGAAGAGTTACTTCCTTCTATTTCACAGTTGCTAGTTCCTGTATGTACCTGTGCTATCGATGCAGATGATCCGCACTCCATCAATATCACATATCCGTCGGCATTTAAAGATATGTATTTACGTCCTCAGATTTTGTTAGAAATCGGACCATTGGCATCATGGACTCCTTCGGATATTTTTGAAATCAGTTCATTTGCCGCACAAAAGTTCTCTGAAGTTTTTGAACAACCTTCTTGCCGTGTCGATACGATTTTAGCGGAACGGACATTTTGGGAAAAAGCAACTATTCTGCATCAAGAAGCCAACCGAACGGCAGACAAACCCTTGCCATCTAGACACGCAAGACATTACTACGATTTAGCTATGATGGCAAGAAGTGGTGTGAAAGAGAAAGCATTTTCGCGTCTCGATTTACTCGAAGCGGTTGTACAATTTAAACAGCGTTTTTATCCCTCAGCATGGGCAAATTACGAAGAGGCAAAAGTTGGAACACTCAAATTGCTCCCACCGGAATTTCGTTATAGCGAACTTCGAAAAGACTATACAGCTATGCAGAACATGATTTTCGAAAAAAATCTCTCCTTTGAAGAGATTTTTGAGACGTTAGACGCATTGGAACATGAGATAAATGTTATATGAGAATAGCATTAATGTAGCTTTTAATGTAGTTTATTTTTTAGAGTACCTTATTGATAGCCTTATGTCGGCTTTGTTTGACAGAGGACGCCTCCACCATTACTCAATTTCAATATTCTTATATCCTCCCGTTATACTTAATCAAATCCTAATATTCAAGAGAAAAGCAATATAAGAAACAATAATTATTTTTTTCGCTCTTGTTCTTTAACCATTCTTTGTTTATTATTAGCGAATTTGTATTTGAAAGGAAATGTGTGCCGCAAGAAAACAGGGACGCGACGTTAAAAGATCAGCTTAAATCGAGGTTGAGGGAAAGTGACCCGACCTATCGTTATTACAAATCGATCTTTCATCTGACGGATAATATGATTGCCTTGAGTGACGGGTATCGGATTGTAGATGCCAATAAAGCGTTCAGTGATTTTTTCGCCGCAATCGGATCGGATGTATTTGATCCGGATTTTCGTCTTTCACAACAGTTTCTCATCATTGATAAATACGGGTATGTGTATGAAGGGTACTTAAACGCTCCGTGGTTTAAAACAGTATTGAGCGGCGAAAAAGAGCATTACAGAGTCGGTATCAGCGGTTCGGATCAAATATATACTTTCTCGGTTTCGGTAAGCCTGCTCGATCCGAGTGAAAATATTTATGTCATTACCCTCTCCGATGTCACCGATATGATGAGCTATAAATGCGTTTTGGAAGAGGGGATACGTGTCAGCACCCATGAAAAAGAAGAGACACAGTATATTCTTTCCCAGTATTATGAAGCGATTGACACGTCGAATCTGGTGGCACGGTGTAACCTTGACGGTATCATCACCTATGTCAATGATGCGTTATGCGAAGCGCTTGATTATATGCCCGAGGAGTTGGTAGGGCAGAACGTATCGATTTTTTTCGAGGGCAACAGCGAAGTCATGTGCGAAAAAATGGCACGGGAGAAAATATATAACGGCGAAATTTGGAAAGGGGTGCTCAAGAATAGAGATAAATTCGGCGGAGCACACTATTTTGCGACGACTATTGTCCCCATTAAAAATGCCGATAAAACGATTATAGAAATCCTCTCGATCCGCCATGATATTACCGATATGGTCAAAGCAAAAGAAGAGGCCCTTCAAACGCTTGAAGCCAAAACAAAATTTTTCGATCAGGTATCACATGAGCTCCGTACACCTCTGAATGCTATTGTGAATTTTACCGATCAGGCCTTGGAAAGTTATGACGAGATAGTTGAAGATGAGGTTAGCCGTGCATTGGTCAAAAAATATTTGCAGCGCTCTTACGCTAATGCCGAGAATTTATTGGAGCTGATAAATTTTCTCCTCGATATAGCGAAAATGAAATCGGGAAAAACAGTTTTTGATATTGCTGAACACAACGCGGTTTCACTAGCACGCGAGGCATTTGAAAATTGTTCCAGTCTTCACAAAAACAGCTCGATCGACTATCGGTTTAAGGCGGAAAAAAGTGTTATACCGATAGAGTGTGACGGTGTAAAATTTAAACAAATTATCACTAATCTTATTTCAAATGCATTAAAATTTACCACAAACGGGTTTGTAGAAATTAGATTGGAAGAAAAGTCGGATATATGTGTAATCGAAGTTGAAGACAGCGGTATCGGAATACCGAGTGAAAAACTCTCCTACGTTTTTGAACCGTTTGCACAAGTTCGTGATCACGGTTTCGGCACCGGGCTGGGATTGAATATCGTCCGTGAATATGCAGAAATGATGAAGATCTCACTTGACGTACGTTCGGTTGAAGGAACTGGAAGCTGCTTTACCCTCACGGCTAAAAAAATTCGATAGTCATTATGAATAAAGTTTTATAAAAAATATTTTTTTGTTTTAAGAAGGAAACATTAGTGTTTAGTCGCCACTATCATATTATCGATACGCTGCATGAAAATCTTTCGACGGTCGTTTATCGTGCAAGCCGTACGAACGACGAACGCAATGTGATTGTTAAAATGCTCAAACCGGGTGAGATAACGGAGCAGAGAGTATCTCAGTTTATGAATGAGCAGCAGATTCTTTCCTCTCTAAAATCTCCTAATATCGTTAAATTAGTCGAGATTGTCGCACTGCCCTCAGAGTATTTTCACGTATTTGAAGATATCGGCGGCAGTTCTCTTTATTCGTTGCTGCAAGAACGTCGCTTTTCGATTTCGGAAGGGTTGAATATCGCCATTAAAATTGCCGAAGCGCTTCGAACGATTCATAAGAAGCATATCATTCATGCCGATATCAATCCTAAAAATATCATCTACAATATGGAAACGAAAGAGCTTCAGATTATCGATTTCGGATACTCGGTGATCGACAATCATTTCCGCTACAACAGTGATTCTGATGTCGGAACGTCCGGGAATCTGATGTATATGTCGCCGGAGCAGACGGGGAGGACTAAACAGCGTATCGATTCACGAAGCGATTTGTACAGTTTGGGAATGAGTCTTTATCACCTTTTTTCCGGACGCTTTCCTTATGAAGCAAAAGACCGTTATGAGTTGATCCATAAGCAAATCGCCCTTCGTCCTGAACCGATTGAACAATACATTGAAAATTTTCCGTCACTCCTCTCGTTGATCATCAATCGTCTTACAGCGAAAAAGGCCGACGAACGCTATCAAAGTGACGAAGCGCTGATTTATGATCTGAAATATGCCCTTCAAACCCTCAACTCATCCGATCAAATCCCTCTGTTTGAAATAGGGAGCCGCGATCAGCCCTCTATCCGCTTCGGCGATCAGCTGTTCGGAAGAGAGATGGAGATAGGGCTCTTGAAAGATGCGGCGAATAAAGCGGCTTTGCATAAACCGGTTCGTTTGGTCGTGTCCGGTATGCCCGGTGTCGGGAAAACCCGTTTTATCGAAGAATTTTTAACTTTAATGAGTACCGGAGGCAGCCGAATCCTCCGGGGAAAATTCGAACAGTACCGTTCATCCCACCCGTATTTGAGCATTAAACAGCTTTTTGTTCAGCTTAAAATCGTCTGGAAACGACATATTCACGCCAATAAGCCTTTTCATCTGGATACCCGAAGTGCACATACGCTGGGGTATTATTTCCCGGAACTCAGCGAAATGTTGATGCATAAACATATTTCGTACGCTTCATCGGGGGAAGAGATACATCATCAGCTTCCGTACGCATTCCAACAGCTTTTAAGCCAGCTATCAAGCGACACATCTCCGTTGGTCATTTTTATGGATGATATTCAATGGGCAGACACCGCATCACTGGATTTGATCTATCGAACGATTTTTCAGATGGATATTCCCAACCTCCATTTTATTTTCAGCTACCGTGACAGTGAGATAGAATCCAATCCGGGTGCGTGGTCATTTGTCCAAAAAGTTCGCGTGAACCGATCTCCGAGTTTATTTATTTTTGACCTTGTTGCGCTCACTCAACCTGATATACGCCGTATGTTTCATACGATATTGGGGAGTGAAGGGCGGCAGGTAGATGCTTTGTCAGACATTGTCTTTAAAAAAACGGACGGGAATCCGTTTTATATCAAGACACTTCTTTATAATTTAATTGACGCCAAAGAGATTACATATGAGAAAGGAAGATGGCATTTTCAAATCGAAAAGATTCGTACTTACGGTGCCAGCATCAATATTGCCGGATTAATCACCGATAAGTTTACAAAACTTACAATCGAAGAACAGAACTATTTACGCTATTTGGCAGTGTTGGGGAACCGTTTTGAAACGAATCTGACGCGCCGAATGATGAAAATGCAAAAATATCCCGATTCGATGATGGAGTTGCTTGAAACTAAAGGATTTATCGAGCTATTCGGCGGATACTATCAGTTTGTACACGACGTGATACAGCATCATATTATTGCATCTATCCCTTCATTGCAGCGAGAAGAGATAGACCGTACTATCGGTGAATTTTTGGAACGAGCCTATAGGAGCGGACATTATCATGATGTTATCGGTGTCGTTATGCATCTCAGTCGTGGAATTATGCCCGGAAAATGGGATAAGCGTTCGCTCCATTTAAATCTCAAAGCTGTAAAGGAGATGATACTAAGCGGTTCATATCCGGTAGCTCTGGAACATTTGAGATGGATGCAAGAAAGCGGACTGTGTCAAATGCTCGAAGAATTAAAACACTCCGATACATTTGATTTGAAAGTATTGAAAGTCAAAGTCTATTATCTGAATGCATTGCATGAAGAAGCACAGAATGCGATTGAAACATTGATGGTTCAGACTAATACGCTTCAAGAACGCTTAGTCTGTTTTACCCTTTTTAAGGATCTGTGTGTGACGAAAGGGGGAGGGTTTTCGGAGTTGATCGATTTTGGAAACAAACTCCTGCAGGAACTTGGGTTGGATGCCCCCCGAGAACGTAAAGAGATAGAAGAACGGGTTTTAGATCTTAGAACATTTATTCTCAATCATCGTGCATCTGGGGAAACGGAAGCGATAAAAGCGCTTCCGAAACTTAAGAATGTTTCCAAACAGCGGATTATTGCTATACTGGTCGAGTATTGGGAAGCCGCATACTATTTAGCCGATATTCCTCTGATGCAGTGGGCTTATCTTAGTATCATTGAAGTCTCGTTTCGTTTCGGAAATTCCAGCGGTTCAGCCTTCGGATACGTTCTTTACGGTGCCCAGATGGTGAGCGAACACCGTTATAAAGAGGCGTACAGATTCGGTGCGGCGGCATTGAAACTCAACCATGGATTTGAAGATGAGAAGATGCTTCCGAAAGTCCATAATTTTATGGCCAATTTTATCAGCCCCTATACGAAACCGCTGGAACGAAACATTCCGCTGTATCAAAAGAGCCTTCATCAAAGCAAGGTGAACGGCGATATTATTTTCGGAACATGGGCAAACTTTTTGATGCATTTTAGCGAGTATCTCAGCGGAAAATCGCTTGAATCGCTTCGGGTAAATATAGATAAAGAGAGCCAGTTTCTCTTAAATTCGGGTGATCAGAAAATGATTGCTATTTTTGAAGTTCTCCGCTCAACCGTTCTTAAGTGCCAGGAGAGAGAAGAGGATACGTCAGAAACGGAAGCGGCGGCAATCGCATTGTGGGAAGAAGAGAAGTTTTATCCCGCATTGGCATGGTACGGGATCATTAAAGCTCAGACATGCTGGATCGAGGGGGAAATTGACAAAGGGCTGAAATATTTGCACCGATTTATCCGCAGTGAAGCGAACGAAGTCATCATGTTCCCCAAAATGAGGCTTCATCCGCTACGCGCATTGCTGCTGCTTGAGAAAAAAACTCTGTTGTCTGCCGAAGAGGAGTCTTGGCTGGCAGAAGATTTGAAGCTTTGTGATGGCTACGCCGCTTCTTCGCCCAAAGAGTTTAAGTTTTGGAAAGCTCTGTTTCGTGCAAAGAGGGCTAGCGAAGCAAATCAGTATTGGGATGTTGCCAAACTTTATGATGAAGCGTTAAATGAAGCACGTAAAAATAACAATCCCTTTAGCATCGCGGTCAGTGCATTGAGTGCAGGCCGTTTTTGGAAGGAAAAACGCTTTGATGACCTGAGCCGTTTTTATTTTAGCGAAGCCGCCGTAGCATTAAATCAATGGGGTGCATACCGAGCGGCAGAGCGGCTCAAGGCAAAAATGCATTTAAATGACTCACGATCAACCGAAACAATGGATCATTCTTCGAACAGTTCATTGTTGCGCGCTGAGCCTACAAACTATCGCAGTCTCCTAAAATCATTTTATGCACTTTCTCAAAGTATGGAGAAAAATGAGCTTTTAGAGACGTTAATGCAGACAATTTTGGAAAATGCGACGGCGAGTAAAGCGGTATTGGTCCTCAAAGAAGAGGAGATGTTTTATACCAGTGCGGGTTTTTCGTTGGAAAACGGAAAAATCGATCTGTATCGTATAAAACTGAGTGAAACCGATTTTATTCCGTTTCATTTAATCAATCATGCGATCGAGACCCGTCATAAAGTGATCCAAAACAGCCCCTCGGAGAGCGGAAAGTTTCAATATGATGACTATTTTCTCAAAAATAATCCGGCATCTTCTATTGCGATCCCGACTTTGATAGACGGGAGCGTCCGAGGGGTTCTGTATCTCGAAAATAAAGAAGTTTCTACCCCGCTCAATACCGATACGCTTCAAACCCTTCGATTATTGCTGACCCAAGCCGTGATTATCTATAAAAATACTATGTTGTATGAAACGTTGAAAAGTAATGAAGAGAAGCTCAATAAAGCACAGCAGATTTCTCATGTGGGAAGCTGGCAGTACGACAGTGTAACCGATGAGGTTGTCTGGTCTGCCGAAACGTATCGTATTTATGAGATGGAACCGTTTTCGATTCCGATAGATAATGAATGGTTTTTTGCCCATCTGCATCCCGATGATGTCGCACTGGTTCAGGATGCAAAAGAAAAAGCATTCAGCGGCGAACGATATTACGATGTGACCCATCGAATACTGACGGCAAAAGGAAATACCCGGATCGTCCATCAGCGTGCCGAAGTCTACTGGGAAGATGACCGTCAGAAATTTTCCGGTACGATTCAGGATATTACCGCATCCAAACGCTCCGAAGAGATGATCGGCCGTTTATCGCAGGTTGTTAATCAAACGCCGCTCTCGACGATCATTACCGACCCGCAGGGTGTTATTGAATATGTCAACAACCATACGCTCAAACTGACCGGCTATTTCAGCCATGAGCTGATCGGACAGAGAATGAACATTTTTAATTCGGGGCTTCATCCTGAATCGTTTTATCAAGATGTATGGACGACAATTACGGAAAAACGCTCTTTTTGGCGGGGAACGATTATCAATCGGATGAAAAGCGGTGAGTTACGCGATTGTGCATCAACGATTTTTCCGATTTTTAATACACAGGATGAAATTATCAATTTTGTAACGATACAAGACGACGTTACTGAGAGAAATATGAAAGACAGGCTATTTTTGATGCAAACACGTCAGGCACAGATGGGAGAAATGTTGAGTATGATCGCCCATCAATGGCGTCAGCCGTTGGCGATTATGAGTGCACTGATGAGCCGTCAAAAAATCAATATTATGCTAGAACGCTCAACTCTTGACGAGATCACTAAAAGCTTTGATGAAATGGAAGTTCAGGTTCAGCACCTCTCCCGGACGATTACCGATTTTAAAGATTTTTTCAAACCTGATAAGCAAACGGCAATGACCAAAAGCTCTATTATCGTATCTAAAACGCTTGAATTGGTCGAACATACGTTGATGAATAAGAATATCAACGTTGAGGTCAATAATTTGAATGACGCTGAATATCGGACGTATGAAAATGAGCTGATACAGGTAATGCTGAACCTTATTAAAAATGCCCAAGACGCTTTTGAAGAGAAAAAGATAAAAAATCCCCTTATCGTTATCCATACCGATCAGCGTGAAGGAGATGTGATTATCACCGTTGAAGACAATGCCGGAGGGATCGATTCGGGATTTATTGATACGATTTTTTCCCCCTACACATCAAGTAAAAGTGAGAATGGGACAGGGTTGGGGCTGTATATGTCAAAAACCATTATAGAGGAACACTGCCACGGCTCCATACGTGCCGAAAATATTGAAGAAGGGGTAAAGTTTACCCTGCGCTTCCCTATCCATTGTCAAATATAATAAAAAAATGTTAGAATATATTTTATATAATGAATTTTTTTTCATTAAGCTGTTATTTGTCCGTTTTTATTCATAATTTTAACAAAAAAATCTTGCTGTGATTTTTCTGTGACTTTTTAATATTACACTTTCTGATATTTAGAGACAGAGTACACAGTTTAAATCTACGATAGACGGTGAAAAATGGAAAATTTAAGACTTTTGATCGTTGATGATATTGAAGATAACCGTTTGGTTCTCAATGCCATTTGTCGGAAAATGGAAGGCTTTGATATTAAAGAAGCGGTTGACGGTGTCGATGCGATCACGGTGTGTGAAACATGGCATCCTCATATTATTCTGATGGATGTCATGATGCCAAATCTTGACGGATTTGAAGCCTCTAAAGTGATCAAAGCCCGTTTTCCGGAAACGGTGATCATTGTGGTAACGGCAGTTATCGACCCTCAGATGGAGGCGAACCTCGCCGCTATAGGGGTAGCGGCATACATCCATAAGCCGATTGATAAAGAGCTGATTCGATACAAATTGCAAAGTTTCGGTGCCTTTTTGCGTTCCAAAGACGGAGTTCATACGAAACTTTCCGCTAAAGAAGCTTTGAACCCTTTTTGTCCCGACGTACGTCATTTTAAAACCATCTTTGATATTAATGATGCCGAAGGGATGATGGATTTCGGGGTATGGGTACTTTCACGGTGTGAAGAGCGCCGATCCGGCACTTCGTCAAAAGTAGATCCGATGATAGAGCTTTTTTATGAGCTGATGCGTCAGGGACTTCGTGAAGAAGAGCATGTGAGCATTATTATTGAAGAGAGTTTCGAAGAGATATTTATTACGATGAAATTGGCCAATCCGATTGTACTCAAACCGAAAGCTCAGGAACTGGCGGATGACTTGCAGTCGAATTGCATCATTCGCCAAAATTTAGCCTGTGTCCGTTTGCATAATAAAGGGGCGGCTTCAATTGCAAAATCTCTCTCCTCGACGAAGGTGATTGAAAAAATTTCGGAACCGAAAAAAGAGGTGGCACTTCCTGAACCGCAAACAATTGCGGGACCCATCATAGCGGTTATCCCGGGGGTAGAGCCTGTTGTTGAAAAAGAGGTTCGTACGATCGATGAGAATGAACAGGGGCTTCTCCGTCAGAGTTTTGTCGAGAAAACGAGTGCCGTAGACTATGTCCGAGAGATCGGCGGAGATGTTCTTGACGAGATCCGTGATTTGGAAGGTCTGGATGAGGAATGGATAGAGAAGCTTAATATACTTGAATCGGAACCGAGTCACGAAAATATCCGCCAATTCGCCGATGGCGTATTGGGTGTTTATGTCCGTGCTATGAATAATTTGTTTGAGTTTACCGCACTGGCTTACGCTCTCTCATCTTTAGGGACGTTTATGAAAGAGCATGCGGATGAAATCATCGTCGATAGTTCAAAACTCAAAATGTTAGTTATGTTGACTGAACATTTGGGAAGCGACCTTACATCATGGAGAGAACACATATTTTCATTGCAGGATGCAGCGGATATTCACTATCTGGACAGCTCTTTTTTCAGTTCGTGCATGCAGATAGAGCAGATTGTCGGAAACAAACAGATTGAGACGGATGACGATAACGATATGGAGTTTTTTTAAACGACATATTGAAACTGTAAAAATCATACTTTCTGCATAATTATTCATACAATAATGTAGAAAGATTTTTTAACAACTATTTTAAGGAGAAACTAAAAGTGGCAAAAAGAGTAATTATTGTGGATGATTCCAGAGCGGTTATCGCGACAGCCGAGTTGGCATTGGATGGCTTGATCGGGAGCGGTGTAATAGAATTTAAATCGTATTTAAACCCGTTGGAACTTTTAGGTGCATTGCAAAGCGGAGCGGAGAATTTTGATTTACTGATCAGTGATGTCAATATGCCTGAAATGAACGGATTGGATTTGGCTAGGGCGATCAAAGCCGATGAACGCTATAAGACCAAGCCGATCATCGTACTCACGACGGAGAGCTCGGAGTCGATGAAAATGACCGGAAAAGAGATCGGAGTAACCGGATGGATGGTCAAACCGTTCAATGATGAGAAACTGGTTAAATCGATAAAAATGGTACTGGGGGTCTAAATATGGAACAAAACACACTACAGTCCCGAAGGGAACGGTATCTGACGTTCTTTTTGGGAGAGGAACAGTACGGGATTGCGATCGATCGGATCAAAGAGATCATTGCAATTATGAAAGTGACGAATGTTCCCAAAACTCCCGAGTACATGAGAGGGGTGATCAATCTGCGCGGCTCGATCATCCCTGTCGTGGATACGCGTCTTCGTTTCGGGATGGAGACGAAGGATGAGGATATGCACACGGCAATTGTTATCGTCGAAGTGGACAAGGTCAATGTCGGTTTTATCGTCGACCGTGTCGAAGAGGTGGCAAGTATTGACAGCGCGAATTTGAGCGAACCGCCGAGATTTGGCAACAATATCGATACCGATTTTATCTGCTCGATGGCGCAGATGGAAGAGAATGTGGTGATGATTCTGGATGTTCTGAAACTTTTTGAAGCGGATGAACTGATTGGTTTAGAACAAATACAAAAAACACAAACAGGAGAATAAGATGAATTGGTTAGAAAATATGATTTTGCAATCAAAGCTAATGTTGCTGACGGGAGTTATGGTTACGGCGATGATCATTCTCGGAGTTCTAGGGTTTAAAGCGACGGACGGATGGCAGGGAGATATTACTGAAATTGCCGATGTCAGTGTACCGAGTGTTATTAGTGTCGGTACCATCCGTAACGGGACCCAGTTGGTGGCAATTCAGCAAAACCGTGCCAGAGGTCTTGACGGTGATCCTAAAATGCAATCCAAAATGCTTGATGTAGCGGATAAAATGGATGAGGGGTTTGAGCGGATCGACAAAGGGATCAAAGAGTATGATGGCATGGAAAGAGCGCCTGAAGAGCTTAAAGTCTGGAACACTCTTCAGGACGATTACAAAAAATGGCGTGAATTGAGCACCAAATTCAAACAAACAGTCATGATTTTGTCAAAAAGTACCAATCCGGCTGAAATAGAGGCTCTTTTTAAGCAAATGGGAGATCAGATTGATGATATGCGTACCTATCGTACCAATTTTATGAATGGTCTGCAAGATATTTATGATCTCAATAAAAAAGAGATTAGCGAGATCGGTACTACTGCAAAAGAAACCTCAAGCAACTACAAACAGTTGTTTATGACGGTTGCTGTAGTATCCATTTTGTTCGCGATTCTTTTGGCCTGGGCATTGATCCGTTCAATTACCCGTTCAATCACCGCTAGCGTTACGTCGATTCGTGACGGAGCGATGCAGATTACGTCGGCATCGGATCAAGTAGCGTCATCATCTTCATCATTAGCACAGGGTGCATCTGAACAGGCGAGCAGTGTCGAAGAAGTAAGCGCGACACTCGAAGAGTCCACGGCGATCAATACGCAAAATACCGATAACGCACGCCAAGCCGATATCTTGGCTAAAAACGCGAACGATTCGGCAAAAGCGGGATATGAAAAAGGTGAGCAGCTGTCACATTCTATGCACGCGATTACCGAGTCGGCGGCTAAGATTTCAGGTATTATCAAAACGATCGACCAGATCGCTTTCCAAACCAACCTTTTGGCACTTAATGCGGCTGTCGAAGCGGCACGCGCCGGTGAGCATGGTTTAGGGTTTGCGGTTGTTGCGGACGAAGTGCGTAATTTGGCCCAACGTGCGGCATCGGCTGCCAAAGAGACTTCGGATATCATCGAAGAGGTAGTCGGCCAGATCAAAGAGGGGAACCAAATCGCCCTTGCAACCCATACCTCATTCCAAGAGATCGTCGAACAAAGTAAAAAAGTATCCGACCTGATCGGAGAAATCGCTATTGCCGGTAAAGAACAGGCAGAGGGGATGACGCAGATCAATCAGGCAATGGGGCAAGTCGACCAAGTAACCCAACAAGTTGCGGCAAACTCCGAAGAAGCGGCTGCGGCAGCCGAAGAGCTAAACGCACAAGCGACCTCCATGATGGAAACCGTACGTATCCTTGCGAAAATGGTAGGGATGGAGAGTGATGCCCCTGCGGCACACAGTATCAAAAAGATGAACCTTCACCATATCGAGATGAAAGCGCAAGCACCGGCACCGCGTAAAGCGGTACCTGCATTGAAAAGCAAGGTCGTACCGAAAGCCGATGAAGTGTTTCCGCTCTCTGAAAACGATCTGAAAGAGTTTTAAATGGAATTCGACGGAGACGCTCTCACCATCGATTTATCGATGAGTATGGAAGAGATTAAAGAATTTGAAGCGTTCGTCCGTCCCCGCATCGACTATATCGATCGTATTGAGATAGAAGGTGGGGGGATATTAAAAAGCAGTGCTCTTCTGGCTCTTTTAGTGAGCTTAAAAAAAACACGCCGTGAACTCATCATCCCTTTTTTAGAAAAAGGGTCCACCGTTTCACCGGTGTACGGAACCATTTATTGGATATGTCATGACTAAACAAGAACAAGTCAAAGCCATTTTTATCGAAGAGGCGGGAGAGATTATCGAAAAACTCGATGTCGATATTCTCCGCTTTGAAGAAAACTCTACCGATTTTGATCTCCTAAACGAAATATTCCGAGGGGTACATACACTCAAAGGGAATGCCAATGCCTTCGGATTCACCCGCTTGGGCGAATTTGTCCACCATTTTGAGGATGTCCTTGACTATTATCGCAGTACAAAAGAGGAGATCGAGGTTATTCATCTCGAATTGATTGTTAACAGTGTCGATGTAATCAAAGAGGTAATGGTATGCGAACTCGACCAGCTCCCTGATCTGCCTGAGGACTATGAACAGTGTTTAGAGGGGATTAAAGAGCTGATCGCATCCAAAAAAGGGGGATCGGTTCAAAGCAGTGCTCCGGCGGAGCCTGTTTCTGCATTTGCCGATCTTGCAGCGGAATTCGGATTGGAATGCCCTGATCAGTATGAGAATATGATGACTCAGTCGATTGAGATGATGCGTCTTTCCCAACAAGAGGGGATGCAAATCTATCGTATCGAATTGACTCTGGATCCGGATAGCTACAAACGTGGATTCGATCATCAGATTTTTATCGGGCTTCTTGCCGAAAAAGCGGTCTCGATTGAGAGCTTTTTCAATCTTGAAACGGTTCCGGTAATGGAAAATTTCTCGTGTGAAGAGAACTATTTGACTAAAATGGGAATTATCCTTTTAACAACTCAATCCGTTTCAGAAATTGAAGAGAACTTTGAGTTCTTATTTGATCATGAGTATTCGATTCGTGTAGTCGACAATGCAGCTGAAAAGAGTGTGCCTGAAACCGTTACGGCTCCTATTGAAACCGTAGCGGATACACCGAAAACGGCTTCAAAAACCTCTTCGGCGGGGATGGATACATCGACTTTGAACGCGGCGGCCAAATCGACGATCCGAATCGATACTTTCAAACTCGATGAACTTTTCGATTCGGTCGGAGAATTGGTTATTGCCCAAAACTTTATCGCCCAAAATGAGAAAATACGTTTGATCGAAGATGAATCGATCAGCCGAACGATTGAGACTCTGTCGAAAATCACCAAACGGATACAAGATCGCGTTATGAGTTTACGGATGGTCGCTATCCGTGATACGTTTGATAAGATGAAGCGTGTCGTCCGCGATACCTCCAAAAAGACGGGGAAAGAACTTCATCTTAATGTCTTGGGAGAAGAGACCGAGATCGATAAAACGATGATTGACAGCCTCTCAGACCCGTTGATCCATATTATCCGTAACGCTATCGACCACGGGCTTGAAGCCGACGGTGAAGAACGGCTGAAAGCGGGCAAGAAAACGGAAGGGAATATTACCCTGCGTGCCTACCATAAAAGCGGCAGTATCGTCATCAGCGTCAGCGATGACGGTCGTGGAATCAACAAAGAGAAAGTATTGCAAAAAGCGATTGAACGGGGAATTATTACGGGGGATGAAAATCTCACCGATTCTCAAATCTTCGGATTGATTATGCAGCCGGGATTCTCTACTGCCGATGCGATCAGTGATCTCTCCGGTCGCGGTGTCGGATTGGACGTCGTGAAAACGTCGATTGAAAAGCTGCGTGGGAAAATAGAAATTGAATCGCAAGAGGGTGAGGGGACAACCTTTTCGATGGTGTTGCCTCTGACACTTGCCATTATTGACGGTATGCTGGTTGAAGCAGCGGGTGAAATTTACATTATCCCTACACTGAGTGTGGTTGAATCGTTCCGGCCGGAACAGGAGATCGTCCATGCTCTCAAAGAAAAAGGGGAATTTGTATCGTTGCGCGGGCAGCATTTACCGATTATCCGTCTTAGCGACGTATTCACTCTTCAAACAGAGCGGATGGAGCCGTGGGAAGGGATTTTGGTGTGCGTGGAGACCGAAGCAGGCCGTATCGCTATCATGGTCGATGAGCTGGTAGGGCGTCAACAGGTTGTTATCAAACCGCTCGGGAAATCTTTGGCGAAACTCAAAGAGATATCCGGCGGAGCGATTTTGGGAAGCGGGGATATTGCCTTGATTCTGAACGTTGATGCACTTCGTCCGGTTATTGAGGGAACGCATGCTTGAAATTGAGCTTCGTCCCGAAGAATTTGCTCTGTTTCGCAAGTATATTTACGAAAAAGTCGGAATATCTTTATCGGATCAAAAGACCACGTTGGTTAAAGGGCGGCTCAATAAGAGACTCAATCATCTGGGGTTGAAATCGTTTCGTGATTATTATGATTATCTGGTGTCCGATTTAAGCGGTGAAGAACTCTCATTTTTCGTTAGTGCGATTTCAACCAATGTCACCTCTTTTTTTCGCGAAGGAGCCCAATGGAAGTGGTTGGAGAGCTATTTGCCTGCATTTATCGCCTCCAAAAAGGAAAAAAAAATCCGTATCTGGTCGGCTGGGTGTTCCAGCGGGGAAGAACCCTATACGATATTGATGTTTTTACAGCACCATCTGAGCGATTTTGAGAGATGGGATATCAAGATTTTAGCAACCGATATCTCATCGAAAGTGCTTACCCATGCGATGCGGGGAGCTTACGATCCCAAAGCGGTAGAGGGGTTGTCCAAAGAGATCATTGCCCGCTCGTTTGAGGCGAAAAAAACAGAGGAGGGGCGGTATCAGATCCGTTCATCTCTAAGAGAGAAAATTCTGTTTCGTAAATACAATCTGGTAACCGATCCGTTTTTTTTCAAAAACAGGTTTGATATGATATTCTGCCGAAATGTGATGATCTATTTTGATGATGTTACCCGTCACGAGTTAATAGGACGGTTTACAACGCTTCTTCCGAAAGGGGCTCCTCTTTTTTTGGGAAGTTCCGAATCGCTTACGACCCATCGTGAGAGTCTGAAACTTTTAGGCTCTTCGATCTATCAACGACTATAAGGGATTTAACGTGGAAAATCGAAGCCCTGCCGGCGAAAGCAAAGAGGCTAAATTCGAAAATGACGAACTTTTTTTCTCGATAACCGATCGTATGAGTACGATCCTTACGGGAAATGAAGTTTTTGTCCGTATCAGCGGCTATAAAAAAGAGGAACTGATCGGACAGTACCATAATATTATCCGTCATCCCGATATGCCGCGAGTCGTATTTAAAGTGTTGTGGGATCATATCAACAACGACAAACCGGTTGTAGCTTATGTCAAAAACAAAACGAAAGAAGGGGGCTATTATTGGGTTTTGGCCGCTGTCTTTCCGTTTAACGACAAATTTATTTCGATACGGATAAAACCTAATTCTCCGATATTTGCCGCTGTGTGTGAGCTTTATTCCAAACTTGTAATGGCCGAATCGAACGGTGGGATGGAAGCCAGCGAACCGATGTTGATGGGTCTTTTGGCAGAACTCGGATTCAACAGTTATGACGATTTTATGTCGGATGCACTTCTGTCTGAACTCGGAGAACACAAAAAAATTCTTGCCGGCGTCGATCAAGATTCAAAGATATGCCCCGAGATTCATACACAACTCGGTACAAAACTAAAGCTTTTGCTGGAATACAGTCAAGTGTTGATGCATAGATATGAACGGTGGTTTGAGAAGATCGATATGTATAAGCAAGTTAAAATCGTTTTTGATGAAAAGGGGCAGGAACTTCGCCATCTTGCCCGAGATATCGTTTTTTTATCTTTGAATGCGTCGGTAGCTTCGTATAAAGTTGAAAGCGGAGGAGAAACGTTCGGCGTACTGGCCAGCGATGTTCGTGTCAATGCCAAAGAGAACGATGCGCTGATCGGACATATCCATATGTTGGTCCAATCGCTGACCGATACTCTTAATGAACTGATTTTTACCGTTTCAGCTCTGAATATTCAGATTGAAGCGGTGAGTTATTTTCTATTTGAAACATTGCAATGTCATGTTCAGAGTGTTTCATCGGAGTTGAAAGAGAATATCGATTTTTTGATCAATCTAGTCTCATTGTATAATGAGAAATTGATCGCTTTGCAGCTGAAAATGGATTGTTTTATACAAGAGAGTAGTACGTATCTTGATCAGCTTGAACGGCAGGTGATGTATCTGGGCTATATTCAAGTGTATGGGATTATTGAAGCGGCTAGCAATAATGATGAGACAATCGGTTTTGGCGGTATATTTTCACAGCTTAAGGGATTGATCGGAAAAACGTCCGAAGAGATTACCGTAATGCAGAAAATGGGGCACAATTTTCATATAGAAAATCAAAACTTGATGGGAGAAGCCGGCGAGATCGGCACTTTGTTAAAACAGTTTAGAACCGAATCGGAAATTATCAAAACTATGGATGAGTAGAGACAATGAATGAACAAGAGAATGAAGAATTTGCATTTTTAAGCCGGAAAATCCTTGAGTTGAACAAACAGCTGATGGAAAGCGAGAAAGTTAAATCGCGTTTTTTATCTTTAATTGCGAGTGAACTTAATAATCCTATGACGGCACTTTTGGGGATGATTCCCCATTTGGCACCTCCGGCAGGCGATCCTCGTGAGGAAATTTTTGAACTTGCACACGATGAAGCGCTTCTTTTGGAATCGCGTATCCAGAACCTCGTGGCTGCTTCCGAAATAGAGAGCGGCATGATGGACGTCACTCATGCATCGGTCAATCCTGAAAAACTCGTTGAAGAGGCTCTTGCGGAGTTTAAATATAAGCTGAAGCGTAAAAATATTTCAGTCATCGTTGAGAGTTCATTAAAAGAAAAAATTGTCACCGATCCGAAAAAGCTTTATTTAATTCTTAAAAATATTATCGCCAATGCCTGCGATTACGGCGATCCGGATGCTATTGTCAGTATTAATATCGATCAAAAAGGCCCTGATGTTATTGTTACCGTAAAAAACCGGGGGCATGGCCCGAATGTAAAATACAAAGCACAGGTATTTACCCGATTTGCTGGGGGGATGGAGGGATCGCACGGTTTAGGACTCGGTTTAAGCATTGCACGAGAGCTGTGCGGATTGATAGACGGAAAAATAGACTATGAAACCGATGAAAACAGTGTGACTTTTACGGTAACGATACCGGAGCAAGCGGTACATGCCGATTCTGAAGCATGCGGCTCAAACGAGTTTTTATTCGAATCATTTGACGATGCCATTGAACTTTAAATGATACACGGAGCATCTATTTTTATCCATGTCGGGCAGATTCATGTCGATCAGGCACCGCAAGCTATTTCGACGGTATTGGGTTCCTGTGTCGCGGTCTGCCTGTATGACAGTAAGCTCGGTATCGGCGGTATGAATCACTATTTGTTACCGTTTTGGAACGGAAACGGCTTACAATCACCGAAGTTCGGCAATATCTCGATACCAAAGATGATTGAGCTGATGATGGCGAAGGGATCGACTCCTAAAACGCTTGAGGCGAAGATTTTCGGCGGAGCATCGATGAGAATCAGCAGTTCCGAAGCTATGATGATCGGAGAAAAAAATGTACTGGTTGCCCATGAAATATTAAATGAGTATCGGATACCGATTGTTGCCGAAGATGTCGGAGGACAAAGCGGTCGAAAAATTCAGTTTAATCTCGAACGGGGGAAAGTGTTAATGAAATATGCTATCCGCAGTGAATTGTAAGGAGAACTCGAATGGCAATACGGGTATTGATCGTCGATGACAGTGCAACAGCACGTGCCGTTCTGCGTGAAATTTTGGAAAGTGACCCTGCTATCGAAGTGGTAGCGACCGCTTCAGATGCCTATGTAGCACGTGATAAAATCGTTGAACTTAAACCCGATGTAGTATGTTTGGATGTAGAAATGCCTCGGATGGACGGCATCACTTTTTTAAAGAGGCTGATGCACTATATGCCGGTTCCGGTTGTGATGGTCTCTTCTCTAACCCAAAACGGTGCGCGTACGACGCTTGAAGCACTCGAAGCGGGTGCCGTCGATTTCGTCGGGAAACCGCATTCGCACATATATGACGGTGTGGAGACGATGCGAGAAGAGCTGTTAAGCAAAATTAAAATGGCATCCCGCGTCCGTGTTCGGCAGCGTGCCCTTGAGAGTATTCAACAGGCCAATACTACCTCATTGGCTGAAACTACAAACAAAATTTTGGCTATCGGTGCCTCAACCGGAGGTACCGAAGCGCTCAAAGATGTGTTGATGGGATTGCCGCGTAATGCGCCGGGGACCATTATCGTACAGCATATGCCTTCGAATTTTACCGGTCCGTTTGCCGAGAGACTGAACGGATTATGTGCTATGGAAGTGCGTGAAGCACGCAACGGTGACTCTATTACACCCGGAGTGGCACTCATCGCTCCGGGAGATTATCACATGGTAGTACGCCGTTCCGGCGCCCGCTACTATGTTGAAATCGGCAGCGGTGAAAAAGTATCCGGACACCGCCCCTCAGCCGATGTATTGTTTAACTCCGTGGCTAAAATTGCCGGGGTCAATGCGATCGGTGTCATTTTGACGGGAATGGGGGGAGACGGCGCCCGCGGGCTGTTGGCAATGCGTAATGCGGGTTCCAGAACAATAGGTCAGGATGAGGCGAGCTGTATTGTCTACGGTATGCCGAAAGTGGCATACGATATCGGTGCGGTGGAAAGACAGCTTCCGTTGCAAAATATCGCCAAAGGGATTTTGGAACTATTATAGATTGGTGTGATTGTTTTATGACTTTAAATGTCTATCATATTGCTAATCAAATGACGGACGGGGTTGGAGGACGCAGATGATAACGATCAAAGATGTACAAAATTATTCGAAGCAACTTTCCGTATTGTATGTTGAGGATAATGATCAAGTCAGAACAGAAACTACGGAGATTTTCAAGCTTTTGTTTGCCAAAGTGGATACGGCGGGTAACGGTCAAGATGGAATAGAAAAATACAATCATGAAACGTATGATATTGTTATCACGGACATCAATATGCCCCGTCTAAACGGAATCGAGATGATTTCTCAAATTCGAGAAATCAATCCCGAACAAAAAATTATTGCTATTTCCGCTCACGATGAACCTGAAATATTGATCGATATGATGCGTCGCGGGATAAGCACTTTTTTGCTAAAACCGATCAATCTTGAAGAGATGATACGAATCATTTATCCGGTATGTCGTGATGCGTCCGCCCAAAATGTCAATGCCGAACTTTTTGAAGAACTGAATCAAGAACGAATCAAATACAAACATATTGTAGAAAAACTGCTGGCCCATTTGCGTACCGTTGAGATCAAAAATTCGCAGATGGGGAAACTGTATGCGCAAAATAATCCGGCCGAGCGGTCGCAAATGCTCGAAGAATATTTTGCTAAAGATGATGACAATGAGAGTGAAAAAGTTGTCTTTTTACATGATGATTGTGAAGAGATGACCGATATATTGGGAGAAATTCCCGATCAGCTTTCACGTTACGTTGTAGACAAAGATATCCGTCATATTCAGACGGTACGGGATGATGTCGGCAAACTTTCAAACATCTTGTTTCACTATACCCCTTTTCTGGATCCGTTGGCTAAAAGTCTTGATGAACTTTCCGGCGTTATCGCACAGGAACAAGATCTATTAGCGAAACTCGATGCAAAGCCCGATCAGATACTTTCGCTATTCGATGCGATTTGTATCGATTTGAGTCTTTATGTCAAACGCTTTGCTGTTGAGAGTATGGCGATGAAAAATATTCACCATATTCATCAGCCGACATCCTTGAGCATCCAGCAGATAATCGGTTTGATCCGCCCTGATCTAGCCGATGACGGCGGCGACATGGATTTCTTTTGATCCCCGTATTGTAGTGGTAAATATGAAAAACCGGTTCAAAAAACTCTTTTACGAGATGCTTAACGAAAAAGAGTTCATTCACAGCCGCTTCCTCTCCCTGATCGGTTTGATACTTTCAATTACTTTGATTTACGGTGTTTGGTTTTTTTCGGAACGCTTTTTTAATCATCAGGCACAGATGCGTTTTGAACATCATGTAAACGAGGATATTTATACTCTTGAACATAGCCTGATGAAGTATAAGAACGCGCTTCAAAGCGGAGTCGGCTTTTTTCAGGCAAGTGATGATGTGTCTCGAACCGATTGGCATCGCTACGTACAAGCGGTCGACTTGAAACAGTATTATCCCGGAATGCAGGGGATGGGATATTCGATGGTCGTTTCGCCGGATGCTGTGCAAACTATTGAAAATAAAATGCATCGAGAAGGGTATTCTTCCTTTGAGATAAATCCCAAAGGAAAACGAAAATTCTATACGGCTATACTTTATCTGGAACCGCTTGATAAACGTAACCAAGCCGCGATCGGCTATGACATGTTCTCAGAACCTGTGCGGCGCGAGGCGATGGAGCGCTCCAGAGACAGCGGAAAAGCGGCTTTATCGGGGAAGGTCACCCTTCTTCAGGAAATCGATAAGGATATTCAGTCCGGAGTTTTGATGTATCTCCCTTATTATGGGGAAGGGGAGGAAGCGGGTACGGTAGAAGAACGTCGTCGATCTTTGATCGGGTATATTTATGCCCCCTTTCGGATGGGTGATTTCATGCACGCAAATTTTACCCATAAAGATATTATGAGTATTGAAATTTACGATGGCTTAGGGAAAAACAGGGATAATCTCCTCTATAAATCATCGGCTTTTCCAAATTATCATTCGGACTACCGTACTGAACGTCTTTTGAAGATCGGAGAGCGGGAATGGCATATTTACTATTCGAGTTCTCCGGCTTTTGATAAACGTAACAGCAGTCAATATCCGATACTTTTTACCCTTATCGGGTTGATTCTCTATTTGATTATGCTCTATGTTATTGTTGAGCTTTTGAAGAAACGTTCGTTACTCAAAATAAAAACAGAAGACCTTGAACATGAAAAAGAGATTGCCCAAAATTATCTTGATATTGTAGAAGTCATGGTACTGATACTGGATAGCGAATTTACGATAAAAGTCTTAAACCGTAGAGGGTGTGAGATAATCGGCTATCGTGTCGACGAGGTAATCGGCAAGAATTTTATTGAGCTTTTAATCCCCGAACGGATGCGTGAACAGTTGAAAGCCGTTGCAGATAGCATAATTTATTACAGCGGGTTCGAATACTATGAAAATCCGATTGTCACTAAAAACGGTAATGAACGGCTGATTGCCTGGCGAAACCGTTTGTTAAAAGACGATGAGGGGAACGTTACCGGAATTTTGAGTTCGGGAGAAGATATTACAGAAATGAGACGTACTCAAGTGCAGCTGCAGGAGAGCGAAGCGTTT
>Ga0074198_1000609_pt1 | contig 33746 bp, 33 predicted proteins | sample EPASupsiteSAE323_FD_64527 | JGI IMG/M metagenome (GOLD analysis project Ga0074198, IMG submission 64527) | Bioremediated contaminated groundwater from EPA Superfund site, New Mexico - Sample SAE3-23 | ecosystem: Environmental > Aquatic > Deep subsurface > Groundwater > Contaminated ... | reverse complement strand
AGAGTGCATGGCGGCCTGATAATTACCATAACCGTTTTGCGCCAGAATCACTTGGGTTTCCGGACGGAGGACAGCTTTGATATCTTCTGCCGCCCGAGCGGTGTCAAAGGACTTAACCGTAACAATAATCAAATCTAAATCAATTGATCTAAAATCATCTATATCAGCGGAGACTTTATCCAGATGGGCATCATGTTCGCCCCAGATGCCGGTTACCTTGACTCCCTGTTCATTAATTGCTTGAACAGTAGCGGGCAGATCAACGCCGTATACCTGATGTCCCTGCCCTTTCAGCAAACATGAATAAACCGTGCCCAGGGCGCCCAAACCAAAGACCAATACCTTCATAATAGCTAACCTTCCCCCATATCTATGCTATAGTCACTTGAAAATGTCGTTAACGGTATTATATAATATTTGGCGGCGGCTTGGCCAAGTAAATGGCCAAGAAGTCAAAATATGAAGGACGGGAGGCGGCAGCGTTGACGAAGCGGGGAAAAAGACCGGTACCGGTAAACTTACCGGAAGGGAAAAAACCCATAATTATTAATCCCAATAAAATAAAAGTCCGTGACATGCGAGGCATTCTCTTGAGCGGCTGCGGCCCCCATGAGGATAAAAAGAAGCAAGCGAACAAGTACAAGTGCAGGAGTAAGAGCCGGAACGATGATTCCGGCTTTTGCTTTTCAAATGGATGCAAAAGCCATGGATTGCATTAGCCGGGACATGATAATCGCGGTAAGCAGAACTAACCACCAATCCGGACCGGAAAACAGAGCAAAGATCATCAGAGTGGTTATCCCCAGCAGATTGGCCCGGTCAGAAAAAAGGTTTTGGTCAGGCAGGGTCATGTTGCTATGGCGGCTGGCAGTAAATGATTTTAAGCGGTAATAGACTAGCATCAGGGTCCAGCCGGTGGCGAATATGGCTATGGGCCAGAAATCACCTATAGCAATCATTGACCCCAGAGCAGTGGCCAAGGCCTTGCCACCCCGAAAACCCAGCCATACCGGGTAACAATGACCGGCAGCGGCAACGGCAGCCAGCAGCAAAGGGTCCACCGCCACCCAACGGCTGAGCAGTACGGCCAGCATTCCTTTCAGGAGGTCAAGCAGGAACACCAGCACGGCCCAGGACCAGCCCAGCACATCTTTGGAATTCATGGTACCCATATTGCCGCTGCCATGCTGGCGGATATCAATCCCTTGCGCATGGCGTCCCGCCAGGTAAGCGGTGGGAAAGCTGCCTAGAAGATAGGCCAGCAACAGACTTAGTGCCAGAATCATCGCATTTCTCCTTGCCTGCGCTAGATAAGTGTCAAGCGGAACAGAATAACCGCCTACCCATATATTATACACGGAGTAGATATAAGATGCGGCGCAAAACCCAGCAGGCAATCATAACGCTTTATCCCGCTGTCGGGCGGTCTCTGGTTGAGGATAAGATAAAAACTCATAACCTGAGAAATCTGGGTTTATTGAGAAGCAGGCCAGTTTCCACCCGCCTTCCCTCCTGCTTGGACAAAGCGTTATGCTCGCCATCCATGTGCTTCCTAGGGTGTCATTGCGAGCGCAGCGAAGCAATCTTTAAGCCATATAAGACACTATGAACTATAATATAATAGGTCTAAGACCAGGGAGGTGGTGCTGTTGTTTAATATCTATCGTTTGCCGCCGGGGATAGAGCGGGAGGAGGTAGTCGAAAACCTTTTAATAGATGGCGGAGTGCGTATTGAGCGCATCGTTTCGGCGGGGCAGGCTTCGCCGGAGGGTTTTTGGTATGATCAGGAGCAGAATGAGTGGGTTAGCTTGCTGCAAGGCCAGGCCCGCTTGTCCTGGGAGGACGGCCGGCAGCAGGAATTGTCCGCTGGAGACTGTCTGCTGATTCCGGCCCATGAAAGACACCGGGTTGACTACACCTCGCAAGACCCGCCTTGCATTTGGCTGGCCGTACACTTCGCATAAAAAATACAAGGGGAGCGGGTTAACCTATCATTTTCGATGATAAGCTAAACCGGCCCCCCGTATCATCCGGTTATTGCAGCGGCGCCTGGAAATTCTGGGCTTGCTGCTGTTGAACGGCCTGAATACCCTTTTGGATATACTCCTGCTCGACCGGACTCAACATAAACAAGAGCTGCTGCAATTCTCCGACGTGCCGGCGTTCCTCGTTGGCGATATGCGTCAGAATCTTCTTAACCTGCTCATTGCCGGTAGCCATAATATGAGCCTCATAGCCGATGATGGCCTCTAGTTCACCGGCGATATCCACCCGCAGAGCCTGGATCAGTTCGGCATCGGACAATGAGCGTGGCAGGTTAGCAATAAAGGGATCACCCAGTAAAGCCATTTCAAATCATCCTCCGTTTTTTATGCCTATTATTACCGGGATCAACGGCAGCTATGTAAGATAGAGAGGAATTAACCGATATTTAGCCGGTTCAATTATTGAAATTCTATGGCTACCACTACGATTTCCGGTCGGTTGCCGATACGGATGGGGGGGCCCCAGGTGCCATAGCCGCAGGAGACAATAAGTTGGAAGTTATCCCGGCGCAGGTAGCCCCAGTCCTGTTCGTACATGGTATTGGTAATAAGATTGTTGGGGAAGAATTGTCCCAAATGAGTGTGGCCGGAGAATTGCAGATCAACCCCGGCTTGCGCAGACTGGTCCAGGTTGAAGGGTTGGTGGTCCATCAGCAATACCGGAAGTTCTTCGCAGTTAATCCCCTGCATCAAGTCTGAGATAGCTTTACGATCAACGGTGGTAAAGCGTCCCCGGGTCAGATCATCTCTTCCCACCAGATAAAGGCTGTCATCCAGCCGGATCCAGCGATCACGCAATACGGTAACCCCGGCAGCATCTAAATACTGTCCGACCCGGTAGACTTGTCGGCTGATATACTCGTGATTTCCCGGTACGGCAAAGGTGCCATAACGGGAAATTAAACGGCCAAAGGCTTGCGGAATACCCGCTTCGACGGTGAGATCAGCCCCCTCATCAATGACATCTCCGGCAAGTAAAACGATATCGGGGTTTAAGACGTTAATATCATCAATAAGTTGATTAAGCCGGTCCAGTCCCACAATCCATCCCAGATGAATGTCCGAGACCATTACCACCTGTAGGGTTTCAAGTTTACTGGATTTTTTGTCCAGGGTAAGCCGATAGTGTCTGATGACCGGTTTACGGGCGTTCCAACTGCCGTAAACCTGCAGCATCACTATTAATACCATGATAAGCAGGGCAATGGCCGGGTGAGGTGTTTTATAAGCCGGGGGCAGCAGGTTAAAGCAGCGGTCGACCAGGCGAATCAGGTCGGCGGCCAGGACCATCAGAAACAGGTAAAAAACTGTACCCAGCCAGTAGTTGGATAAAAGCATAAGAAGGCGGCTGGCGTTATGCGGCAGATACTTGCTTAAGTAGCGGCTGCCCGGAAGGAGGGCGGCCCCGATAAAAACCACGATAAGCCAAGCCCAGGCCAGAGCTGGATAATGGGGATGTAAGGCCTGGTATCCCCGCAGCGCCGGATAGTAATTAAACAGGGCATATAAAACCAGAAAAATCAGGTAGAACGAGAGATATTTCAGTCGCAGGCTCAATATAAATACGCCATCCTATCCCAATATTGGTTGGTTTATTATACTACAACGACAAACGTTACTCCAAACATATATCCCGCTGCTGCAGACAGTTCCCGGGTGATGGCGGCAAAGTCATCGACCAGGCAATTGATAAATGACATACCTGAAGGTGTTACTTCGGGATTTTTTACTTTTTCGCTCAATTTCCATACAAAATATATTGATAGATTATATAACATTACATTATTATAAATATAACCATTAAATAAACACTTAGAAACAATAGTGATTGGGGGAGAGGGGAACAACCCGGCGACTAATCAGGGAGGTTGGCTCGGGACGGTTAAAATAATAGGCATGGAATTAGTGATAAGATATATATAATTAGAAAGGATGGACAGAATGAGCAAGGTTATTGATGCCCGCGGCCTGAACTGCCCGGAGCCGGTAATACTGACCAAGCGGGCCATGGAGGCCGACGGGAAGACTCAGCTTACCACTATCGTTGATAATGACGCCGCTCGCGAGAATGTGAGCAAGCTGGCCCTCAGCCAGGGATATGAGCTGGAGGTAGAGCAGCAGGGAGAGCACTACTATTTGCACTTAACACCGGGGCAGCCCCAGTGCGGTGCCGATACCGTTGGGGAGCCCGCGGTCACTATCCTGGTTAAGAGCAATCTGTTCGGGCAGGGTGAACCAGAGCTGGGCCAGGTGTTAATGAAAAGCTTTTTATTCAGTCTTAATGAATTGGACGGCCAGGTGGCCCATTTACTTTTCATGAACAGCGGGGTTCGTCTTACTACCGAGGGGTCTCCGGTCTTGGAACACCTGCAGGTATTGGAGCAAAAGGGAGTAGAGATTCTTTCCTGCGGGACTTGTCTGGATTATTACCAGCTCAAAGATAAACTGGCGGTGGGCCGGGTTACCAATATGTACACCGCTATGGAGATGCTGACTGGAGCGGAGCGGGCCATTACCATTTAATATCAGGCATAAGGCCGGAATAACCGGCGAGGGGAATATACTCATGAAAACAATATATCTGGATAATGCCGCCACCACTTTCCCCAAACCGGAAAGTGTATATTTGGCTATAGATTATTTTAACCGCCATATGGGAGGGAATCCGGGACGGGGGAGTCACCAGGCGACCCTGAGCGCCGGCTCCATAGTCATGGAAGGGCGGGAGGAACTGGCCGGGCTTTTCAATGTGGAGGACAGCCTGCGTATTTCCTTTACCGCCAATATTACCGAGGCGCTCAACCTGGCCTTGAAGGGAATTCTGCTGCCCGGAGATCATGTGATTACCAGCAGCATGGAACACAATTCGGTGGCGCGTCCTCTGCATGGTCTATCCGCTTTGGGCGTGCAGTGGACGCAAGTAGCTTGTTCACCTGACGGAAGCCTCGACCCGGAAGATATCCGCCGGGCCATCCAGCCCAATACTCGATTGATATGTCTTCTGCATGCCTCCAATGTCACCGGCACTATCATGCCGCTAAAAGAGGTAGGGGCTATAGCCCGGGAGAATGGTATTATTTTCATGGTGGACAGTGCCCAGACCGCCGGCTTGCTGCCCCTGGATGTAGTGGAACAGAATATCGACATTCTGACCTTCACCGGGCACAAGGCTCTGTTCGGACCACAGGGCACCGGGGGTCTTTATGTACATCCCGGTATAATTATTAAGCCCTTGAAGGAGGGAGGCACCGGCTCGTTATCAGAAAACCTGGTGCATCCAGACTTTATGCCAGATCGCTTTGAAAGTGGAACCATGAATACGCCTGGTATCGCCGGACTCACCGCCGGGGTGCGCTTCATCCGGGAAACCGGTATTGAAAAAATTCGCCAACACGAAATTAAGCTGGGGCAGATACTGCTGGAGGGACTGCGGGATATACCGGGCGTAAGTGTTTACGGGCCGGCTCAGCCGCAAAACCGGGTGGCGGTAGTGGCCTTCAATATAGAAGACCGTGATTGCGGCGATGTAAGCATGCATCTGGATCATCGCTTCGGCATTATCGCCCGCTCCGGTCTGCATTGCGCCCCATTGGCTCACCAGACCATCGGTACCTTTGAGTTGGGCGCCTGCCGCTTTAGCCCCGGTTATTTCAATACCCTGGAAGATGTTGAAGCGGCCTTGCAAGCTGTATACCAAATAAGCCGCGAATAAGTCTAAATTATAAAAGGGGCGGATAACCGCCCCTTTTATTGTGCTCTTTTTTAGGGGATATAGTTCATCTTGCGGGCTTCCCATTCCAACCGGGGCCGGAAATCGGGGTGAGCGATGGCCACCAGCTCTTTAACCCGGGTGCGCAGATTCTGCCCCTTCAGATTGGCCACGCCGTATTCGGTTACCACATATTCAATGTCGGTGCGGGAAACAGTGGTAAATATACCGCTGCTCAAGGTGGGCACGATCTTGGACTGCAACTCGCCGTTCTTATCGGTGTAGGTGGAGTACAGGGTGAGAAATGATTTGCCTCCCTTGGAGCGCCAGGCGCCCTGGACGAAATCCAGCTGGCCGCCGGTTCCGGAGTATTGAATGGAGCCGATAGACTCAGAAGCGGCCTGGCCGGACAGGTCCACTTCGACAGTTGCGTTCACTGATATCATATTATCATTCTTGCCGATGATATAGGGGTCATTGACAAAACGGGTACTGTGCATCTCCACCAAGGGGTTTTCATCGATAAAGTCATACAATTTACGGCTGCCCAAGGCAAATGACCCGATCCATTTGAAGGGCATGAAGTTTTTCCTTTTGCAGGTAATTACCCCGGCCTCGTATAGCTCCACCATGCTGTCGGTCAACATTTCCGAATGAACCCCCAGGTCTTTGCGATCCAGCAGGAAATTGGCTATGGCGTTAGGCATACCGCCGATACCGATCTGGATACAGGAACCGTCTTCAATCATATCGGCGATAAAACGGCCGATTTTTTCATCCCTATCGGTTATGGGGATAGGGGGCAGTTCAAACAGGGGTATATTATTCTCAATAACCGCGGATACCTCGCTGATGTGGAGCTGGTTGGTGCCGTAGGTGCGCGGCATATTTTCGTTTACCTCCAGGATTATTTCTCGCGGGCCGGCTACCTTGGCCGCCTCCCAGCCCCAATCGACATTGCATCCCGTGCTGAAGAAGCCATGCCGGTCCATGGGTGTTACTACCATGCAGGCCACTTGAACGCTTCGGCATCTCTGGATCATATCGACGGTTTGCCCCAGGCGGCAGGGGGTGTAGGTAAACAAGCCCTCACCCACGCCATGCCGGGTTGCGATGGCAACAAAGCCTGAGTCTATCAGTATCTTGCCCATGAGATCCGGGTGATAGAGGTCGAACCAGCGGACATCCACCCCGGAAACATAAGTTAGGTCTCTTATTTCGTCTTCCCTTATCCGCTGAGCCACGGCATTTACCAAGGCCAGCGGCTGGCCGTTGGATAACGGAGCCAGAATATTATCTCCTGTCTGTACCAGTTTGGCGGCCTCTGCAGGACTGGTCAATTTCTGTTTATACATTTCCTGCCATTTACTCATAATAAATACCCCCTTATATTTATCACTTTCCGGTGAATGTTGCTTTCCTGCCCTCGAGAAAGGCGGTCATACCCTCTTTTTGATCAGTGCTGGAGAACAGATAGGCGAATTTTTCTTTTTCCATCATAAGACCGTTGTATATATCTACGTCATAACTGAGCTGAATGAGTTCCTTGGCGGTACGAAGAGCCAAAGGGGGTTTTCTGCATAGTTTTTTGGCTAATTTCCGAGTCTCGGTTTCAAGGTCCGACAAGGGGACCAGGAAGTTGACCAGACCCAATTCGTAAGCGGTTTGCGCATCGAACACCTCACCCAGCATGATAAGTTCTTTGGCCTTGCCTTCTCCGATAAGGCGGGTAAGGCGTTGCGTGCCGCCGCCCCCCGGAATAATACCTAGATTGACTTCGGGAAGCCCGAAGTGAGCGGTATGAGCGGCAATACGCAGATCGCAGGCCAGGGCCATCTCGAAGCCTCCGCCCAGTGCGTAACCGGCTATGGAAGCGATGGTGGGTTTGCCCATTCCCAGCAGTTTGCCCATGGAGACCTGAACCCGGGATAAATATTGGTGGGCGTCACGCGGAGCGTAGGTGACGAAGTCTTGGATATCGGCACCGGCCGCGAAGGCAGTTTCGTTGCCCTTGATTACCAGCACCTTGACCTTTTCGTCTCTGACCACATCATCAGCGACCATTTCCAATTCTTCAAGTACTTCTTCATTCATGGCATTGAGGACCTCGGGCCGGTTGAGCTGTACAATAGCTGCACCTTCCTCTTTGGTGTAGATGACGGTTTTAAAATCCATTTTCTATCTCCCCCCTAAAAACAACTTTCTTCTACCCGGATATGTGCTTTTTATCTGATCTAATCGCCCCCCTTAAAAGTTTTGCCACAGAATAAAACAGAAGTCGGTATATTGCCAAAAGTCCCAATATTCTGTTAATTCATGGGCTAAAAATGACTGACCTGTTTTCTGCGGGAAAGCTAAAACGATTAGAAAGATTTAAGGAGTGATAAACAATAGTGGTTATTAATTAATTATATGTTTGGTTTTTCAATACAGTCAATGAGAATGACAAAAAATGCAGTAAGCGTTATAGTTGGCAGATTAACTATGAGAAGAGCGAGAACCACCACTGCCAGGGCGAAAAAAAGGTTTCACCCCAGGGATTGAGAAGATCCAATTGCTGCTGAAGCCGCTGAACCATAACCTGCAGTTCGGCCAATTCACGCTTGATGTTTTCTATCTCGGCGCTCCGGGCATTATCGACCGCCGGGGAGGGGGTCGGAGCCTTTTCCGCCGGAGCAGGGGCGGGAACGGGAGCGGCGGCAACAGGAGCAGCAGCAACCGCTTTCGCCGGAGTACTAGTCTTTTTGGTACGGGTTGCCTTGACCTTGGGTTCCTCAGCGGGGGTAACTTGGGGATCTGCGGGTGTCGAACTGACGAAGGGGTCTTTACCTAAGCGTTTTTTTTGAGCCATAGGGTTATCTCCTTTCCACAATTTCTCGGCACAACGCCATGTAATCCCGGGCGCCATTGCTGTCAGGACGGTAGCTGAATATATCCTGGCCGAAACTGGGCGCTTCAGCTAATGCTATGTTCTCATGAATATAGGTATTGAAGAGCTTGTTGCCAAAATGCTCGGACAGACTCCCGATTACTTCGCGGTTCAAGACGCGGCGCTGGTCATAGCGGGTAGCAATAATTCCCGCCAGCAGGAGGGAGGGATTGTAATCCTGGCGTACCTGCTCGATGGTCTCCAGCAGCTTGCTCATCCCCTGCAAAGCCAGGAATTCAGCCTGTACGGGAACGTAGAGCTCCTGGGCGGCAGTAAGGGCATTCAGGGTTATCAAGCCCGAACTGGGTGGACAATCTAAGAGAATATAGTCCCAATCCAGCGGGGAAGCCAGGGCCTGCTGAAGCAGAGTGGCTTTATTCTTATGCGAGGCCAGGTCCGTTTCCAGGTTGACCAAGAGCGGACTGGAAGGAATCAAGCCCAGCCCGTTGATATCCAATACTGCACGGGAGAGAGCGATTTGTCCAGTTAGCAGCTGATATACATTAGGCAAAGCGCCGGGATCGGGCAAGCCCAGAGAAAAGCTCAGATTAGCCTGCGGATCGAGATCGATCAACAAAACACGTTGGCCCAGGCGGCTTAAACCTGCACCGATATTAATAGTGGAAGTGGTCTTGCCGGTTCCGCCTTTTTGGTTGGTAACTGCGATAATCTTCATCAAATCACCCGCCGTTTTATTTGGCATGAGCTTTAAATAATTCCGGAGCCGACCTCGGGTAGTCATCTGTTCTGGTGGTTTTACCGAATCACTTTCTTTTTCGACACCTTTACAGAATGTTCCTTCATTAATTTGATAAAAAATGAATTTATGACTCGATTTTTATTTTGCGTAAAAGCGATTGACAGGGCCATGTATTTCTGATAAAAAGACAAAGAAGATAAAAATTATCCACAAAAGAGGGATGACATGCAGATCACCAGACAGAGCGAATATGCCATACGCACCATGTTGGAACTGGCGCAGGCGCCGGCCGGGGAACTCCTGTCTGCCAAGTATATATCAGAGCGACAGGATATTCCCGAGGATTTTCTCAAAAAGACGGTCAAACTGCTGGCCATGGCCGACCTGGTGATCACTCAGCGGGGCAATAACGGCGGGGTACGCCTGGCAAAACCGGCAGAAGAAATAACTCTGGCCGATATTGTTGCGGCGGTAGAGGGCCCGATCATCTTAAACCAGTGCCTGTCACCCGGTTACAGTTGTCCCAATCAACCCACTTGTCCGGTTTCCCGGAACCTGGCCCGGGCGCAGGAGGCGTTGTTGAACGAACTGCGCCGGGAAAGCCTGGCCGACATGTTGAAGAACTAACTATTTACTCAAGGAAAGGGTGGATAGACGGCGAATAGTGGATAAAATTTATCAACAATGTCCAAGAAGTTATGCAACCTTGGAAGACGGAAAATGTTGGCCCTTTTAGCATTAGTCAATTTAAGAAAGTGAGGAGGATTAATATGTTCTGTACTCAATGTGAACAAACGACCAAGGGGGGGCCCGGATACGGCCGATCAGGGCAGCGTAATGGTGGGATTTGCCCGCAATAGTGTCCTGGGGATGGCCGATAAGATAATTGAGGGAGTTAAAGCGGGAGCCATCAAACATTTCTTCCTGGTAGGGGGCTGTGATGGCGCTAAATCCGGACGCAATTATTTCACCGAATTCGTGGAAAAGACGCCCTCGGACACCGTGGTTTTGACCTTGGGCTGCGGGAAATACCGCTTTTTAATAAACAATTAGGCGCTATTGACGGAATTCCCCGCTTGCTGGATGTCGGCCAGTGCAATGATTCCTACTCGGCCATCCAGATCGCGGTAGCCTTGGCGCAGGCCTTTGAGTGCGGGGTCAACGATTTGCCGCTCACCATGGTTCTTTCCTGGTATGAACAGAAAGCGGTGGCGGTGCTCCTGACCCTCTTGTTCCTGGGTATCAAGAACATCCGCCTGGGGCCGACCTTACCGGCCTTTATCACTCCGGGGGTCCTGGATGTCCTGGTTAAGAACTTTGCTATTAAACCGATCACTACTGCGGACGAGGATTTACAGGTCATTCTGGGTTAGAATACTAATTGTGGACAGTGACCGGGCAGCGGCATGTAACCCGGACAAGGAGTGACTATGAAATGAAATGGACAGCAGAAGCCCAAAAGGAACTGGAAAAGGTCCCGGCTTTCGTTCGCGATATGGCTCACCGAGCCGTGGAGAGCGAGGTCATGAAAAAAGGGTACGATGAGGTAACCGCAGAAGATGTGCAGCGCAGCCGGGCAGAGTATATCTCTTTTGCCGAAGAAAGTAAATCCCCGGAGAAAAAGCCGACTCGCATCGCGGTGGTGCGCTGTGAGACGGTCTCGGAGGTGTGCCCGGGAGTGGCCTGCTTCAAGGCCTTTAATAACCGAAAACAAAACTTTAAAACCTATGGCGAAGATGCGGAGATTATCGGCTACTTTACCTGCGGCGGCTGCCCGGGCCGGCGGGTGTCGCGGCTGGTTGATTCCTTGAAAAAGCACGGCCTGGATGTGGTTCATCTGTCGTCTTGCATGAAGCTGGCGGGAAATTATCCGCCCTGTCCCCATTATGACGAAATCCGTAAGAATATTGAAAGCAAGGGCATCAGGGTGGTGGACGGTACCCACCATTAATTTGGCCGACGGGGGTGATAATATGGCATTGAGGACCATAGTCAAGATAGATGAGGAGTTGTGCAACGGCTGCGGGGCCTGTATCAGTCCCTGTGCGGAAGGAGCGCTGGTGCTGGAGGACGGCAAAGCCCGGGTAGTCAAGGAGGAGCTCTGTGATGGGGCCGGCTTCTGCCTGGGGGTTTGCCCGTTGGGGGCGCTGTCCCTGGAAACCCGGGAGGCCGACAGCTTTTCTGAAGAGGCCGTCGCTCGGCGGGGGCAGAGGATCGCAACCTATATCCCCCAGCACTGCAGCTTCTGCCAGGCCAGTGAGGAGGAGGCCTACCTGCTTCCCTTGAAACACCAGGGCCGGGCCATGTGGACCTGCACCCGTTGTCTGCCCCGGCTGATTCATGGATAATTCTCCAAATGGTGTTTATAATGAAGGGACGCAGGTTATACTGGAAATGTTTACAAAGCCCATCGGGCTTGATTTTCCGGCTGGTTGGACTTATAATTACATTAAGGTGGCGGAGAAAACAGGAGATCAGGATGTCAGTCCCGGAAACCGAGTTAAACGCTCCTTTCAAAGCTAAGTAAGACCCAAGTAAGACCCTAGGCGAAACCCAAGTTCCCTTCACTTTTTGAATAATATAAATCTTTTAGGTGGTCCATTGCGAGTTAAAGAAATCAGAGTTACCCAGGTAAGTCATTCTTTCTCCGCCACCGATAATTTGAAATCTTGGATAGATAGGAAAATGCCCTTATAATAAAAACATAAGGGCATTTTTTTTGTGCTGTCTTATGAACGGGGGGATACCTATGCCAAATGAAGACCATCCGGCAGTCTGCCTGGTCACCGGGGGAGGCCGGGGCATTGGCGCCGCTATTGTCCGAGCGCTGGGCGCCGAGGGTATTGCTGTAGCCTTGAATTATAACCGATCGGCATCCGCCGCCGCGGGCTTAGTCGAAGAACTGAGGAGCCAGGGGCAAAGGGTGCTGGCGGTCAAGGCCGATATCAGTGTTGCAGCTCAGGTGGAAGCCATGTTTCGTCAGGTCGAAGATGAATTGGGCCCGGTGGAATGGTTGGTGAACAATGCCGGCATTTCAATTCGGGGTCTTTTGCAGGATACCACCGAAGATCAGTGGGATGAATTGATGGGGGTTAACTTTAAAGGCGCTTTCCTCTGTATGCGGCGGGCGTTGCCCGGCATGATCAGGCAGCGCCAGGGTTCCATTGTAAATATTGCTTCGGTTTGGGGACAGCAGGGGGCTGCCTTTGAATCAATCTATGCCGCCTCCAAGGGAGGCCTCATCGCCTTGACCCGCTCGCTGGCTGCCGAGGTGGGGCCTTCGGGGATACGGGTCAATGCCTTGGCGCCGGGACCAATTGCTACTGATATGCTCAGAGAAGAAATGAGCAGCGAAGAACTGCTCGAACTGGCCGGCGAGATACCGCTGGGGCGCTTGGGGAAACCGGAGGATGTGGCGGCGGCCTGTTTCTTTTTACTGTCTAAACAGGCCGCCTTTATCAACGGCCAGGTTATAACGGTGGACGGCGGCTGGAAGGTCTAATGAGGAATATGTTCAGCAATATAGTCAACCACCGCTTCAGGTGCAATGTTTAAGGCAATGGCGAATTCCTCGTTCAGGTATCTTTCCGCCGTATTCAATATGTCTTCGTCCGCTTTTCTTAATTTTTTCCCCTCGACGGAGCGGGTTTCTCTCTCTAGATACAGTGTCTTGATGACCTTTATCCACTCTTCAGTTTTTCCCGTCCTCAGGGCAGCCTTGTAATCAATGACCCTTTGCTTGTCATTATCTATCCAAACCGTTTCCATTGCCGGCAGCATGGCTATCAGGGATAAGACATCAGCCTTGCTGCTGATGGCCCGCATCATAATATTGCTGCTATCTACCGGTACCTTAATGGTCATATTATCGCTGTAAACCGGCTGCAGCACATAGTATTCGGCATCGCAATTATCGGCATATTCACCTGGACGAATGTCCTCAATCAAGCAGACCCCGGTTACGCCATAAACTACATAATCGTTTACCTTGAACATATATTTCTCCTTCTTATCTCCGGTAGACCGCTTGCATGGTCTGATGGATTTTATGCATAGTGTCGATCATTATCAAGCAGTCGATTTCATTGATTTGGGAAAATTCTTTTTCCAAGCCTTCCATCACAGGCAGGACATGTTGTTGAATGTATTGCCGGCCAAGTTCGGTCGTTCTTACCCATACCACACGTCTATCCGCATCTGAAGAGAATTTCTCCAGGATGTTTAAATCAACCATTTCATTGATGACCTTGGTGGCATTGGGCGGCAATAGACCGGATTCCTTGCTGATATCGGAAATACGTGAACTGCCGGTGGCATCAGCTATTCTGTAAATTGCATTAAGGATGCGGAAATGAACCGGTTTTATATTGGGCGGTAGCGGCGGCAGCCAGGCAAGCGCTTCCCTGGCGCATTCCAGCGCATCCAGAATATTATTTACCAATGTGGTCTCCATGATTTCCATAATAACAACACCCCGAAAGCTTATATAATATAATTATATTATATAAGTAAATCGGGTTGTCAAATGAAAACTGAGATAAAATGATCCCTTACTTAGAGTACTACACCAAGTGCCTTTTCGTCCAACTCAATAGCACTGGTGTCAGCATGCTTAATGATTTCCAGGGTGGCAGCCAGGTCGGGGAGTATGTTGCGCAGGTAGAAGCGGGCGGATGCTACCTTGCCGGCATAGAAGGGATAGTCAAAATGCTGTGCTCCCAGTTCTTCACAGCGGGCTTGGGCGATAAGCGCCATTTCCAGCAGGAGCTTGCCGCCGAATAGCTTGCCGGTAGCGTGCAGGAGGCGGGTGGCCAGGATCTTGATCAGGTCTTCCCGGCCTTGCGCACGATATTCATTTATCGTGGTTTGTATCTCATCATAGACCCCGATGTAATGGTTTAGCAGCGCGAATTCCGCGGATAGTGCGGCAGTCACCTTACTCGTGGCGAACGACTTGATATCATTTAACCAGTCGGCGAAAATCTGCCCCTTTTTCATGGTCATCTTTCTTCCCACCAAGTCCATGGACTGAATATAGTTAGTTCCTTCCCAGATGGGGTAGATGCGCGCATCGCGGTACAGCTCGGCACAGGGGTACTCCTCGGAAAAACCGTAGCCGCCATAAACCTGCAGAGCCGCGCTGATGCACTCCAGGGCATAGTCCGAACAAAAGGCCTTGACCAACGGCGTGTTGATCTCAATCCTATCCTTGGCTTGCTTGATTACTTCCTTGTCACTGTGGTGGTTTTTGATGTCCACCAGATAGAAGGTACTGATGACCATGGCCCGGAAAGCTTCAATATATGCCTTCTGCATCATTAAGCTGCGCCGGATATCCTCGTGGTTGATTATGGCGACCTGTCCGCCTTTGGGGTTGGCCGTAGCCTTGCCCTGTATGCGCTGGCGGGCATAATCGGCCGCGTTGTGGTAAGCCACGGCGGCCAAGGCGGTAGCCGACAGGCCAGTCATCAGGCGCTCTTCGTTCATCATATTGAACATCTGCATCAAGCCCTGTCCCATACCGTCCTCACCGGGGACTTCTCCCAGCAAATAGCCAAGGCAGTTATTTTCTTCGCCAAAGTTCACGATACAGGTGGGATTGCCTTTCAAACCGAGCTTATGCTCGATGCCGCCGCAGTTTACATCATTAAACTGACCCAGATTACCGACTTCGTCAGCCAGGAATTTCGGCACCACAAAGAGCGATATACCGGCGGTGCCGGGGGCGGCTCCCTCGATTCGAGCCAAGGTAAGGTGAATGATGTTCTCGGTTACGTCCTGCTCCCCGCCGCTGATAAAACACTTGGTGCCCTTGATCTTATAGACTCCCGGCTGCCCGGTGGGTATGGCCCGGGTGGACAGGTTGGCCAGTTCTGAACCGGCGCCCGGCTCCGTCAAGTCCATAGTGCCAGCCCATTGACCGCTGTACATCTTGGGCAGGAAGGTTTGCTTAAGGTAATCGCTGCCAAAGTCCTCGATCAGTCCGGAGGCTCCGCCGCAGGCCAGGTAAAGGGTAGAAAGGGAAGGGTTGGCCCCGATGATATATTCCAGCCAGGACCATAAAACGCAAAGCGGTACCGCTGAGCTGTCATGCGGATCATAGTTGCTGGTACACAGGCCGTTGTTCTGGATGAAATAGTAGGCCTCACGAGTGGAGGGGGGAGTGATTACCTTATCGTTCTCATAGCGGCAGCCAATTTTATCCGAGTCCTCGCAGGTAGGCGCAATGACCTCCCGGGCGCCTTTTAAGGCATTATCCAGAATGAAGTCCAGATCATCCACGCTATAACCGCCGGCAAATCGTGCAGTAGACAATACCTGTTCCAAATCCAGCCATTCCTTGAGAATGAATCTGTGGTCGCGGGTAGAGTGCATAAAGGTCGATGACAATTCAATTACCCCCTGTTTTATATATTTTTCTAACGCAAACTCTATTAATTAATTATACATCAATCAAGTAATGTACGTAAAAAAATTTTTGGATTTAGTATTATATGATTACGAATCTTTACTTATAACTTATAGAAGATGGTTGGCTTTGACGTGCGTAATAGGGGGGTTATTTTCCTAAGGGCCTGGTGACATCCCACTGCAGCACATAGACATTGCGCGGCTGCCGGCGGGTGGTGGGCAAAACTACCCGGCTGCTGAAGCGGGCCTTTTGCTGGGGGGTAATATGGTCGGCCATGCTAAGGTAACTCTTATCACTGATTATGGCTATCAGGTGGGTGCCGGGCCGATATTGCCGGAGCTGTTTGGCCCAATAGCGGTTGTTGCCGGAAAAGGCGGTGCCGGTAATCGGTATTTCACGGTAATGTTGAGAGGTGAGGTTAAGTAAATAAGGCAGGGGGTGGTTTTCCAGGGGGAGGCTTTGATCAATGAGCACCAGCGTATCCGTTGGCGAGGACATGGTTTGAGCCGCGGCCACCACCTGTAAAGCCAAGCGGTTGGAGGCATTGGTATCCAGGTTGCTCATACAGTAACGGGCATAAGGCAGATACTGCAGAGCCAGGATTATAAGCAGACCGGCGCTCAAGGCGGGGAGCGCCTTAGGTAGCTTCATTCGGGGTATCCCTAACCCCAGTTGCTGAACCGCTTGGGCCATTAACAACAGGGCACAGATGACTGCCGGCATAATATAGCGAGTAGCCAGATAAAAAACGTAACGCTCATTGATGGCCGGCATGATCAGCAAGGCTGCCAATAGGAGCCAAGCGGGGAGCGCCCGGATATCCTGCCGGCGAAGACTGAGATAGGCTCCGTAGAGCAGCAGGAGCAGGGCCAGCGTGAAGCCGGGGTGGGACAGATACTGCCAGAGGTGGTTATGCTGCGTATAGCTGGAACTCAGGGTACGCAACAGTTCAGTGGTCATCTGCTCCAGATTGGCCCCGTAGCTATAAAACCCCGGGTGCTGCTCCAGGGCATAACTCTTGGTATTAAGCCAGCGGATGCTGCCGCCCCGGGAGGCAAGATTATAATAAATCATATTGGAATATCCCAATAAAAATACGCTGATACTGCCCAGGTACCATGGCCGGGCTATATTACTGCGGCGGCGAAAACCCGGGCTCATAATATATATTGCTATTACAGATACATATATAATCACCGAGGCGTGGGTCTGCAGGGTTGCGGCCCAGAGCAAGCCGGACAGCATCAGATATTTGCCGCTGCCCCGCTTTTCCGCAGCAACCAGAGCCAGGAGTGCCGCCGTGAAAAAGGCGGGAGTGGTGCAGTTGGCCCAGGCCATATGACTATTGAGGATATGCATGCCGTTAAACAACAGGAAGATGGCGGCCAAGAGCCCGGCATATTTTCCATAAAGTTGCTTGCCCAGATGATAAACCAGCACCACGCCGAGGGCGGATACGCATGCTACGTAAAGTCGGGGCCAGTATATACCGGGCCCCAGCAAGCGGAACAAGCCGGCCAGCAGATAATTGTGCATAGCCCCAATATCATGAGCGGCATTGTGTAAGGGGTGCGCCTGCCCCAGATATATCTGGTAAGCCAGATCGACCTCTTTGAGTTCGTCGATAAAGCGGGGAAACTCCCACAGCCAGGGGAGGCGCAGGGCGAGGGCCGCGGCAAAGAGGGCGCTGCCCCAGGCCAGTGAGGCCGGAAAGGGTTTTTTTCCGCCGAGGCCATAGCTGTTGGTTATCAGAGCAATCTTTACCCGGCCAATATCCCGCAGCATCCTGAGGGGGTCCAGCCATCGGTTGACTCGGCTGCCGGAGCAATCGGCGATGTATACTGGCAGTTGGCTGATTTCGTAATTCAGTGAGCGGGTCAGCGCCAGGACCTCCACATCGAAGGCAAAGCCTTTGGTTCTCTGCAGGGGGAAGATCCGCTGGGCGATACTGCTTTGAAAGCCCTTGAGCCCGCACTGGGTATCAGGCAAACCGGGTAACAGCAAGCCCTGTACCAGACCATTAAATATCCGTCCCATCATCCGCCGCACACCGGATTCTCCCTGACTGCGTTTTCCCTCCCGCATCTCGCGGCAGGCGATTACTACCGGTGCCCCTTCCTGCAGATTTTGCGCCAACATTTCTATATGCTCCGGACTGAAACTATCGTCAGCATCGGCAAAGATAAGATATTCCCCCCGGGCTTTAAGCATACCTGTTTTAACCGCCTGTCCCTTGCCCTGATTAGGCTGGTAGGAATGACAATGGATATAGGGATGGCGGCTGGCGATAGAGCAGGCGAGATTTGCGGTATTATCGGTGCTTCCGTCATCCACCACCAGGATTTCCAGGGGAAAGCGGTCGCAGAGCGCCTCGGCCAAAGCGTCCAGACGGCGGGGAAGGCGGTGGCTTTCATTATAGGCGGGGATGATTATACTGGTCAGGCCCGGAATTACCGTGGGGAATTCGAGCTCGGAAGAGCAAGAGCGTTTAAACACCCAGGCCCGGTAAAGTGTAAAATTCCATACCGTTGATAGTATGGCCCCGGCTAGCTTGCCCAGGTTCAGAGTGGTGACGGCCGGCCAGGGAATGAACGATACCAGGTGGGAGAACACCATGACCCCCAGGCTGTTCACGGCCATACCGCAGAGGGTGGCGACCACAAATTTTTGAATCTGGTAAGGGTGAGAGTCGCTTTGAAAGGTATAACGCCGGTTCATAAAATAGCTGTTGACGGCGGCGACCATGACTGCCAATAGGTTGATGGCCAGTAAGGCGATACCATTTTCCACCCTGGTAATATAGAGCATAAGGTTAAAAACAGAAAAGTCGATCAGGGTATTTATAACCCCGGTCAATCCAAATTTCATAAATTGGGCCAGCACCTTGGGATTTTCGCCTCCCGCTCCTGCGATCATAAGGGCATTATTCCCCAAGTCGGACCATTTAATGTCATAGCTTTAAGAAGATACAAGAAGGATAAACCGCTCTCGATATCGAAGAAAGAAAAAAGCCAATATATAATAGAAAGACTATTGGCATATATTTAATGTTTAAAGAGAAAATGTCGCAGAGAAATGACTGCGTAACATTAAATATACTTTGGGGGGTATTTTGGGGTGTTTCAAGAAGAGTACAAAAAGAAACTGGTTACTGCCGAGGAGGCAGTGAAGGTGGTCAAATCAGGGGACATCGTGGATTATGGTTTCTTCTGCGGGAAACCGGTTGCCTGCGATCAGGCCTTGGCCAAGCGCACTGATTTGAAAGATGTTCAGGTTTATTGTGCAGTCACAGTCCCGCCAGTGCCGGAAGTAGCCAAAGTCAAAGGCAGCTTCATTTATAACGACTGGCAATTCAGCAAGGTTTCCCGGGTTCTGCAGTCATACGGGCTATGCAATTATGTGCCAATTTTATACCATGATGCCTGCAACCTGTACCGGGGGGCTATTGCTCCACATCGAAATGTCGCGATATGCCAGGCCTGTCCGATGGATAAGTACGGTTATTTCAACCTGGGGCCGCAGAATTCTGAGACTCTCGCCAATATTGAAGTGGCTGATTATGTAATCGTCGAGGTCAACAAAAACCAGCCGGTCTGCTTGGGCGGCGCCGAAGAATCCGTTCACATCTCTCTGGTCGATGCCATTGTTGAGGCTCCGGATGACCAGTTACTACCGGATCTGCCCGGAGTTAAACCCAACGAAGTGGATAAGGCCATTGCCAATAATATTATGAGCTTTGTCCATGACGGCTGCTGCATTCAATTGGGGATAGGCGGTATGCCAGGCGCAGTAGGTACAGCTATTGCTGATTCCGATCTTAAAAACCTCGGCGGGCACACCGAGATGTTTGTAGATGCCTATGTGGATATGTTCGAGGCCGGACGTATGAACGGCATGGCCAAGAATATTGACCGCGGACGGATAGCTTACACCTTTGCCATTGGCAGTCATCGGATGTTCGAGTTTATGAACAATAATCCGGCCTGTGCTTCATATCCGGTAAGTTACACCAATGACCCGCGGGTTATAAGTCAGATCGATGATTTTATATCCATCGTCAATACGGTGGAAGTAGACCTCTATACTCAGGTTAATGCCGAGAGCAGCAATACTGCGCAGATATCCGGCAACGGCGGCATGTGGGACTTCGTACTGGGAGCTCAGTGGTCCAAGGGCGGCAAGAGCTTTATCTGTCTGGCTTCAACCTATAAGGACAAGGAAGGTAATCTGAAATCGAGAATAGTGCCCACTTTTCCTCCGGCCTCAATTACCACGGTTCCGCGGCAGATGGTCGACTACATCGTGACCGAGTATGGTGTGGTCCGCATGAGAGCGAAACCCACCTGGTGGAGAGCCGAAGAAATAATCAGCATCGCTCACCCCGATTTCCGGGACGATTTGATCAAAGAAGCCCAAAAGCTAAACATCTGGACCAAGACCAACAAAGAAGGTTAAAGACAAATAAACACAGATGGACACAGATGATTCACAGATAAACACAGATTGTTTTTCGGGATGTTTATTGCTATAGGCTTGAAAACACTTTTAGTAAATAATTTGGCTCCAATTTAAAGCGGGCATCAGGGATAAATCCCTCATGCCCGTTTTTATATTCATGACTTACACAAACAAAAAGAACCCGTCACCTCTTACTTATCTTGATAATTCAACAATTTAATCTGTGTATATCTGTGTTAAATCTGTGTCCATCTGTGTAAAATTCAAGCCACTACTTTTGGCCGAAGATTTGTTGCTTGCCTTTGTCGATATTGTGCATGACCAGCATGATCTGGTTGCGATTTTCCAAACTGAGGGCCGAAGCCAGGCCGGCGCAGTCCAGGTTCTGATTGATGGCTTCTTTAGTCAGCTGGATCTGCATGGGGTCTTTGGATACGATATGGGCGGCAATCTCCAGGGCAGTTTCCATCAGCTGTTCGCGGGGAACACAGCGGGAGCACAAGCCCAGTTGCATAGCTTCTTCGGAGTCCATAAAACGGCCGGTCAGCAGGAATTCATAGGCCCGGCCGCTGCCGATGTGGCGGGGCAGAAAGTAACTGGAGCCCATATCGGCTCCGCCCAGACCGACATTGATATAAAAGGCTGAGAAGCGGGCATCCGGAGAGATGATTCTGATATCGGAGGCAATGGCGAAGCTCATGCCCGCTCCCGCGGCGGCGCCATGCACCAGGGCGATTATCGGCTGGGGAATCTGGCGCATGGCTAACTGCAATTCGGCCAGCCGAATCTGCCAGTCGGTAAAATTGGGCAGGTTCATCTTATCCGGGTCCAGACCTTCCTTCACATCCATTCCGCCACAGAAGCCTTTTTCACCTTCTCCCTTCAGGATGACCAGCCGAACATCCTTATCGTGCTTCAGTTTGGCCCACAGGTCTTCCAACTCGGCCAGCATGGCCTTGTTGACGGCATTGAGATACTTGGGGCGGTTTAAGGCAACCACCATAATATTATTTTCCAGCATCTCGGTTTTAACTGTTTCATAGTTGTCGTAAGACACCTCATCAACCCCCGTACGTTTATATATTTTCTTAAGGGAAAATTCGACCTTAAAACGCTTTTTCCTTTTTTGCCGAACAGAAGTGTTAAAGCGCTACTAGAGAAGGTCAGACCGGCCGGCTGGACCGAGCGCCGCTTTTTTTGTATTATTTACCTACAGGATAAAAAGCTTTGCCGGCCTGAGTCGGTGAATAAGGCGAGACGGGTGTGAGTCAAGATGGAATGGCCTGGTTATGTCCGGGAGACTATGGATAAACTGGCGGGCATCGGCTGCTCTAGTTTTCTGGTGGGCGGTTGTGTACGGGATATCCTCTTGGGTTTAACACCGCACGACTATGATCTGGTTACCTCGGCTTCGGCCGATCAGATCAAGACCTGTTTTGAACGGGTGCTGAGTATCGGGGAAAGACACGGAACCCTCGGGGTTATGGTGGATGGCAATCTGCTGGAAATCTCCGTTTTCCGGGGAGACACCAGTTTGGTCGGCGGAGATGCCCTGCCAGCCCTGAGAAAAGATTTGGCCGAACGGGATTTTACCATCAATGCCATGGCTATGGATGAGAGAGGAAAACTTTTTGATCCGTGGGGTGGAGAGATAGACTTGAAGCGGGGCTTGATAAGGGCAACCGGCGACCGGGGCGCCCGGCTTTTCAGCGCTGATTCCCTGCGTATGCTGCGGGCAGTCAGGCTGAGCGCGGCAAGGGGCTTGGTCATTGAAAGCGGAACCTGGCAGGATATCCGGCAATTACATGGACTGCTGGCCTTGAGCGCACCGGAGAGGATTCGGGAGGAACTTAACCGCATCCTGCTGTCGGAGCGGCCGGCTGTAGGCATGCGGCTGCTCTATCAGAGCGAGTTGTTAGGCCATATCATTCCGGAACTGGTGGCTGCGGCCGGTTTTGACCAGAGAAGTCCCCATCACGATCGGGATGTTTTCGAACATAGCCTGTGTGCCCTGGAGAATACGGCGCCGCGCCTGCCGCTCCGCTTGGCCGCCCTCCTGCATGATGTGGCCAAACCGGCTTGCTTCAGTCTGGATAAGGCTGGTAAAGGGCATTTCTACGGGCATCATTTGGTGGGGAGCGAGATGGTAATGACGATTATGGCTCGCTTGCGCTATGACTACCGGACCATGGAGGATGTAGCTCTGTTAGTAGGGGCCCATATGAGCCGGTTCGAAAAGGTGCGCGAGAAACCCTTGAAGAAATTGATTATGGGGGTGGGAGAGCGTAACCTGCCGGACTTGTTTGAACTTCAGCGGGCAGACATAATAGCCTCCGCCCCGCCCGGTGATTTTACCGCCCTGGAGCAAATGGAACACGATGTGCAGAGGATTTTAAAAGAAAGACTCCCTTTGCAGCGCAGCGACCTGGCGATAACCGGTGACGAGCTGCTAGACCTGGGCTATAAAGCGGGGCCGGACTTGGGTCATATCCTGATGGATTTGCTGGAAATAGTATTGGAGGACCCGGAACGCAACAACAAGGCGCTGCTGCTGGAAATGGCCCGCAGCCGCCTGGAGACCCTATCATCTCCATAAGGCGTGCTGTATTAAGAATGGATGTGTATACAAAACAGCCGGGGTGCCCAAGCTCTTTTCTTGCGGTATAATATAGTTTAATAAAATTCAGGACCGCGCCGGCAATTACCTTTTGTAATACCGGGACGGAACCATACCAGAAGGAGATGACCCTATGACCGCAGCGATAGGTATTCAGAAAACCACTGCTCCCAAGGCCAAGCCCGACCAGAACAATCTGGGTTTCGGCCAGATCTTTTCCGACCACATGTTTGTTATGGACTACACTGAAGGCAAGGGCTGGCATGACCCCATGGTAGTGCCGTACGGACCGTTGGCGCTTGACCCCTCGGTGATGATGTTTCATTATGGCCAGGCGACCTTTGAGGGTTTGAAGGCCTATAGAGCCAAAGATGGCAGGATCCTTCTCTTCCGGCCTTTCGCCAATATGGAGAGGATGAACATATCCAATGAACGGCTCTGTATCCCGCTGTTGGACGTTGACCTGGCAGTCGAAGCGATTAAAACCGTCGTTTCCGTGGACCAGGACTGGATTCCCTCTGCCGAAGGCACCTCGCTCTATGTAAGACCCTTTGTTATTTCTTTGGATCCCTATCTGGGCGTGCGCCCGGCGCATACCTACAAATTCATGATCATACTTTCTCCGGTGGGCGCCTATTACCCCGAGGGGATCAATCCGGTCAAGATCTATGTCGAGAAGAACTATGTCAGAGCGGTCAAAGGCGGACTGGGCTTCACCAAGACCCCGGCCAATTATGCGGCCAGCCTCAAGGCCCAAGAGGAAGCCCATAACGCTGGATATACCCAGGTGCTCTGGCTCGATGGCGTGGAGAAGAAGTATATAGAAGAAGTCGGCACCATGAATGTCTTCTTCAAGATCGACGGAGAGGTCGTCACCCCCGCCCTGGAAGGCAGCCTCCTGCCCGGCATCACCCGCGACTCCACCATCAAGCTGCTGCAAAGCTGGGGAGTCAAGGTCACCGAGCGCAAGCTTTCGATTGAAGAGGTCAGCCAGGCTAATGCTGCCGGCAAACTGGAAGAGGCTTTCGGCACCGGCACGGCCGCGGTTATTTCGCCCATCGGCGAACTCAACTACGACGGCAATATCATGAATATCAACAAAGGCCAGATCGGTGAACTCTCCCAGAAGATATACAACACCCTGACTGGCATCCAATACGGCGAGATTCCCGACCCCTTCAACTGGATCGTCGAAGTGAAATAGCCGGAGCCTTAGTTTAGCGGGGTTGTTCATTAAGAATAACCCCGCTTTTATATTGGGAGTCCGGCGCCGGGCTTATCTGGGTTGAGTCAGCATATAATTGCAGTTGGCCGATGCCACCAATTTGTCATTTTGGTTGTAGGCTTCGGCTTCCATATGGACGACGCTGCGGCCCTTGGTTTTGACCCGGGCGGTGATAGTCAGCTCGTCGCCGGCGAAGGCCGGCCGGTGATAGCTGTTGTCGATATTTATCATAGCCGAGGCCCGGGTGCCGGAAGCCAGGTAGCAGAGAGGACCGAATACATTATCAAAAGCGGCGGTGATAAATCCGCCCTGCATGGTACCGGCTGGATTCAAGTAGGACTCCATTACGGGAAAGGCTACGGTTAAGCTGGTGGCGGGGATATATTCCACCAGGCGGGCTTGCATATGCAAATAACAGGGGGGCGGGGTCCCCAGTTCTACGGTCAGATCGCCGTAAGGCTTGTATTTCTTGGCATTAACTTCATCCATTGCTGTCTGCTCCTCCAACTGAATAAATGCGTATTGATTTATTGATTCTGCATGAGGCGGGTTAATCCTTTTTCAAAGTTACGAAACATAAATATCTGCTGCAGGTATGGCATTACTATGTCCATCAAGGCGAAAAGCCCGCTCACTTCACGTACGGGGTACGTTTCATGTGCGGGCTTTCTCTTTGTGTGCATAAGGAGTTAATGGCTATTCCGTTTTTTGTAGTTCGGCAAACCATTTACCGTTGTGATGAGCGCTGATTTCCGCGTCGATATAACCGTCGATCATCATGGAGGAGAACTCCACCCGGGATTTGGGATGGATGGCGGCCAGGAAGAAATGGCCGCCTACCAGCAGGATCATTATCATGGCGGTCCAGAAGTGGATGTTATAACAGGCGTTAAGAAATGCCGCCGAAATACTATGGCGCCATAGCCACATGGGAAATCCGGTGAGGATAATCAGGATGCAGCCAATGATAATCATCCAGCCCAGCATCTTCTGCCCGGCGTTATACTTGTCCTGGGCCGGAACCTTATCAACTTTGATAAAAGGTAGATAGCCGCCCATCACTTTGAGCCAGGCGAAGTCTTCTTTGGAGAAGCTGCCGATGGTATCGATGAAACGGGCAAAGCGATCAAAGTTGAGTAAGATATAGAGCAAAGGACCGGCAGTGAATACTACCCCGGTCCAACGATGCACCAGCGAGGCATTGGCCGGGCCGCCAAATATATTCGCGATGCCGGCGATATCCCAGTAGAATCCGATGCCGGTCAATCCCAGGATGCAAAACGCCACCAGATGAAGCCAATGCATGGTGCGGGTTTGTGTGCCATGTTTCAATACTTTTCCATTAACCTGTTCTGTGCTCATTAAATTGCCTCCCTTCTACGCCGCTTCATTTTCGGCCGGATGTTTCAGTTCTTCGATCAGGGCCGGTATTTCGCTGCCATAGCGAGTATGGAGCAGACGCTCGGATTTGGCGGTCAGTGGCTTGACCTCGCCCGGGGATAGAAAATCCTTATATATTTGTGCGATTTCCGGGTTAAGGTGCGATTTGCGCAGGGTCATACTTTCGTCCAGGCTATATAGTCCGGCGGCGCGCTTGGCAATATACTCGTCACTGGCGGCCTGCACATCGAAGCCCATTTTAGCGAAGACTCCGGTAAGAACAGCCGACACGAAAAGGATTCCCGTGCCTTTGAAAAACTGCCGTCGCGTCATGCCTTCTTTTTCTACGAAAGATGTCATAGTAATCCTCCCTCCGTGTAAATGTCGCGGCGGATCGGCTGACCGCCTCCGTTGATGCAGCCGCCTGGGCAGTTCATAACTTCTATAAAGTGATATTTGCTGCGGCCGGCCAATACATCTTCAATAACGGGAGCGACATGTTTGGTCCCGGTGACAATGGCTACCTTGACCGGCAAGACTTTCCCGCCCAGAGCTTGGATGGGTATTTCCACCGTAGCTTCTCTAACTGGTTTTAAACCACGTAACGGCTTAAAATCGACCTTGTCCAGAGTTTGCCCGGACAGGATCTCATAGGCAGTCCGCAGGGCCGCCTCCATTACACCGCCGGTTACGCCGAAGATGGTGGCGGCGCCGGTGGAGGTGCCTACCAGTTTATCAGCCTGTTCATCCGGCAGGTTGACGAAGTCTATACCGGCGTCCTTGATCATTTGGGCCAGTTCGCGGGTGGTAATTACCGCGTCGACATCCTGATAACCGCTGGCGATCATTTCCGGCCGGCTGCACTCATATTTCTTGGCGGTACAGGGCATTACCGACACGGAAAAGATATTAGCGGGATTTACACCCAGTTTCTCGGCTACATAGGTCTTGGCCACCGCCCCGAACATCTGCTGGGGCGATTTGGCGGAAGACAGGTTGGGCAGTACCTTGGGATAGTTGTCCTCGGCGTACTTGATCCAGGCCGGGCAGCAGGAAGTAAACTGGGGCAGAGGGCCGGCTTCCTCGAAACCTGCTTGCCCTACGGCCTTGAATACCCGATGGATCAATTCAGTGCCTTCTTCCATAATGGTCAGGTCAGCAGTGAATTCAGTGTCATATACCTGATCGAAGCCTAATTTGCGCAGGGCGGCATACATTTTCCCCTTGGCATTATAGCCGGGTTCCTGGCCGAATTCTTCGCCCAGAGCTACTCTGACGGCAGGAGCCTCTTGCACCACCACAAATTTGTTGGGATCCGTTAATGCAGCCTGGATGGCTGACACCATGGATTGATCATTAATGGCGCCAAAGGGACAATTAACCAGGCATTGCCCGCAATTAATACATTTGGCGGTTTTAATCGAGTGTTTTTGCCCCAGCCGGCCATGTATGGCACCAGTAGGACAAATGGAGGTGCAATGATCACATGCTTTACAGCGGTCGGAAACGTGAATTACACCGTCACTTAAAATTGAGTTCAAAATTCTCCCTCCTTAGCATGGTTTAATCAGTGGAAAATAAAAAACCCTTTCACCTCCTTAATAGCCCATGAAACTTCCGACAAGAATACACTTAAAAGTATCCTTCATGGATAGATTCATGCGGCCCTTCGCAAAAAAGCGAAGAGAGAGTAAAAGGGTTTGGTCTGGGGCACATCTCCAGCCGAGCGTGCCGGTTCACTTCTTGTGAATATTGTGTTTCCTACCACTGCCAGAACCAAGGTGGCAGGTTTTATTTGACGGGGGGTGCCGTCATTAACTTAATTAGATCCCGTTCTGACATATATCAAAAAAGTAAAATTAAAAAGAGACCCGCTTACTTTGGCAAGCGGGAGGAAAAAGATTGGGATTGTATGAAAAAGCCGTATGGCGTTTTTCCCAGGGTTAATCCCTATTTTTGCGAACAACAATACAGCCCCCGCCGCCGTGTGGATCACACGATTGGGGTTGCCGCAGGTGGCAAAAACCAAAAAATGAACAGATACCAGCAAAAAAGCACAGTACACCTGTCCATTACAAGCGGCACCATACTCCTTTCCAAAAATACGGGGAGGCACCGGGGTTTCCCCCTGCACCCAAAGGCGCGTATACCATACTTTCGCTTAGGTAATACGAACTCGGAGTAAGCTATTTATTTTGATACAGTCTATCATATCGGTATTAGCTCTGCAAGATGTATTTTTTTGGTTTTATCCAACTTTGGTGGCCTTGACGGTCATTAAGATATTAGTTGGTTTTGCTTATAACACCGGCAAACGCGCTAACCAGAGTGGGATCAAACTGGACCCCGGCATTTCTCTGCAACTCTTCCAAGGCATGCATGGACGGCAGCGCGGCCCGATAAGGACGGTCGCTGGTCATGGCGTCATAGGCATCGGCAATGGAAAGGATGCGGCATTCCAAGGGGATGTCGCTCTCCCGCAAGCCCATAGGATAGCCGTTGCCGTTCCACCATTCATGGTGCTTCAGGATCCAGTCGGCGATGGGAACCAGGTCGGGTGCAGATAAGGCGATACGGTGACCAATCTCCGAGTGCCTCTGCATCTCATGTATTTCATCTTTGGACAGGGGGCCCGGCTTGAACAGAATCCGGTCCGGTATGCCGACCTTGCCAATATCATGGAATTCGGCCAATAAGCGCAGGTCGCCGATTCGGTGTACCGGGAGGCCGATAGCCTCTCCGAGCAGGGCCACCATATCCTGCATGCGGTCGCCGTGGCCCTCAGTTATGAAATCGCGCGCCTGCAGGGCCTTCATTAAGGTGTTTACAATGGCGCTACGGGCGCTTTGCCGGCGGTGCAGTTTTTCCCGGTACATATTGTTATCGGCAGCCTGGTATATCTCGTTCATGGTTAAACCGGGGTTGGTGCGAACGGCAAAACCCAATGAAAGGCTTAGGGGGATGTCGGGGCTTTGCATGTTATACATGTTGACAGCCTCGCGAATCCGCATGCAGGCAATCTCCGTAACCATTTCTTCGCTGCGCGGCATCAGGATAGCGAACTCATCTCCGCCGACCCGGGCGACTACGTCATCTCCGCGGAAACACGACTGCAGAACCCGGGCCACGCTTATTAAAAGATTATCTCCGGCATCATGTCCCAGGGTATCATTGACCAGTTTGAGACCATCCACATCGCATACGAGCAGGCCGATAGGCTGAAAACGTCCCGATTCCAGGCGGTGAATCTCTTCTTCGAAGTAGTTGCGGTTATAAAGACCGGTCAGACTGTCATGCATGCTGAGATAGCGCAGTTGCTCCTCAAAGTGCTTTCTTTCGCTGATATCACGGATAGACTCGATCGCCCCGACAATTTTGCCATCGGTATCCATCAAGGGGGAAGCCTTGACCCAGATAAACGAACCATTGCCTTCATACATGGTGGGGGCAAATATTTCAATATATAGACTATTGCCTTCCCGGCGCACCTCGTCATAATAGTCTTCTGTAGTCAGCAAGGGATTTCCGATCAAATCTGCCAGCATCGGGCGGGGTGAGCCGTAAAAGGGCACTGCATAGAAGTAATCTCCGCGGCCGATGATATCGTTTTTATTGACCCCGGTCATGGCTTCAATAGCCCGGTTCCAGGCGATAACTTTGTGATTCTGGTCGATAACGAAGGTGGCATCCGGCAGAAACTCGATGATATCCTGCAGACGCTGGTTGGTAGCCCGCAGTTCGTTCTCCATCTGCTTGCGCTCGGTGATATCGCGGGCGATGCCTTGCACCCCATAGGGAACCCCGTTCTTCTTAAGCAAGCGGGGTCTGACCTCCAATGGTACCAGCCAGCCGCTCTTGGTGATCATCTCCAGTTCGTAGGTGGGGGTAAGGCCCAAAAAGATATCGCGGACCATGGTGTGAGTGACCAGCACATGATAAGCGGGAGCAATCACATCTACAAAATTTCGATTAATGACCTCGTCCAATTCGTAACCGGATATCTCAAGTGCCCGTTTATTTAATGCAACGAAACGTCCCTTCAAATCGTGGATATAAATGATGTCGTTGGCATTCTCAAATAGGTCGCGATAGTGTTCCTGACTGTCCAGCAGGGCCGCCTCCGTCATTTTTCGGCTGGTGATATCCATAAAATTGCCCAGAGTGGCGGTTTGACCCATGTACTGGATCGAGGTTACCGTCTCCATGATCCACTTGCTGCTGCCGTCTTCCTGGATTACCCGGTACTCATAGGGCTCACTGGATTCGCCTTTCAGCATCTTTTTGGCATTGATACTGACGTTTTCCCGATCTTCCGGCACCACCAGACTGAGCGATTCCCGTCCGATCAGGTCCATCTTGGCAATACCTATGAGGTTCTCGAACTGCGGATTGACATTAACGAACTTGCCGCCCTGTACGATAAAAATTCCGATGGGGGAACTGATGAACAGGGCGGTAAACAGCTCCTGCGAGCGTTTGCTGCGAATGTCCATAAGCTCAAGATCAGCAATCTGCTGCCGGATGCGCTGCAGGCTAAGCTTTAATTGAGTTTGCAGAAGGCTTTCACGTTCCATTTTTCAGTCTCCGTCGGTTTTTGGAGGTCGTTGGTTAATAAAAAGCGAACAGGTTTAAGCGGGTACCGTTTATATTCAATGTTTATGTGGTACCATTAACATCAATTACATTGGAAAGTAACCGGGATACAATGTTGTTTATTCTACTTGTCGGTAAGGTTTACCTGCCGCGCTTTATAAAAAATTAACAAATTTGAACCATTCCGGTTACTATTAAATCACATTTGCCTCAATTAGGTTATCATTATACTTATAATGCAATTGAAGCAAGGAAAAGGGAAACAGATGAAAAGCTTAATTATAACCGAAAAGCCGTCGGTTGCACAGGACCTGTCGCGGGCCTTGCCGGAAACATTCAGCCGGAACGAGGGATGGCTGGAAGGGGAAAGCCTGATTATCAGCTGGGCCTTGGGACATTTATTGGAGTTGGCTATGCCGGAGGACTATGATCCCGGCTTGGCGAACTGGGATTTACATACGTTACCGATTATCCCCCAGGTTTTTCGCCTTAAGCCGCGCAGCGGGACGGTTAAACAGCTGGAGGTTATCCGCAAGCTAGCAGGGCGCCGGGATGTAAGGGACCTGATCAACGCCTGTGACGCCGGGCGGGAAGGCGAACTGATCTTCCGCAATATCCTGGAGTATCTGGAGGTTCGCAAGCCGCATCAACGTTTGTGGTTGTCCGAAACCACTCCCGCTGCTATCAAGGCAGCTTTTGCAGCGCTGCGCTCCGATTATGAGATGGCGGCGCTGGGGCGGGCTGCCGCCGCCAGGTCCCAGGCGGATTGGCTGGTGGGGATTAATGCCACCCGGGGTTATACCACCCGGCAGCGGGATAAGCTCACAGTGGGACGTGTGCAAACCCCTACACTTGCTTTATTGGTTAAACGTGAGGCGGAAATTGCCGCTTTTACACCGGTTCCCTACTGGGAGTTGGAGACACTCTTTGAAGCGGATGGGGAGAACTACCGGGGCAAGTGGTTTCGCGCTGAACAGGACCGCTTTGAAAAGAGGGCCGACGCGGAGGCTGTGCTGAACCGTCTTATTCCGGGGAGTACCGCCCGGGTGAACAGCGTAGAGGAGAAAGAGGTCCGCGAACTGCCGCCGCAGCTCTTCAATCTTAATGAACTGCAGAAGGAAGCCAATAAAAGGTGGGGAAATACCGCGGAGGAAACGCTTAACATTGCCCAGAAGCTTTATGAAGCCCACCTTTTGACCTATCCCCGCACCGACAGCCGACATCTGACCGAGGCCCTGGCCGCTACCCTGCCCGCCCGACTCCATGCCTTGGCGGGAACTGAACTGGGCAGCGCCGCTGCCGCCGTCAAGCCGTATACCCGGGACAAACGTTATGTAAATGATGCCCGGGTCAGTGATCACACGGCCATCATTATTTCCGATACTCGACCTGCATTGGAACGTTTGAGCGTAAAGGAACGCAATATCTATCTCCTGGTAGCTCGCCGACTATTAGGCATTTTCATGCCGGCGGCCCGCTTCCTGCAGACCACTGTTATAACCGAGCTGCAAGAGGAGAGCTTTATTACTAAGGGCAAGGCGGTCCTCGAGCTGGGTTGGAAGACGTTATATATCAAAGACCAAGAGGAAGCGGCGGAAGACGCCTTACCCCTCTTGAAAGCAGGTCAGCCGGTGCTTTTTCTACAGGGGGAAATCCTGGACAAGGAAACCCAGGCCCCCAAGCGCTTCACGGAAGCCGCCTTGCTCTCAGCCATGGAAAATGCCGGACGGCAGGTGGAAGACAGCGAGCTCAGGGAGGCTATGCGGGGGAAAGGCTTGGGAACGCCGGCTACCCGGGCGGCCATAATTGAAAAGTTGATTGATACCGGCTATGTGGTGCGGCAAAAAAAGAACTTGCTGCCCACGGAAAAGGGGATCGGTCTGATCTACCTGGTGGCCCCCCAGCTTAAAGATCCGGAAATGACCGGAGACTGGGAAAAACGCTTGCTCGATATAGAAGAAGGCCAATACGACGATGTGCAGTTCCTGGATTCCATAAAGGGCTTCACCCGGGAATTGATCAATGATTTGCAGAAGGACCAGAGCAGCCCCGGTAAAACGCCGGTGGCTGTGGCCGGTCCTGAGGCGCTGGGAACCTGCCCCCTATGTGGAAATCCGGTTATAGAGAGCGCCCGGGGTTACAGCTGTTCCGCCTGGCGGGAGGGCTGCAAATTTGTTATCTGGAAGAGCATAGCCGGAAAAAGCGTATCAATGACCAATGCCCGGCGTATGTTAAAGCAGGGGCGCTCCAATCTGATCAAGGGCTTCAAATCCAAAAAAGGCGGAACCTTTGATGCCTATCTTAAATTGGAGGGTGGTCAAGTATTGTTTGAATTTTCCGAATATGGCAAGCGGGATAGATAAATTGCTTTAAATGTGCTACCTTATTGTTTAAGGAAAGGAATTTACGTCAGCATAATAGTCCCAGTGCCAACAAAAATTGGTCCTGATCATTTTAGCATTTACTCAATTCATTCCGGACCTCTCTGCTCTTGTTTATGAAACCTGGTAGTGTTGTGAGTTCGGGAAACCGTGGTTCAGATTATGAAGGGATGATATCAATGGGGTGAATGCAAACAGCAGGCCAATGCCATCTATTCCGCGCGTGAGCAATGCCCTCACCTTTACCCGCCGTTTTAGAGTCAATCTGCCTCCGGGAGCCTTGTTCTATCCTCAATGCGGCAGAGACAGCGGCGAGGTTCTGCTTCAATTCATGGATTCGGTAACCGAGTTTCACTTTGTGGATCGTGATGAACTGCCGGTGCTGCCTTTTCTGCATTGTCGTGGTGACCGCGAAGCGGTCCGGCTTGGTTCCGATACTGCGAACCATTATACATTTCCCACGGAAATTGTCAGTTCTGCTCGCCGCCTGTCTACCAGCCATCCCGCCTTTGTGCGACAGGCCCGGATATATGACGGAGGCAGCGATACCGGTGAAAAAAGCCTTAACTATGCATCAGCTGACGAGATATGGACAGTGACCAGCAATTATACCAGCCGGGTGCGGGTATACAGTCACCGTTTTGATGAGATCGAATCACTGAAAGCCCTGGACGCAATTTCTGTTTTCTATTGCCCGGGACTGGCTCCGCAGAGGACCGAGCATTACTTCTTCGGGGGCAAGCCGCAAGGAGAGCAGACGGAAGCCGGTGCGCGAGCTCTCCGGCTGGTAAAAAAGGAAGAGGAATGCATTGCGCCAGGGATATTCAATTATGAACAGACCGGGCGGGAGGACCGCAGATCGCAGTGGTTCACTCCTCAAAACTCGGTCAAGGTGCTGGAAAAGCTGAATGACGGCGGCATAATCATCGCCGGAGCCTGTTTGGCGGCTCGCTGTGACCTGTTATGGCGCCGTCTGGGCCGGCCGAGCACTCGCCTGGGGAGCGTCGGAGAGCGGAACCGGCGGCCCGAAAACTTTACCTATGCCAATCGTCGCTTCCGCTGTTTGGGTGAATGCGGCTACCGCAACGGCCCGGTCTTTGCCTGGCAGGTATTTCGTCAATATTAGTATGGCAAGGTTAATGAACATAAAAAGGATATCCCGTGGGGATATCCTCAGACTGTCAAAGAAGGCCCTGTTTCCGAAAGCGAAACAGGGCCTTTTAATCGTTAATGGTCAATTAGATAGAAATTCTATGGCAAATTTCGTTTGCAGAAACGATTTGGGCATAAAATATGG
>Ga0074198_1000606_pt1 | contig 33838 bp, 48 predicted proteins | sample EPASupsiteSAE323_FD_64527 | JGI IMG/M metagenome (GOLD analysis project Ga0074198, IMG submission 64527) | Bioremediated contaminated groundwater from EPA Superfund site, New Mexico - Sample SAE3-23 | ecosystem: Environmental > Aquatic > Deep subsurface > Groundwater > Contaminated ... | reverse complement strand
GACATGGTCAAGCAGAAATGCGAAGACCTCACCAAGGCCGGTGTCACCCAGATCATCTTCGGCTCACCCCTTGGCCCCGACATGACCAACTCAATCCGCCTCCTCGGCAAATACGTCGTATAAATGCGGAACAATACCTGTCAGGATGCTCTTTGAAAAAGAGCAGAAAAATCTTGGCAGATATTATCAATTATTTTTCTCCATTTTCCCCTGCTTTCTTTGCTTGGATATTCCGGGAACCAGGCTCCCGCAATCGGTTCTTCTTTTGTTTGGTTGTTATCGGAATTTTCGAAGCATAACGTGCTAATGAGTTACGAACAGGTCCGTTCCCATGCGGCCAAAGTGCATAAGCAGAGAACCTGGAAGCTATATTCCGGAGAAAAATTTTCATCGCAATCGATCTCCGGCAAAAAAATTTCAATCACCCCCTCGCCCCCCCCTCTCATTTTTTTAATCGAACCTTGACTTCATCGTCCGGACAGTCACGCCGGAGAAAATAATTTGTTGTTAGATAATTATCCAACAGTTGGCAACTTATCTAACACCCCCGTACCCTGATTGAAATTTTTTGAGCAGAGTCTGGCAAAAAAAAGTACAATGAAAAATGAACATTGTTCATTGAACCATGTACAAAAAATACTCAACCGGATCTTCCCACTTACGCAGGGTTTTGTCTGCTAACCGGAATAAGAAAGCGAGTACTAATAGTGCAGTCAGGCAGCGAGAACCAGCGGGTGGACGAACGGATTCGAGTGCAAACGACTATCAGATCCTGCCGGGAAATATAATCCTGAACAGGCATGTTTTCGGTCAGGGAATTTATCACAAGCAGGGGCACATTGCAATATCGCGAGGAGCATCTCACCGGCCTCCGGTGCCGGATCAGTCCCGACCGGTTAAAGAGACAGATCGATACGGCATTGTACCTGCCTTCAAATGCAGAAGGTTGCCCGTTCTGTCGCGATGCAGTGATGACCGTTACTCCCACTTTTCCCGATGGTAACCGGATCATCCGCGGTGAAAGCGTCACGTTTCCCAACCTCTATCCATTCGGGGAAGGTCATGTGGTGACCGTCATGACCCGCGAGCATGCCGTCGTTACCTTCAGCCGTCAACAGGTAGTGGATGCCCTTCTTTCGCAGATCGAGGCACTCCAACGCGTAGATGGCTATCCCAGCATCAACTGGAACTTCTTACCATCGGCAGGAGCGAGCCTTGTGCACCCCCATATGCAGGGACTGTCTGATTCCTGCCCTTCCCACATTGTGGATCTCTACCTTGCAGGTAGCAACAAGTACCGTAAAACGGAGGGGAGGAACTATTGGGACGCAGTAAAAGAGCAGGAGCGATGCTCCGATCGGTACCTGTTCGGGGATGAGATCACTTGGTCCGCCCATGCGGTTCCCGTAGGAGAGCGCGAAGTGAGGGGAATATTGCCTATCGCCACGCTTGATGAGCTGGAACCCTACGTGGATCTGGTAGCGCGGGGTATCCTTGAGATTATCGCATTATACCGGGAACTGGGAACCCATGCGTTCAATATGTCCCTGTTTTTCGATAAGAGCGGCAACAATAATGGATTCCGGGCGTTCTGCTCCATGATCTCCCGGATCAATCCCAACCCTTCATCCACGAGTGATTCTGCATTCATGGAACGGCTCCACCTGGAACCGGTAATAATGACGCTTCCCGAAGACCTGGGAAAATTTTACCGAAAAGAGAAAAAATAAGAATGAATTAATTTACTCAAACTTTGCGACAAGTTTGTTCTTGGAGACGAGTGTGCCGTCCTTCTTGTGGGGCTTGCGCATAATGCTGTCGCCGGCCTTCTCGATCTCGCGGGCCTCGTCGCAGAGTGCTGCTGCGCACCTCATCATTTCGTGAGCGCTGGCAACTATGGGGATGTATTTCTCCCATTCCTTGGTCATGAAGCAGCCCTTGACGTTCTGTCCTGCAACAGCCATGGCGATCTCGTGGGCAGCGCGTGCCTTGGCGAGTGCATAGTTGTTGGTGAATTCGCCGTCGACTGCCTTGTCGGTGGTCATGACGATCTTGGGGAGCACAAGTTCTGCGCCCTTCTTTCCTGCCTTCACCTGGTCGATGACCAGATCAATAGCGAGCTGCATCTTGCGGAATGCACCGGTAAGTGCCAGTACTTTCACCAGGTTGCCGTTGAAGTCGGCCATCTCGGTGGGGTCGAGGAACTCTCTGCGTGCACCGATCATGGAGTCTGCCTTCATGATGATGTAGCCGAACGTGCTTGCCTTGACTCCTTCCCATTCCTTCTTGGTGGTTACATCATCGGTGATGATGATAACCGGGATACCTGCTGCAGCGAGCTGTTCGCGGGCACCGGTCGGGCCGGGGAGAACCCCGTTGGGGGAGACTACGATAGCGAAGTCCGGCTTGTATGCCTTCAGGTTGGAAACTACACGGTCAACATCTGCCGGCTCAAGTTTTGTGCCGCTGGTCGCCATGAATGTCTGCATGTCTTCACGGTCTGCCCTCTCGTCGAGAAGCAGTTCTGCCATTACACCACTTGCGATGTTGCCGAGCTTGGCAACTCCTACTTTAACAACCATCTATTTTCACCTCGATTTGTTATAACACGATATTATGGCCTAGTATTCATATAAACATTTTGAAATGTCATTTTACGTCGAAAAACCTTGAACGGGGATTTTTTTCTTACCGGCACAGTAAACCACAAACATTCCTATCCCAATCCCTTATTTTCCCTGTATTGTACCGGAGTTAACGAAAAGTGTTTAAGTTCAGATGGAAAAATAAATCCTATGAAAGATGGGCTGCTTACCGATCGTCAGATGGAGGTTCTCAGGTACCGGAAACAGGGGCTGACCCAGCAGCAGATCGCTGATATCATCTCAACTTCCAAGGCCAATGTCTGCACGATTGAAAAGAGCGCAATGGAAAACATCCGTCGTGCAAAAGAGACACTCGAGTTCCTTTATACTCTCGATGCCACTCATCTCTGCACCATTCCCTCGGGAACGGACCTTTTCGATGTTCCTTCAATAGTATTCGGGGAGGCAGAAAAGATCAATATCAAAGTTAAATATGATACCATATCCTTGATCAATCGCGTACGGGAAGCGCGCCCCCAGTGCTGCAAGGCCCGGTGCATGTGCGAGGACATTGTTGTGTATATCACAGACCAGGGAGAACTCTATTTCGGATGATACGCCTACGCCGCCGGTGATTGTTTTTTTCCTCCCGATAATATCCCGATCCCCTCTGGCATATATTTATATCTTCTTCTCTACAATCATTATGGAAGCCGATATGAGGTTATCCTATCCAGAATCAGTATGCTCTTCAGACGAAAAGCATATTTTTGATCTCTTGAAACGGCGGAACCGTATCTCCAGACACAAAGAATAACGGTTGTGCCGTGGGTGACCCTCGATTGGTGCCTCTCCCCACAAGGAGGGGTAAACCGAGAAGGAGTTGTGATTCGTCACAACGGGCTGACAGAGTGGGTCTGATTAGGACGCATGGGTCGACGTTCGTGCAACGAGCCCTTTCCCTATGCTGCAACAGAGCAGCAGGTGGATGCGCTAATATCAGGATCTTCTTTCGCGAGACAGGAATACCGGTGCACACTGGTACAGTGATGCAACTTCTGTTGCATCCCCTTAACTACGGACGAAAATACCAATATCGTTACAGGCTGTAATCCGTTTAACGGATGAATTCGCCGATGGTCTTGGTGTTATTGTCCGTGTCGCGTGTTAGTTTCTGAAACAATATTTTGTTTCAAAAGCTCGGATTAATCTCAAATTCGTGTCGCAATCAGAATAACCTACACGCAAAAAAGGATTGATTAACACATGCCAAAAATTAACAGACCCCGCCGTGGTTCTCTTGCATTCAGCCCGAGAAAGCGTGCAAAGAGCCCAATCCCGAAGTACCAGTCGTGGCCTTCTACCGAAGGAGCGCCGATGCTGCAGGGATTTGCAGGATACAAAGTAGGTATGACGCATGTTATCATGGTAGATGACCGCAAGACCAGCCCCACCGAGGGTAAGGAGATCATGGTGCCCGTCACCGTTATTGAAATCCCCTCGATGAAAGTGGCTGCAATCCGCGCATACTCCCGTGATACCTACGGCAAACACGCCCTGACTGAAATCTGGGCAGAAACGCTGGATGCAGTTCTTGGACGCAGGATCACTATGCCCAAGGATTACAACAAGGAAGCCGCGCAGAAGAAATTCGAAGATGCAATTGCAGCCGGCCTTGTTACCGAGATCCACGCGGTTACCTATACGCAACCCGCAGCTCTTTCCGGTGTTCCCAAGAAAGTCCCCGATCTTATGGAAATCAAGGTCGGCGGTGGCGACATCAGGAAACTGTTTGAATTTGCACAGGGACTCTTAGGAAAAGAGATTGCGCTGAACAACGTCATCCAGACCGGCGCTTTTGCTGATATTACGGCAATCACAACCGGTAAGGGTACTCAGGGCGCTGTAAAGCGCTGGGGTATCGCACTGCGCAAACGCAAGCACTCCCGCGGCAAGAAAGAACGACATATCGGAACTCTTGGACCGTGGAACCCCCACCATGTACGGTGGCAGGTTCCCCAGATCGGCCAGCTCGGATTCCAGCAGCGCACGGAATTCAACAAGCGGATCTTAAAGGTCAGCGAGAATGCCAGTGAAATTACCCCCGCAGGCGGGTTCCTTCACTATGGTGTTTTAAAGAGCCCGTATGTCCTGGTCAAGGGATCGATACCCGGCCCGGTCAAGCGTCTTGTACGTATCCGCCCGGCGATTCGTCTCGGTGAACAAGTTGTCAAGATGCCCGCAATCCAGTTTGTGAGCGTCCAGAGCAAGCAGGGGTGATCAGAGATGAAAGCACAGGTTAAAACACTTGATGGCGGCGTTGTAAAAGACATTGAACTTCCGGAGCTCTTCTCCGAAGCATACCGCCCCGATCTGATCAAAAAGGCAGTCATGGCCCTCCAGAGCACCCGCAGACAGCCACACGGAACCAACCCGTTTGCCGGCATCTGCTCGTCAGCAGTAGGTTGGGGAAGCGGTCGCGGTTCATCGCACGTGCCCCGTCTCAAGAACGGTTCACGGGCAGCCAAGGTTCCGCAGGCCAAGGGTGGGCGTGAAGCACACCCCCCGAAAGTAGCCAAGATCCTGATCAAAGAGATCAACCAGAAGGAAAAACAGAAGGCATTCCGTTCAGCAGTTGCAGCAAGCATCTGCGAAGAGCTCATCAGGGGAAGAGGCCACATCTTTGCCGGAGCAGCCCCGTTTGTCCTTGAGGACAAGTTTGAGTCTCTTGACAAGACGGCAGATGTCATCACTGCCCTCACCACCGCAGGTCTCTATGGAGATGTCGAGCGGGCAAAGGACAGCAAGAAAGTCAAAGCCGGAAGAGGCAAGATGCGTGGTCGCCGGTTCAAGCAGCGAAAGAGCCTGCTCATCGTTACGGCCGAAACACCTCTGCGTGCAGCACGCAACCTGTCCGGTGTCGATGTAGTTACTGTTGACCAACTGAATGTAGAGCACCTTGCACCCGGTATGCTGGCAGGACGCCTGACCGTGTGGACAGAAAGTGCACTCGTCCGGCTGGAGGGGAGATAAATGGTTCTTAAATACCCGTTTGTAACTGAAAAGGCAATGGTCCTGTTAGAGAACCAGAGCAAACTCCAGTTCCTCGTTAACCGTCAGGCAACAAAGATCTCCATCAAACGTGAGATCGAAAAGACGTTCGGACAGAAGGTAAAGAGCGTTTGCACTCTCATGAACATGCACGGTGAAAAGAAAGCCATCGTGAGCTTTGAGAACGAAAAAGCAGCCGAGGAAATTCTGAGCCGGCTTGGCATAATGTAGGTGGGGAAAAATGGGACATAGAATCACAACACAAGCCCGCGGCAAGGGAGGCCCGACATACCGGGCGCCATCCCACCGTTACAAAGCAGAGTTGAAACATATCGGTGACGACACCCAGAATATCACCGGAAGTGTCATCGATATCGAACACGACCCCGCCCGCAACGCACCGATTGCACTCGTCAAACTCGAAGACGGTGCCAAGGTCTATATGCTGGTAACCGAAGGACTCGGAATCGGGGAAGTCATCACCTGGGGTTCCAGCGGCGAAGTGAAGAACGGAAACACGCTCACGCTCCAGAACATCCCGACCGGTACCTACATCTGCAATATCGAAGCCCGCCCCAATGATGGTGGCAAGTTTGTCAGGGCGTCAGGAGTCCAGGCAGTTGTCGTTGATAAGATTGAAGACCGGGTCGGTATCCGGATGCCCAGCGGCAAGACCAAATGGTTCAACCACCGCTGCCGTGCAACCGTTGGTATCGTAGCCGGTGGCGGTCGTGTCGACAAGCCATTCGTGAAAGCAGGCAACAAGCACCACAAGATGCAGAACACCGCATCCAACTGGCCACGCGTCCGTGGTGTCGCAATGAACGTTATCGACCACCCGTTCGGTGGCGGTGGACACCAGCACACTGGTCGCCCGAAGACCATCGCGAGAGGTACCTCTCCCGGAAGGACTGTCGGACATGTGGCTGCACGCAGGACAGGTAAGAGCAGGAAGTGAAGGGTATGGCAGCACCTAAAAAGACACAGAAGAGAATGCCAAGACGGCGTGAGGAGTTCACCTATCGCGGCTTTACTATCGACGAGCTCAAGGCAAAGGGAATCAGCGAACTCCTCCCGCTTATGCCTGCCCGTCCACGCCGCAAGATTGTGCGCGGTTTCTCCCGAGGGGAAGAAACATTACTTACCAAGATTCGCGAAGGCGATGAGAAAGTCAGGACACATCTCCGTGAAATGCTTGTCATGCCGGAAATGATCGGCAAGACCATCGAGATCTACAATGGCAAGGAGTTCATGAAAGTGGAATTCCAGCCGGAGTCTGTCTTCCACTACCTTGGTGAGTTTGCACTGACAAGAAAGAGGGTTTCTCACGGTAGCGCCGGTATCGGTGCAACACGAGGCAGCAAGTACGTTCCGCTGAAGTGATGGAAATGGCACGAATTGATTATTCACTCAAAATCAAGGGCGACAACATAGCCAGAGGAAAGGCTAACGAACTGAATATGTCGCCCAAGCATTCGATCGAGATTGCCACGTTCATCAGGCACCAGCACGTGAACGATGCGATTGCATACTTAAACCAGGTAGTCACCTTGAAAAAGGCGATTCCGTTCCGGCGCTTTAACCGGAACGTTGCGCACAAGCGTGGTCTTCCCGGTAACTGGGATGCAGGCAGGTACCCGGTCAAGGCATCAAAGGCCTACATCCGCCTTCTTGAATCGGTAAAGAAGAATGCCGAGTACATTGGTCTCGACCCGGAAAACCTGGAGATCATCCACGCCACGGCACAGCGCGGCCGTGCACAGAAGGCATTCTTCCCGAGAGCAATGGGACGAGCAACACCCAAGGTTCGCGAATCGGTCAGCCTTGAAGTGATCGTCCGAGAGGTGGCGTAAATGGCAGTCGAGAGAAAATTTATCTCAGAGGGTGTACGGAAAGCCCGCGTTGAGAAGTACCTTTCCAAGGAACTCAAGCGCGCGGGATACGGCGGCATGGATATTGCCAGAACCCCCCTGGGCACGCAGGTTACCATCTTTGCTGAGAAACCCGGTATCGTGATTGGTAAGGGCGGGAAACTCGTCCACCAGCTCACTCTTGACCTCGCCCAGAACTACGGTGTGGAATCACCGCAGATCGAAGTACAGCAGGTCACCAACCCCAGCTTCAACGCCCAGATCATGGCAGAACGCCTCGCCAATGCGCTGGAGAGGGGCTGGTACTTCCGTAAGGCAGGCACCAGCATCCTGCGCCGGGTAATGGAATCCGGGGCCCTTGGTTGCGAAGTCGTGATTGCCGGTAAGCTGACCGGTGCACGCGCGCGCACCCAGAAGTTCACCGAGGGCTACATCAAGCACTGCGGTGAACCCAGCAACACGATCGTTGAGAAAGGCTACGCAGTTGCCATCAAGAAACTCGGTGTAATCGGTGTCCAGGTCAAGCTGGTCCCCGGTGGGGCAAAGATGCCCGACCACTTCACCATCATCGAGCAGAAGAAGAAAGCGCCGGCACCAGTCGCTACGGTTACCAGCATTGGCGATGTTGAGACTGAAGAGCCCGCACTTCCTGACGAGAAATTAGGGGAGGACCAGTAAATGGCGATCTTCAGGGCAAAGGATGTCAAGCAGCTCTCGGATGTGGAAATTCTCGAACAGATGGGAAAACTCCGGATGGAGCTTGTCCAGCACTATGGAAAAGTCAGTGCCGGTGGCGCAACTGAGAACTCGGGACATATCCGGGAACTCCGGCGAACTATCGCCCGCATGTTGACCGAGCAGAACAGCAGGAGAACTGCATGATCTCTCCCCAGAACGTCATCAGGCACGAACTGATCGGCCTTGACGTTCTGGTATCGGGAGCCTCAAACCCCCTTCACCGGGGAATTTGCGGACACATCATCGATGAAACAAAAAATCTGGTGGTAATCATGACATCAACGGGAGTAAAACGCATCCCCAAGATGCACACCAGATTTCAGCTGCACATCGGCAGCAGAATTGTCGAGATTGATGGATCCGTGATGGCTCTGGCTCCTGAAAAGAGGATCAACCTGCACGAAAGGAAGAGGATACCATAATGGCACTAAACATTGGATTGAACGTTCAGGCACCCCAGAAGGAGTGCGAGGACGTTAATTGTCCGTTTCACGGCACTTTACCGGTGCGCGGCCAGGTGATCACCGGCAAAGTCGTGAGCGATCGAATGATGGGAACGGTTGTAGTAGAGCGTAATTTCATGCACTACATCCGGAAATACAAGCGGTACGAAAAACGCAGCTCGAAACTCCATGCGCACAACTCCCCCTGCATCCAGGCAAAGGTTGGCGATATGGTGAAGATTGCTGAGTGCAGACCGTTGTCAAAAAGCACCACCTTTGTTGTCGTTGAGGTGCAGCAATCATGAAGGCAAAAGGTTCAAAGACGCCGCGATCACTCGCCACAGGGACGAGACTTGCATGCGCCGATAATACCGGTGCCCGCACAGTACAGATCATTTCGGTCTTCGGCTTTCATGGAGTCAGGCGCCGTCAGCCCAAACTGGGTCTGGGGGATCTCGCCACCGTGAGTGTCCAGAAAGGCACACCCGACATGCGCCGCAAGCTGGTGCGTGCGGTTGTTATCCGCCAGAAGAAGGAGATTCGCAGGCCCAGCGGCATGCGGGTGTCCTTTGATGACAACGCGGTTGTCGTTGTGGATGAGAAGAACGAGCCAAAAGGAACAGAGATCAAAGGACCGGTTGCCCGTGAAGTTGCGGAGCGGTTCCCGAAACTCGGCTCCATGGCCACAATCATCGTATGAGGTGTGAAGTATGGTAAGAATCGAAAGCGAACAGCCAAGAAAGCAGAGAAAGGCACGCTATCAGGCACCTTCACACGTGAAGTCCAAATACTTAAACGCCCCGCTCTCCGCTGCGCTGAAAGATCAATACAAGATAAAGACGCTGCGTGTTGTCAAGGGCGACACCGTAAAAGTCACCCGAGGGGATTTCGTTGGTGACGAAGGGATTGTTGATGCCGTTGATACCAGGAAGTCAAAGATTGTCGTCCATGGTGTTACGTCAACCAAGGCAGACGGGACTGAAGTTCCCCGGCCTGTTGATGCATCGAATGTCCAGATCACCAAGCTGAACCTTGCAGACAAGCGCCGTGAGGCAAAATTAGCGGAGGCTGAATAATGGGAGACCATCTGAAGCGTTTGAACGCCCCGGACTCGTGGCACATCGCAAAGAAGACAACAAAGTTCATCACAAAAACAGCGCCCGGTCCACACAACGCAAATGCCATGCCGATTACCGTCTGGCTTCGCGATCACATGGGCTTAGCGCGCAACATGAAAGAGGTCAAGCAGATCCTCCAGCAGCATGATGTCATCATCAACGGAAGACCCTGCCGCGACCCCAAGATGGGAATCGGTATCTTCGATATCATCGCACTTCCGAAGATCAACAAATTCTACCGTATCCTGCGCGACAAGAACGGTCGTCATGTCTCCATTGCCATCGATGCAGAGGCAGCAAAGACGCGCCTGTGCAAAATCAAGAACAAATCCACTGTTCCCGGTGGGAAGGTCCAGCTGAATATGCGGGACGGATCGAACCTGCTCGCTGACAACACCTACAAGTCCGGCGACTCGATTGTGCTCTCCCTTGAACCCGAAACCCGGTTCAAGATCATCGATCACTTCCCGTTTGCCGTTGGCAACATGGCAATGATCATTGGCGGTAAGCACTCCGGAAAGGTAGCACGGATCACCGAGATCATCAAGATGCCCGGCAGCGTGCCCAACAAGATCATCCTCAAAGATGAAACCGCAGGCACAACGTTTGACACGATCTCTCCCTACATCTATATTGTTGGTACAAAGACACCCGCAGTTGCACAATGGGGGATTGAACAGTGACGTCGATGCGCGATATCTACATCGACAAGGTAGTCGTTCACATGGGAGTAGGCGAGAGCGGCGAAAAGCTCGTCAAAGCTGAAAACATCATGAAGACGATCACCGGTCAGACGTCGATCCGAACCATAGCAAAGAAGACCCAGCCCGCATTTTCCGTACGGAAGGGTGCCCCGATCGGCTGCAAGGTAACCCTCCGCGGAAAAACCGCCCGGGACTTCTTCAAGACCGCCGTCACCATCCTGAACAAAACCGTATTCGAGAGCCAGTTCGACAAGAGCGGCAACATCTCGTTCGGTGTCGAGGAACACACGGATTTCCCCGGCATGTCCTATGACCCGCAGATAGGTATCTTCGGCATGGATGTCAACGTTGTTCTCGAACGCAGGGGTATTCGTATCACCCGCAGGCGCGCGGAACAGAAGAAGCTCCCCGCAAAACAGCGTGTGAACAAGCAGGATGCGATTGCATTCCTCAAAGAAGCATACCAGGTCGAGGTGCGCTAATGGCTGGAGAAAGGAAGAAGATCTACGGTCGCGGTGCGAACGAATGCAAAATGTGCGGGCGCAAACAGGGTCTCGTACGCAGATACCATATCATGTTCTGCAGGCAGTGCTTCCGCGAATGGGCCTCGAAGATTGGCTTTAAGAAGATGAGCTGAAGGTGAATGCACAATGACACGATCAAATACTTTAGCAGACGGAATGTGTGCCTTGAAAAACGCCGGTGATACCGGCAAGTCCGTGTGCATCATCGAACCCGCTAGTAAACTCCTCGGCGCGATGCTCCGCATTATGCAGGACGCCGGTTATATTGGAAGTTTCGAGTTTATCGATGACGGCAGGGGCGGGCAGCTCAAGGTCCACCTCACGGGCAAGATTAACCGCTGCGGGGCAATCACGCCGCGGTTTTCAGTACAGCTGGATGAAATGGAATACTGGGAGAAGCAGTACCTGCCTGGAAAGAATTTCGGGCTCATTATGCTCTCGACCTCACGCGGCGTCATGTCGCACGAACAGGCGAGGAAAGAGAGCATTGGTGGCGAACTGCTCGGGTATGTTTACTGAGGTGCGATGATGTCGGCAATCAGAAAAGTAACTATCCCCAAGGGTGTAAAAGCCCAGCTTGACGGCTCGCTGCTTCAGGTGACTGGTCCGAAAGGCCAGCTCTCCCGGAACATGCGGTTCCCGCAGGTTGTTGTAACCTGCGACGGAAACGAAGTCTCCATTTCAACGGAATCCAAGCGCAAAGAGATCACGGCAATGGTCGGAACGCTCGAGGCACATACCAAAAATATGTTCCGCGGCGTCAGCGAAGGGTTTGAGTACCACATGAAGGTTGTCTACAGCCACTTCCCGATCCAGCTGAAACTTCAGGGAAACCGGCTTGAAATCGCCAACTTCCTTGGAGAGAAGAAGGCACGGTCCGCACGGATCGAAGCGGGTGTTGTGGCAAAGGTAGCAAACGATGAAGTCGTTCTTACCGGTATCGACCGTGAACTGGTCGGTAACTCAGCGGCAAACATCGAGCACGCAACCCACATCCGCGACCGTGACCCCCGTGTCTTCCAGGACGGCATATATATCGTACAGAGGGGTTGAGGAGCGATGACTACAGAAATAAAGCGACTTATCCGTGTGCGAGTAGAGAAGGGTGCCGTCTTCAAGCGCGATGGATACGGCAAGAAACGACAACTCTCCGATTCCTGGAGAAAGCCCAAAGGACAGCACAACAAACAGAGGGAGCAGAAGAAAGCTAAAGGCGCTCATCCCAAGCCCGGCTACGGAAGCCCTATAGCGGTGCGCGGTATGCACCCCAGCGGATTTTTCGAAGTGCTGGTATCCTCCGTCAAGGAGCTTGAAGGACTCGATCCAAAGACGCAGGCAGTCCGGATCTCCGGTACTGTTGGCGACCGGAAGCGCGTTGGTCTTCAGGCAAAGGCAATCGCGGCAGGTCTCAAGGTGCTCAATGTTAAGACCGTAAAGAGTGCCGTAAAGAAGGAAGCGGCAACACCTGCAGCAAAGGGTGCAGCTGCTCCGAAAAAGGAGACAAAGAAACCCGCAAAGTCCAAGGCAACCGATGCACCGGTAAAGAAGGGTGCAAAGAAAGTCGCGGACGCAGGCGCTGAAGCGAAAAAAGCTCCGGCGAAAGAAACAAAGAAGGCCGCAACGCCCAAGGCAGAGAAGGCTGTAAAGGCACCGGAATCGGCAACCAAAAAGGCTGCAAAGCCCAAGGCTGAAAAAACCGCCGAGCCAGCAGCAAAACAGGATGCAGCTTCAAAGCCAAAGGCGAAAAAGAAAACCGGTTCCGAGGTGAAGAAGAATGAGTGATGTCTTCAGCCAGAAACGCATCGTTGCCGCTGTATTAAAGTGCGGTGTCAACCGCGTCTGGTTTGATCCGGCCCGCATCTCGGATATCGAGAATGCAATTTCACGCGAAGATCTGCGTGGGCTTGTTGCCGATGGTGCGATCAAGGCACGCCAGAAGAAAGGCGTGAGCCGTGGCAGAGCCAGGGCACGAATCGCCAAGCGTTCGTACGGGCACTGTAAAGGTCCCGGAAAAAGGAAGGGAGCGGCAGGAGCCCGCAACCCGAGCAAGACTGCATGGATCCAGAAGATCCGGGCAATCAGAAAGGTGCTCGTTGCACTCCGTGATGCCGGTACGATCGACCGGCACATGTACCGCCTTGTCTACAGGAAAGCAGCAGGCGGTCAATACAGGAGTGTCGCGCACATGAAGGCGCAGATGGAGATCCTCGCAGGGAGGATGAAGTAACATGGCAACAGGAGCACGGTATTTTGTCCCCTTCCGAAGACGAAGGGAAGGCAGAACCGATTACTACAAGCGGACAGCACTCGTTGTCGCAGATGCGCCAAGGATGGTCGTGCGCAGGACAAACCGGCACGTTATCATCCAGCTCGTAACTGCGGAGATGGACGGCGACCGCACACTCGTTGCAGCAAATTCTGCCGAGCTGGAACACTACGGATACAAGGGATCGACTTCCAGCACGCCGGCAGCATATCTGACTGGCATGCTCTTTGCAGTAAAAGCAAAGAAAGCAGACCATGAGCGCGCAATCCTTGACATCGGACTCAGCCGGGCAACTAAGGGTGCCCGGGTCTTTGCAGCACTGAAAGGCGCTGTCGAGGCAGGCCTTGATGTACCTCATGGCGAAGAGATTCTCCCCTCAGACGAGCGGGTCAAGGGTGCGCATATCGCAGCCTACAACAAAAATGCCGGAGATATCGTAAAGATGGTCGAACTGACTGCAGCCGCCATCAAGAAGGAGTTGGTATAAAATGGCATACGAAAAACAGGAGTGGCACCCGGTCACCGGTCTCGGTAAGCTCGTCGCCTCGGGAGAGATCAAGAGTATTGATCAGGTGCTCGAAAGCGGCAGGCCGATCAAGGAACCCGAGATTGTCGATGCATTCCTCCCGGATCTGGAGGACGAGGTTCTTGATATCGCCATGACGCAGCGTATGACCGACTCAGGCCGCCGTGTCCAGTTCCGTGCAGTTGTCATTGTTGGCAACCGCAACGGTTACATTGGATTTGGCCAGGGCAAGGATGTCCAGGTCGGCAATGCGATCAAGAAGGCAATTGTCAAGGCAAAGATGAACCTGGTAAAAGTACGCCGTGGATGTGGCAGCTGGGAATGTGGTTGCGATGCAACCCACTCGCTCCCCATGCAGGTGGAAGGAACTGCCGGCAGTGTCAAGGTTACCTTAAAGCCCGCCCCACAGGGTATCGGGCTTGTCACCGGTGATATCAGCAAGAAAGTGCTGCAGCTCGCCGGTATCAAGGATACCTGGACATTTGCCCGCGGACAGACCCGAACTACGATCAACTTTGCAAAAGCGACGTTCAACGCGCTCAAGGCAACCAATATGATCAGGACCGGGGGGAACCAGTAAATGTATGCGGTCGTTCAGGTTCGCGGGGTTGTAAAAACCCGTCGCGACATCAAGGACACCTTGAAGATGCTGCGTCTCCATCACATCAATCACTGCGTGCTGGTCCCGGACACTCCGGAGAACCTCGGCATGATACGCAAGGTGAAGGATTACGTTGCATTCGGCGAAGTGGATGCACCCACCGTTGAGACCCTGCTGCAAACCCGCGGCAGAGTGCTCGGTGATGCCCCACTTACTGAGGAGTACTTAAAAGCTAACTCCACGTATGCGAGCATCAATGAGTTTGCACAGGCACTTGCAAGCGGCGAAACGAAGTTACGAGATGTTCCGGGACTCAAACCGGTTCTCCGCCTTCACCCGCCACGCAAGGGACACAAGACCACCAAGCGCACTTTCCCGCAAGGCGGAGCGCTTGGCTATTATGGTCAGGAGATCAATACTCTCCTCTATAAGATGAGGTGAAGCAAAGATGCCAACAAACAAACGATCAAAATACCGCGGATCGCGGACATGCGGCGGCGGCACCCATAAAAACCGCCGGGGTGCAGGTAACCGTGGGGGCCGGGGACGCGCCGGCATCAATGCCCACCACTTTGTCAAGTGGTATAAGGAGATGGGAGGACGTGTCTTTGGTAAAGATGGTTTCTTCCACAACCCCGCAATCCTTGTAACAACGATGGATATCGGGATAATCGACCAGATAATGCCGTCGCTTATTGCCCAGGGTATTGCCAAACAGGAAGGAGATGCAGTTACGATCAATGCAGCTGATATGGGCATCGAAAAGGTGCTCGGCAGCGGCAAGGTCACCAAGAAGATCAACATCTCCGCAGAGGCATTCTCTGAATCAGCAAAAGCAAAGATTGAGAAGATGGGTGGAAAGGCGCAGGTCGTCTGAGCCTCCCAATATTTTTTGGTGAAACCATGGGAAACCTGCTGGATCGAATGGAACCCCTGCTCGCTGCGATGCCCGCAGTCAGAAGCTCGGAGGGACACGTCCATTTCAAGAATAAACTGATCTGGACACTCGGAATATTGATTCTGTATTTTGCCCTGACGAATATCCCGCTTTTTGGAATTGCACCTGACTCTCAGGATCTTTTTGAAGCATGGCGTGCACTCCTTGCCGGGGCAAGCGGCTCGATTGTCCACCTGGGTATCGGACCTATCGTCACTGCATCCATCGTGCTCCAGCTGCTCAAAGGCGCAGACATCCTCCACATTGATACGAGTGAAACGCGCGGACAGGTCATGTACATGGGTCTTCAGAAGATCCTTATCATCGTCATGATCATCATCGAAGCTGCCCCCAACCTTGTTGGCGGTTTCCTGCAACCTGATCCAACGATTGCCACCCAGTTCTTTGGCGGCAACCTGTTTGCGGTTTCGTTACTGATCTTCATCCAGATCTGTATAGGTGGCGTTCTTGTCTTTTTGATGGATGAAGTCGTGACAAAATGGGGTATCGGCTCCGGTGTCGGTCTCTTCATTATTGCCGGTATATCGCAGGCAATCGTCAACGGGTTCATCAACTGGGTGCCGGTCAGCGACCAGTATCCTGTCGGGTTCTTCCCCCGTCTTGTTGCCATCGGTATAGATGGTGGTAATTATCTCACATACTTTGGGAAGGATATTCTCGCATTTGTTACTACTATCACCATCTTCCTCATCATCGTATACGTTGAATCCACACGTATCGAGATACCGCTTGCCCACGCGCAGGTTCGTGGCGCCCGGGCGCGTTTCCCGGTGAAACTTATTTACGCCAGCGTTCTCCCCATGATCCTCGTGATGGTGCTTCTGGCCAATATCCAGATGCTTGGCATGTTCCTCTCGAATGTCGGAATAACCATCTTCGGGACCTTCGATGGATCGACGCCACTGAACGGTATTATGTACTTCCTCGCACCGATCAACGGTCCGACCGACTGGATGTGGTGGATAACCGATCTCGGTCATGCGCCATGGGAGGTGCTTTTACGTCTGGGAATCAATATAACTGTCATGGTGGTCGGCGGTGCGATCTTCGCACTGTTCTGGATCAAGACAGCGGGACTCGACTCGAAGGATGTCGCCCGCCAGATCCAGCTCTCAGGCATGTCCATTCCCGGCTACCGCAGGAATCCGCAGGTACTGGAAAAGTATCTTGACCGGTATATCCCCCGTGTCACGGTAATCGGTGGTGTCTTTATCGGGGTGCTCAGTGTTGTAGCAAACCTCTTTGGTGTCATCGGTGCCGTGAGCGGTACCGGTCTGCTCTTGACGGTCAGTATCACCTACCGGCTCTATGAAGAGATTGCAAGCCAGCAGATCATGGAGATGTACCCGTTCATGCGGACATTCTTTGGAAAAGAGTGAGCCAGGAAAGGGACACGGATGCAGGGAAGAAAAGTCATCATAACCGGTGTACCGGGCGTCGGTAAGACGACGGTCGTCAACGAGGCATTAAAGAAACTCAAGGGTGAGGGAGTCGTTTACCAATCCATTAATTTCGGCACCTTCATGTTTGAAGTGGCAAAGAACGATAATGTAGTCCAGGACAGGGACCAGATGCGAACGCTCGATCGCGCCGTCCAGAAACGGTTGCAGCAGCGCGCTGCCCAGGCAATTGCCCAGGTAACAGGAAACGTGCTCATCGACACGCACGCATCGGTCAAGACTCCTAAAGGCTATCTAGCCGGGCTCCCTGAATGGGTGCTCCGCGAGATTATGCCCGACATCATTGTGCTCGTTGAAACGGATGATGACCAGATTCTCATGCGCCGTCTGACGGATGAAACCCGTGCACGGGACAAGGAAGGGTCCCGGTCCATTGCAGAACACCAGCAGTTCAACCGATCAATTGCTGCTGCCTATGCGATGATGACCGGCTGTACCATAAAAATCGTCATAAACGCAGACTTTTTACTCGACAGATCCTCATCGGAACTGGCAGACGTCCTCAGGTGAACAATGGATTTTTCAAAGATCTGGGATAAATACGGAATTTACATAGCGCTCGGTTTCATGATGCTGATGATGCTCTCGTACAGCATCGAGTGGCTACGAGTAGGAGTAGGCCGGGGAATCGATGGTGCATTCTCTCCGGTCGTTGATGGGTTCGGAATTCCGTTCTACATCCTGATTGTGATTCTTTCCGCATTTACCGGGTTGTACTCTTCGATCATCCAGAAGTACACTATCGATTACGACAAGATGACCGAGTCCCAGGAGCGGATGAAAGAGTTCCAGACCGAGTACCGCGAAGCCCAGCTCTCGCAGGATGAGAAGAAGATCAAGAAGATGGATGCGAAAAAAGACCGGGTCATGCGCGAGCAGCTTGAGATGTCCCAGCAGCAGTTCAAGCCGATGGCATACATTCTCGTGCTGACGGTCCCGATCTTTTTCTGGCTCCTCTTCCGGCTGGAAGAGGTGAAGAGCACCATCACAATGCCTTATGTAGGCACCATTGGCCTGCATGACGCAGCGGTCTGGATCATCCCCGCATGGATTCTCTGGTATATGATCTGTTCTATCACCCTGAGCCAGGTGATCCGGAAATCCTTGAACATCGGGGGGCTCTGATGCGGATTACCGTGAGCGGGTTGCCCGGCAGCGGGACAACCTCCCTCTCACGGTACCTGTCAGAACGCCACGGTTACAGATTAATTTCAGCAGGCGAAGTTTTCCGGCAGCTCGCAAAGGAACACAATATGGAGCTTGCTGAGTTCGGGCGTCTTGCCGAAGAAGATTCATCTTTTGACAAGATGATTGACGCCCGGCAAAAAGAGATCGCAGAACAGCAGGACAATATCATTGTTGAAGGCCGGCTCTCCGGATGGATGATTGAAAATGCAGATCTCAAGGTATGGCTGCATGCACCCATTGGTTGCCGGGTAAAACGTATCGTCTTCCGTGACCATGTGGCTGATGAAAAGACTGCCGGGGATCTCACGCTTGAGCGCGAACAGTGTGAAGCCCTGCGCTACCGGTCGTATTATTCCATTAACATCAACGATCTCTCCATCTATCACCTTACCCTGAATTCATCGCACTGGGGTGTAGAAGCACTGGGAGCTATTGTTGATACCGCAATTACCCAGATCAAGCGCGAATAACCAGCAAAGTCCTTTTGTGATTTTTTCCTGAACGCATACTCCGTTCATTTTTCCTTGGTGTAACGCTGGGACGCGAAATCTTTTACGTATTGCAGGGGGTATGATATCTGTGGAACCTGATATCGTGGTCCAGCTGGTCCGTTCGTGGGACAACAACGAGATCGCTGATCTGTACCGCGCCGGGGGATGGTGGAAGGATGAATACGATCCATCGGCTCTTGGCTCACTGATCGGGGGAAGTTTTTTATTTGCTGTTGCTGTTGACAAAAAAACCGGTAAGGCCGTTGGTATGGGACGGGTAATCTCTGATGGTGTCTCTGACGGGTATATCCAGGATCTTGTTGTCTTTCCGACGTACCGGAAGAGCGGTATTGGCAAAGAGATAATATCTGCACTTGTCGACCGGTGCGTAAAGGCCGGGGTAACGTGGATTGCCCTGATTGCAGAGCCGGGTTCAGAACAATTTTACCTGCCGCTTGGTTTTAAGACCATGGAAGGGCATGTCCCCCTCATCTTCCGGGGTGAAGGATGAAACTTATCCAGGATGATTTCCGCCCGGTCACGCTGGCAGAACGGGCATTTTTCCAGCAGCATTATGCACATTATCCCCAGACCCACAGTGATAATACGTTTACCAATATGGTCAGCTGGAACCATTACGCGCATTACCAGTATGCCTTTGTTGAGAAAAATGTCATTCTTGCCAGCACGATTGATGGTATCACCCGGTTCCGCCCTCCTATCGGGCCCCGTAACCCCGATCTCCTGCGTTCGCTTATCCGGCTGGCATCGGATGTCAGTGATGCAGAACCGGTGGTACTGATCGATCCCGATACCGCCCACTGGATGCGGGATACCTGTCCAGGCCTGAACCTGGTACCCGACCGGAACCATTTCGAGTACGTATATCGTGCTTCCGATCTTGCGGATCTCCCCGGCAAGCAGTATATCACCATCCGCCACCACGTCAATAAATTCCGGAAAAACTGCCTCTATTCCCTTGAGCCGATCACGTCGGAGAACCGGGAGGAAGTGAAGCGTTTCCTGATCCAGTGGTGTGAATGGAAAGGCTGCGAAGGCGATCCGGTCCTGGCCCATGAAAAGGATGCAACGTTCTTCGCCATCGATCACTTCAACGAGCTGGGGTTATCCGGGCTGGTGATCCGGGTGCACGACACGATCGGTGCCATGTCGCTCTTCGAACCACTCAATGCCGATACCGCACTGGTTCATTTCGAGAAAGGCATGCCGGATTGTGAAGGCATCTACAAGGAAATTAATGCGGAGACCGCTGCCATTCTCAAGAAAGATTTTACTTATATCAACCGGGAAAGCGATCTCGGTGTTGCCGGTCTCCGCGAAGCAAAGATGCGGTACCACCCCGACCATATGGTTGAAGTATATTCCTTCAAGCGCGATTCCTGATTTTATATTCCAAAATAAAATCACGCACCACCCGGGATATACACGTGTGCGTAGAGGAATTAAAAAAAGGGGCAATTTTTTTTAATTTTGTAACCCTGTTACGGATCAGGCAATAGCAGCGAGTGCCATTACACCCGATGCAATGATCTTCACGGCAATGGCGGCAAGAAGCATGCCGAGCACTTTTCCCATGATGTCTGTCACGACTTCACCGAGCATCCGCTGGATGAATTCAGAATAATAGAGAACCAGCCACGTAGCGAGCAGGGAGAGCGTAATAGCAATAACCGTAATAACGAACCCAAAGTCCCGCGATAACAGCATCACGGTCGTGATAGTACCCGGCCCGCACAGGAGCGGCGTTCCGATAACCACGCCTACGGCGGTTTTTGTACGCTCTTTGCAGTGCCCGATCTCGATCCCAAGTGCATATTGGATACCGAGCAGGAAGAGGAGAATACCCCCGGCTATCTGGAAGCTGGGCAGGTTGAGACCAAGGATATCAAAGATCACCTTGTTGAACACCAGGAACAGGTACATCAGGCCGCCTGCAACGGCTACTGCGATGAATGCCTGCTTGTGGATTTCTGCCGCGGAATGGCCCTTGGTCATCGCCGCAAAGATCGGTACAGAGAGTAGTGGATCAAGGATGATGAACAGGGTGGCAAAGGAATAGATAATTCCCGGTACAAGGTCCTGCATGGTCTGATCCAGAATATATGCATTAATGGCGGATAAAAATGCGTGTTCCCCGGGTGAGGTTTGGAAAATTTTGCATCATCCACAATATATAATAGTCACAAATCTCTATGTTCCCATAGAGCGGACGAGACCCGGTGACAGGATCCACGGGGTAAAAAGCCCGCGATGGTGAAATCTCATGGCAAAAGCAGTGACCGCAACAAAAAAGAGTAGTGCAAAGATGATAAAAAAACCCGTCGCAGCTAAAGCATCACCTGTAGTAAAGAAGAAACCTGCTGTGGCGAGCAAACCCGCAGGGAAAAAAGTAACTGCGGCAGCCAGAAAGAAAACCCCGGTTAAAACAGTAGCAAAGGCCCAGCCAAAGAAAACGGTGAAGAAGACCCCCGTTAAGGCAGGAACAAAAAAGGCCAAAGCAGTGCCCGCCCGTTACAAATGCAGGCTCTGCGGGTACATCTATTCACCTCTCCGCGGGGAACCGCACAATGGCATTCCTGCAGGAACCGCTTTTGAGGATCTTCCCGAAACGTACGTATGTCCGGTCTGCGGGTACCAGGGAAAAGGAAAGATTGGAAAATGGGGATTTGAAGAGTGGCGTCCTACCCGATATCTCTGCTCAGTGTGTTCCTATGTGTATGATGAGAAACGCGGGGAGCCCCACCGGGGAATAAAACCGGGAACGAAATTTGAGGATCTTCCGGATGATTATGTATGCCCGGTCTGTGCGCAGGATCCCAAGATCAACGTACAGTTCGGGAAAGTGCGGAAACAGGGTTTTGAACCCCTACAGGTTTGATCTCTGAAAAGACATTCCCGTACCTTTTTTTTCGTCCCGGTTCATCCAGCCGTGATTCCTTCATGGGCAACGAGGGGTGTTCAGTGAAGTTATTCCACGTGGAATTTTTTTTTAATATTACCGTGTTGACCGTGATTCTCAATAAATGATTACTGAAAAGAAGTTACGAGATACGTCCTCACTCGTTTCATTTTTTACAATATTCCCGCTTCAGCCGATGAAAAAAGATTATCAGAATGGGCCTTTACCCATTTCTTATTCTCTCGATTTTATCTCGGATACCACCTGCAACGCCCTCTGTTTATGGACGTATGCAGGATACCACAGGGTAAAGGCGATAGCGATTAACATGAAGACCCATTTCACATTGTCAAAGAACATAAGGCCCGGTTCAGGCCGGAGCAGCAGGAAGGCATCCACTGCAAAGCCGAGAGTGAATACAATTCCCCAGACCGCGGTGATGACATAATTTACATGCATGAATGGAGCACTCTTGGCTCTCTCGGGTTCCACGCCTTCCCGGGAATACTGGAGGGTGAAGGGGAAGTGGAACAGCATCGTTGCCCAGCAGACGATCGCAAGAAGCAACATCGAGAGTACCGCAATGTAGTTCGCAAGCCAGTAGAGTTTCAATCCGATGATCAGGATGAAGAACACTACAAAGAAGATGATCGTGACAACGGACAGGATATAGCCTTTGAGCAGTTGCTTGTAACTCGTTGCGATGGTGAGGACGATACCGACGATAAAGGCCAGGGTCAGGCCCATCAGGGGATCTCCCAGGGGAGCTTCAGTGACAAGGGTGAACGCGATCCATGGCACGAATGCAGTAAGAAGCGTTAGTATGTTCATAGTGGTAGGAAAAAAGGATTCACGGGTGGTTAATTCTTTTGTTGTATATAGTGGTCACGGTTCTGCCGGTATCGCCGTTGATCCGGGGATCAGCAGGCACCCCTGCTGATCAGGTCCGGAGTATCTGTCCGGGCCGTCACCCGAAGGTACGCTTTACGAAATAAAAGACAACGGGAAGGGTCATGTAGATAGCTGAACTCCAGGTATTTCCCGAGAGTGCGAACAGGATGCTCACGAAGGAGACTGCGGGGACAACGAGGTTCCGGAAATGGACTTTCCTGATATATGCCGGTGTCAGCGTTGATTCTGTCAGCCGGTTGCCGTCTGTGGCGTACCACCACTGGAGCGACAGGCCCATACCGATTAGAAGGAGATTTAACTCAAATACCATTGCACCGACCGGGACGCCGGAAAAAGCACCGGAGAATGACGATGAAAAGGGGAGGAGTGCGACAAACATCAGCGTCACGAGGTTAATCCATATGAATACCTTATCAGGCGTCCGTACTGAATGGAACTGCATGTGCTGGCTGAGCCAGAACGCCCCGAGGATAAGAAACGCGAGAGCATAGTGCATGAAACCCGAGTAGAGGCCGATGAGAACCTGGAGAGCATAGGTATTGGATGATACCAGGGTACCCTTGTCCGGCACGCTCAGTCCGATGACAAGGAGTGTCATCGCAAACGCAAAGATCCCATCCGACAGCGCTTCGAGCCGGGCCTTGGTGAGATGCGTGTGAGATCCCTCACTTCCATTGGTTTCCTCAGTCATATTCTTCCTTCTTCCGTACTGGGAAGCAATGGGATTTATGTGCTTGGGATTTTTTTAAATGAATTTGGTTATTGTGGGATCTGCCCCACGGCATCTTTGAATTTTTCTGGATGTATCAAACCTGCAAAGAGAGTTCTGCGTGGCGGAGAGCCGGAATCTCTCTTCTGTATACACCGCTCTAAAAAATACGTGACAAAAGGTGCTGCCCTATACCACAGGAGACTGCTCTTCAAGCCAACCACGGTCTTGATGATCCCAAATAGGAGAAAAAGCCGGGAAGGTAATCACTTCTCCTTTTTCAGGCTTCTCGCCATAGTTGATGAGCCGTCATGTCCCGATGCACTCTTTTGTTCGCAGACAGGTACTTCCCGTCTGCCCTGTTTCACCATGAGGTTTCCTAAGGGACCACGCTGAGATTCCGTGACACATATCTATAAACCTGCCGGCAGTTTATTTCCTATTTAGTGATTGATTTGACCTGTTTAATCAAGAGTTCCCGTATCTGCCGGTATACCCGCATTCTCCTCGTCTGCCTCGTTATTGCAATGACTATCCCTCTTATTACCGGGGCGGATGCCTCTATCACAGCAGAACTGGGAGATACCCTGACCCTCCACGGTGTGTCCTATACGGGCAGCAGCGTATACCTCTTCATGACTGGCCCGGGCCTGCCGGAGAACGGGGTTACCCTGACGGATGCAAGCCTGCGGGCAGACCAGGGAAATTTCAACCGGCTCGATCTGGACAGCAACCAGCAGTGGACCTTCCGCTGGGACACCTCACGTATCGAGAACCAGGTCAAGGCAGGAACGTACCTGGTCTATGTCAGTACCGAGCCCGTGGACAAAGCCCACTTAGGCGGTTCGAACACCTACAAGACCCTTGAAGTCTACTTAACAGATACCAACAAGGCATCCCGGGTATCGATCAGCACCGGGACTTCGTATACGCTCAATCCCGAGATGCATGCATCGACTCCGGAGCCGGTGCTCGTCATACCTTCACCCACCCTTACCCCGACATCCCCCCCGGAACCGGTGACAACCCCGCCCACAGCAGTTCCGGCCACTTCCCTGCCAACAACAAAAGCATCCCTGCCACCCGCAACCGTATTTTTTGCATTACTCCTGGGTGCGGGTGCTGTCATCCTGTACAGGGATTAATTCCCTCTCTTTATTACCGCAAGGTATTATCGTGTGAATGGTATACTGAGTGGTATGGACGTTACCGCATTGCTGGAAAAGGCACATCATCTCAAGAAGATCGGGAGGTATGATGATGCAATTACCCACTACGACCGTGTCCTTGAACAGGACCGCAGGAATACCACTGCTATTGAGGAAAAAGGAAATGTCTATTATTATCTCGGGCGGCACAATGATGCAATTGCTGCTTACGACGCAGCACTCAAGATAAACCCCAAGCTTATCACAGTCTGGTTCGAGAAAGGATATGCCCTGAGGAAGATTCACCGGTATAGTGATGCGATCGAGTGCTTCGATCTTGCACTGGCTCTTGATCCGGATTATACCTTTGCGCTGAGCAACAAAGGGTATGCATTAAACGAACTGGGGCGGTATAAGGAAGCGATTGCCTGCTTCGACAAAATACTCGAATCAAGCCCGAACAATATCCGGGCGGCAACGGCAAAAGGCATTGCGCTGCGTGAGCTGGGTAAAAACGAAGAATCGCTCGTGTTCTTTGATAAAGCACTCAACCTGAACTCCATCAATTCATTCGTATACTATAACAAGGCGATTGCTCTGCGCAATCTCGGGAGGATAAAAGAAGCTGACGAGTGCCTTTTAATCGTGAATTTCCCCCAAGGCGCAACAAAAATATAATTTTTTTAACCGAATGATAACCGGTTTTCCTGTTCTGGTCCCGGGAAAATCCTCATTTTAAATTCGTTTTTCACTTCTAAATATCAGGAGAATAACTCCTTTTTGACAATGCGGTTGTCTCATCATCAGGAGCGCCGCTACGACAGATTGTCCGGCAAAAAATGCTCCGTAACCATGTCGGAGATTCCAGGATGATTCTTCTTGTTAGTAATCCCGCAATGCGGACCTTGAAAAAAAAATTAAATGAGTTTAAAGATGGGGTGGCTATCTGATTTGCACTCGATCCCGAGCTGACGGGTTGCTTCAAGGACAGTGATGTCCGTGTAGGCCTGTGCCGTGATCATTGCTTCGACGTTCTCGATTGGTCCGTACATAATCAGGTCTGCACCGAGAGTGCTTGCAATCATGTTGCAGCCGATATCAGGGGCTGACCATGCTGCCTGCTTTATACCTTCGATACCGCCGAGGTAGTGGTGGGACATCTGCTTTAAGAGAACATCCTTACCCTCGTATCCTGATGCGAGGACTGAGGGGGTCTTGCTTGTTCCCTTCCAGCGCTTGAGCCAGGTCCAGGAAACGGTCATGTTGTGGTATGCACCACCGGTCGGGTAGCCGTGGATTGCCTTGCATGCAAGGATCTCACGGTACGAGCCGCCGCTGCCGAGGCCGAGCGGGGTTGCTGCAGTGTCGAGGATCGGGCGCTTGATACCGCAGTACTCTGCGATTTCCAGCATACCCTTTGCCTGTCCTGCAACGCCACCTTCGGTGAGCACCTTCTCCCTGCCCGCTACTGACGGGTCTGCAGGGTTGAATGCGAGCACAATGGCTGCATCGACGTCACTGTTCTTGAGTGCTTCGATGCTCTCGGGCAGGATTGAACCGTTGATCGAGTTGTAGATCGCACGGTTTGCAAGGCCGACTTCAGTAACGTACTTGCATGCATGGGCAAGTGCGGTTGGCACTGATGAGTCCATCAGGAACGCAGTCTTGTTGTCGATGCTGTCGAACCAGTTGAAGTAGCTCTCAAAGGCTTCGCCGTACTCGGCGATGATCTGGATGAAGTGTGGAACTCCGGTCAGGTCTGACAGGACCTGACAGCGGTTCCAGAGGGCTTCTGCCTTTGCCTTGTCGATTGTTCCCTTGTGGTCATCAAGCACGCACTCGTGCTTGTTGTAGAAGATTGAGGCACCCAACACGGTTGGGTACTCGCCGGGCTGTCCACCAATCTTGGTGCCGTTGAAGTCCCAGACACTCTGTTCTTTTTCAAATCTGAACATATTCGTTTACACCTCCGTTATACCAATGTCATTAATTTCTGGTACAGGAACAGCAGCATAATAAAGACGATAACGCCTGCCATCAGGCCGTACAGTATGCCGATATCCCGTCCGATTTTTCTTCCAACACGCTGCGCAACCTCTGCATCCACGAACTCGATCTTCTTCTCGATCTTGTCGAGTCTCTTCTCGATTTCGAGGAACTGGGGGTTTGCACTTGCAGCGCCAACTTCCTGTCCGCCTGCAGCTTCTTTGACCTCTACTACAATGGCGTCAGCAGCGAACGCACCCGGGTCCCGGGCCTTGAGTTCGTTGATTTTTGCCTTGATTGCGTTGAGGTCTTCGCTTTCCATGATGTTGACGATTTCCGTCTGTTCCTGGAAGCGCTTGATAGCTGCATCGTTGAGGTTCTCGATGAACGGAATAGCCCCTTCAGCGCCGACGACTCTGCCTTCCTTGACTCCACCCTTGTGGAGTGCGGCGAGCGTCTGGCCGGAGAGGTGTCCCTTCACTTCAGTCCCGCAGAACAGGATGAACCTGATGTTGGGGTTGGAAATGACGTTGGCGATAACCTTCTCAAGACCGAGATTTTCAGTCTTGCAGGAACCACAGAGAGCCGCGCCTGCATCGCAGACGCCTTGTTCATCGAGGTGTGAACCCATGGTGACAACAGCCACCGGGCTGTTTGCGTCACCTGAATGGTAGTCTCCCTTGACGAGTGGCCATCCAGTTGCTGGTGATTTCTTGTCTGCCATATCAGCTCACCTTGATCAATTGGAATGCAATGATTCCTGCAATGAAGAGTCCAACCGCGAGACCGTACCAGAATGATGTGATACTGCCACCAATTGCAAGTCCTTTCTCCCTGTTGGGGAAGGATGCAAGCATGTTGCCTTCGCCTGCGAGCATGTTGACGAGATCGTCGGCAGTTGCCTCAAGAACGGTAACTTTCTCCAGAACCGGGGAAAGTGATTCGCCCTGCGAGGTGATGATGCCGATGAACGGGTCAGCGACAAGCCCGAATTCCGGAAGCACTATAATGTTTGCCATTTAGTGTCCCTCCACATCGGGAATCGGTTTCGAGTCGAGCCATGCTGCTGCGTCGCGCTTTGACATTTCAAAGTACTGGGAGTACGTGTATGCCCAGCCGATGATTGCGATAATCAGCGAAATGAGTGCTGATCCAGCGCTGATCAGGGCAAACGACATCACTGCTGCGACAATCATGCTCAAAAATCCGCACTCTGCGGTGAGCATGAGCATCCTGTCCTGTTTCCAGCCGGGTCCAAGGCACGCGTTGAACGGGTGCTGGATGGCAATTGCGCCAAGCAGGAATGCGACAGCGATAAGTCCGCCGCCAATGAAGGAGTTTGCGTAGCTGGTGATGGGAAGTCCCATGAACGAGGCCGTCGACGTTGTCAGGCCGGCAAAGGTGAACCCACCGGAGATCAATGCTGCAAATCCCATGACGGTAAGTGCACCAACAACTGCCATTTCAGTGAGTGCCTGGACCATGGCCGGGATCTTCATGTTCAGGATATTGTTCGAGACGTACCCGAGGATGTAACCAATGATGGCTGCAAGCACGAGGGCGACAATCGGTGCCATCATACCATACTTGGTAGCAAGCAGCATCGCGATTGTACCCGAGCCGAATGCGATCATACCTGCAGAGGGAACACCGGTACCGATACCGTAGCTGCACAGCACCTTGATGGTGTGGCTGCCCCAGATCAGTGCAGCGACTACTGCAAGTCCGCCAAAGAACGAGAACATCTCGGTGTTGGTGTACGCATTGAGGTACGTCAGGTAAATGCACACAAGGGTGCTGACGAGTCCCGCGATCATGATCTTATTGTGCGGGACGCCGCCTTCAATTACTTCAACTTTTACTGACATCTTTACACCTCACATTGCCACGATCAGGATCGCTACGAATCCGCAGAGTGCTGATGCAACAGCGGATGCAACGATTGCCCGTGGCCAGCGCTTGAACTTCGGGTCGTGGGGTCCTTCGATGGTTCCGGTGATGTTGTATGCGGTCAGCACTGCATTCACGAGGAACATAGCGACTGCGAACATACCGGCAACAGCGACTGCAACGGGCATAATCTGTGCTGTGGTTGCACTCATCAGGGTCGGGAACGTTGCCTCGTAGAGGCTGAGAAGTTCCAGGTAGATGAGCGTACCGCCTGCACCGCCAAGGATACCGCCGATTACGCCGCCAACGAAGGAGACGAACGGAAGGCCGTGACCTTCAGTACCCTGGGATTTGTATTCTGCCTGCGAGTCCCCGGTGATGGGGTCATTGAGGACTTTACCTGACGCGGCCGGGATACCCATGCCAAAGACGTAGACAAAGTTCACCATCATACAGGTGATTGCCATCATCATACCGCCACCGATACCGCCGGTGACGACTGCAATGACCATGCCCTGTTCTGCTGCCCATGCCCCGCCGAAGAGTCCGGCGAGACCTGCACCAGCGGCAAGCATGGCGACACCAGTCGCGATACCCGGTGCCTGTCCCATTGCTGCGGGAGCACCGCCGACTGGCACGAAGTGGGTGCCGAATCCGATCAGGACACCGCCGATGATGATACCGATCAGGGCCGTAAGTCCGAGGGTTGGTGATACATACCAGCAGGCTCCGAGGATGACGATCAGCATGACAACACCGACTGCCATTGCTGTCGGGTTCATTGCGCCGCCAGCTGTTGGTTTTGCTGCAACTGCGCTCATGCTTCTGCCTCCTTGACTGCCGTGTAGGGTCCGTAGTTCTTGCGTGCCCAGACCTCGATGTACCGGTCAATGACCGTGAAGATCAGGATGATAAGGACACCGACTGCGATTGCACCCCAGCCAGCGTAGATCCTCTCGAAGAGAATGGTACGCCAGAGTTCGAGGAAAACAATCAGACCAAAACAGAGACCGGATGCCGAACCACCAATCTTGTGGGTAAAAAATCCGTTGTCAATCGAGTTGCGCTCGCCGGCTTCGGCGTAGCGTACGATGTTACCTGATGCAGAGATCGGCACACCGGCGCCGAACTTCTGGTTCTGGTACTGACGTTCCTTACCATAGTACGGGTTGCCCGTCGCAGATCCTGCTGCACCAAGTGCAATACCCCAGATCAGTGCGAGCAGCGGCAGCGGGAACGGATGTCCCAGTGCACCATTGATCAACTGACAGAGAGCTACTGTGCAGAAAATTGCGATGAACGCGTGTGCCATAGTGACCGTTGTCATGGACTTGATGATGTCCACGTAAACGGGCTGACCGAACTTGGCGAGACTTGCTGTCCTGCCAAGGTACGCAGTCGTTGCGTAGACGCCCTGTACGAAGACTGCAAGAACGCAGCCGAGGACGATCGCAAGGATCGCGTTGATTTGCATTGCCATGAATGCCCATGCCAGGCCTGCACCTAGTGCACACCAGAGACCGTATGCCGGGGGTTCTCCAGCAACCGCCTTGTTAAAGATACGGTGCAGGAATCCCATCTGCGGTGCGAGCTGAACCTGTGAGTTCGGGTCACCTTGTGATCCGATGTTGGATTCAGTATCTTCCGCAGAACCGGCTACAGTGGCAAGAGCTCCTGTCAATGCAGTAATTCCAATGCCAAATACAATTTGTTCCATTTAGCCTCCTCCCCTCGTGCGATGAACGAGAGTATTCAAAATGCAATGCCACACACATCGAGTTAAACTCTTTGTGGTTAGTGTAAATTTGGTGAGATCTTAATTAAAAGGTTTCGAAATCAAATCGCCGAAATCGGACGATAATTAGCCCGATTTATTAATCTGGGTCCAATATCGGATTATTCACTCATGTGGATTTGTGTTAAGGAAAAAAAAGTTGTGTTGGGGGCAACCGGGCTTCGCGAAACGGGTTGCGGTACCGGCGTGCCGTGAGGCACTGGCTGAATAGGACCGGGACCCGGGTTTGGCCGGGAGATGGGGGGATTAGAGTGACCTGCATCCGGAGTTGGTATAGTTGAACGCAGCCTGCGTCCGGGTGTTAAAAATACCGTTCTGCTGCAATTCCGGGATACCGGGGGTGTCTCCTTCGGGCTGAACCCGGTTGTAATCCCGTTCCCGGAAAAAGAGGATTTCAACCGGGCCATAAGTCCCTGCCATATCCCGGTACGGGTCGGGTTCATGGAAGTACCCGGTCCTCAAGCCCCCGTGATAATCAGGTCAGCCCACCTTAAATTCCGGTAAATTCCGTTCCCGTACGGAGATCTCGATTGCAAACCGATATGGTTATGCAATGCCGTGACAGACGCTCATGCTCTGTATTCCGGATGGTAATTGTACATGGATCTCGCACTCCAGTTTTTTCTCGCTATCCTGCCCATTCTCGTGATATTTGTCGGACTGGTTGTCCTGCGGCAGTCCGGGACGCTGATGGGGATCGCCGGCTGGTTGCTGACGGTCGTGATTGCTATCCTCTTCTTCCAGACAAGTCCCGCTGTAGCGCTTTATGCCTCCTGGAACGGGGTGCTCTCGTCGTTTGGTATATCGCTGATGGTGTTCCTGACGATTCTCCAGGTGACGATGATGGACGTGACGGGCGCCATCACCCGTATCACCGCCTACATCCGGTCGATTGCTGCCGAACGCTACGAGCAGATCATGATCCTGAACGTGGGCTTCGGTTCGTTCCTTGTCTCGATCGGTGCAACGCCTGTGACCATGCTCCCGCCCATCATGCTGGCGCTCGGGTTCTCCCCCCTCTCGGCGATCGCTCTTCCCTGCATCGGGTACGATCCCCTCACCTCGTTCTCGCTCCTCGCGGTTCCCATCACCCTGCCGGCAGCAGTCTTCAACCTCGATGCCAAGGCGCTGGGTATCAATATCGCGCTGTTCCTCCCGGTCATGTCGACCGGTATCGCGCTCGGGATGCTCTGGATCGCCGACGGGATTGAAGGGGTGAAGAAGGGATTTTTCACCGCGGTTGCTGCCGGGCTCTCGCTGGGGATATCCGCAATTGTCTTTGTCAATCTCCTGCCAGTCTCTGCGATTGGCCTCGTGGGGGTCTTCTCCGGGCTCGTGACGATTGCGGTGCTCTTCCTGCTCCGGGCCTGCCGGAGGAAGGTACCCCCGACCTGTCCAGCTGTCGTTGTTGAGGCTGCCTCCGCAGAACCCGGTTCCGCAATGCCACTCTGGAAGGCAGCCTTTCCCTGGTGCCTGCTCGTCTTCTTTGCAATTATCATCAGCATTCCGCTGATCCAGGGCGGGCTGTACAATATTCTCGGCGGTGCCCAGAAGATTCCCGTGGTGGCAAACAAGTTCGTGGACTTAAAACTCCTCAACCAGGCCTATTTCTGGGTGCTCGTCAGCACCATCATCTCCGCACCGCTGCTCATCCGGACGCGGGGCGAGGCAACAACGATCGTCCGGGTCTGGCTGAACCGGGCCTGGAGCCCGACGCTCGCCGCGATGGTCTTCTTTGCGATCGCGTATGTGATGGACTGGTCGGGCCAGTCGGTGATCAACAACACCCTGATGTTTGCCGAAGGGGCCTCCGCAAATAACATGAACGCGGTCATCGGTCTCTCGCTGGCGCTCTTCTTCGGGGTCACGTTCCCGGTCATCAGCCCGACCTTAGGCCTGCTGGGGGCATTTATCTCGGGCAGCGAGGCATCGTCGAACGTGATGTTCTACGGCATCCTGAAGACTTCGACCGATGTGCTTTCGCTGGATTTCCTGATGGTGTATGCAGCCCATGCGGTAGCGGGCGGGGTTGCTTCGGGTATCGCGGTGGCGAAGATCATCAATGCCGCTGCGGTCATCGACAAGCTCGGCATGGAGGGAGAGGTGATCCGGAAAGTGGCACCGGTAGTTATCGGCCTGACGGTTGTCATCGGGGTTATGCTGGCCCTGGTGTTGGCGTTCAGTTAAGGGTGCCGGTGGGGTAGTGTTGACGTACGGGAGGATCGCTATGACCCGCACGGCGGCTTGCCATTGAGCTGCTGCTCGATCCGGTCGAGACGGGTATGGAGTTGCTCGTTCTGCCGGGTCTGTTCCCGGAGGGAGGCCTTGATCTCTGACAGGCTGTCATTTTGCGTACCTGCTTTCGCATCTGGTCCGGGGGTGTCCGGAGTTTTGGGCGACAGGAGCTTGTTGGCGATGAAACCGGCAAGGGTGCCGAAGAGGCCGACGCCCATGGTCATGACCATGACCCCGACCATTCTCCCGGCATTGGTTACCGGGTACCGGTCGCCATAGCCTACGGTGGTGATGGTGACATATACCCACCACATGGCATCGGAGGCAGACTGGATGTTGGCGTTCGGGGCAGAGCGTTCCGCGATGAGTACAAAAAACGCCCCGGCCTCGATGACGATCATGACGCAGAAGATGACGATGAAGAGCACGCTCTCGGCCCGGTGTTTCATGAGCTGGCGGTAGATGTTACTCCCGCCATATTTTTTGAGAAGCCGGTAGGCCTTGAAGATCCTAAAGAGCCGCAGGATGCGGAGCGCCGGGATGCTCGCGAGGAGGTCTGCCCATCCCCAGTCCCGGAGGAAATAGTATCTCTTTGACCCGGCGGTGAAGAGGCGGTACAGGAAATCTGCAAGGAAGATGATCGTCAGGATGAGGTTGAAGGTCACGATCACGTTGATGGCATCGGTGTCGATAACGGGAAGCCATGTGATGAAGAGGTTGATGACGGATAAGATCGAGACGAGGATGATGAAGATCTCGTAGCCGGGATCTTTCATGTCCTGCATATCGAGAGTTGCTATTTGTTTTTCGTCCATGGGGGGTTCCCCGTTCTTTTATTGGTATTCTTGTGTTGGAAGATAAAAAAACAGGTGGGATTTGGATCGATTTTGAAAAAATGAGCAGGGGAATGTTCCCCTGCCGTTTACTGCTTTTTCTGTTCTGATTTCTCCATGTGGTCCAGGACCCGGTCCCAGATCACGAGGAGCCCCGGGATTACCACGTAGGCGAGCAGTCCCGCCCCGAGGAAGGCTCCCGTGAGGATGAGTTCGGTTTCCATTGTCCCTCACCCCGTTTAGTTCAGCGCCGTTACGCCGTCTGCCCAGGTCTCGACAACCGTGCGGATCCCATCATCCTCGTAGGATGAGAGGGTCACCTGCTGGCGGGAGAGGGTAACGAAGTACGTCTCTCCGCTGGGGTCGTGGCACTTTAAGGTCACCGAGAAGGTGTCCTTGTCCGTGTCGTGGTATACGGTGCCGCCGTGTGCCGCGTTGTTTGCGGTGTTGGCGAGCATTGCCGTTGCCCCTGCGGTGAAGCCGGCGATCGTGTTGTAGCTCTCCGAGCCGCTGCCGATGCGGTTTGCCTCGCCGTCCTGGTACACGAATTTTGCCGTGTACGCTTCCCGGCTCTTCTCGATTGGCTGGTGGTTTTCACCGGCCAGCATGTACGAGATGCACCCGAACGGGTTGGTGGTGATCACCGCCTGGACGATCGTGTTGAATGCCGTTATATCGGCGATCGGGTCTGCAAGCCTCCGGGTTGCGCTCTTGATGTTTGTTTTCTGTGCGAAATCTGCCATAATCTATCACTCCTTTGTGTTTTTTTCCTTGTCCTGGTTCCTCCCTGGCCGGGCCGTTGTGGCGAGCCGACCTCCGCGTTTCGCGACTCTGGATCCTCTGGATCCGTGGTGCGAGCAGACGAGGGCTCTGAGCGGTCCGTGCC
>Ga0074198_1000605_pt1 | contig 33904 bp, 26 predicted proteins | sample EPASupsiteSAE323_FD_64527 | JGI IMG/M metagenome (GOLD analysis project Ga0074198, IMG submission 64527) | Bioremediated contaminated groundwater from EPA Superfund site, New Mexico - Sample SAE3-23 | ecosystem: Environmental > Aquatic > Deep subsurface > Groundwater > Contaminated ... | reverse complement strand
TTATGTACGATTTAATAGTAATTGGCGCTGGGCCTGGCGGTTATTATGCTGCCGTTTTTGCTGCCCAAAATGGTATGAAAACCGCGATTTTTGAGCCTAAAGAACTTGGCGGAGTTTGCCTAAATTGGGGCTGCATTCCAACCAAATCGCTCTTAAAAGCAGCCGAAAACATACAACTAATCAAAGAAGCGGCAAACTGGGGAATCAACGTCCACGGCTACGAAATTGACCTAAAAAAAATAATTTCCCAATCTCGAGAAACTGTCAAAAAATTGAATTCCGGAATCGAATTTTTGCTAAAATCCCACAAAGTTGATTGGTTAAAAAGTTACGCAAAAATCACAAATGTTGAAAAAGATTTCATAGAAATTTCCGACTCGGATGGCAAAAAATACCAAACAAAAAAAGTAATAATTGCCAGCGGGTCAAGACAGCGCACGATGCCAAACCTTGAATTTAGCCAGCAAATTTGGGGAGTAAAAGAAGCTCTAACCCCTGAAAAATTGCCCAAAAAGCTAGCTATTATTGGAGCTGGGGTAATTGGAATTGAGTTTGCCAACTTTTACAACTCTCTTGGAACTGAAATTACAATTTTCGAAATCGCAGATAAAATTTTGGGAACCATAGACTCGGAAATGTCGCAAATTTTGCAGCGTAAATTCGAAAAAGATGGAATAAAATTTAGGCTCAATACAAAAACGGATTCGATAAAAAAAATCTCCGATTCTGTACAAATTCAATATTCTGGAACTACGGAAACTTTCGACGCCGTTCTGATTTGTATCGGAGTGATCCCGAATATAGAACTTTTTAGCAATGAATTTCCAAATTTGGCCACCGAAAAAGGGTATATTAAGACGGATGAAAACCACGAAACTAGCGTGAAAAATATTTTTGCCATCGGAGACTGCGCTTCCCCCCCTTGGCTGGCCCATAAAGCTACGTTTGAAGGCATTCGGGCTGTAGAATTCATGAAAGGTAAAAAACTGGCTAAAATGGCCGCAATTCCAATGTGTATTTATACAAATCCGCAAATTGCATCCATAGGAAAAACCGAAGAAGAGCTCCGCGAAGTATATAAAAACGATTTTGACAAAGAGGTAAAAATCGGAAAATCCAACTTTGCAGCCAACGGAAAAGCTTTGGCGATCAAAGAAAGTACAGGTTTTGTAAAAATCTTATTATCCTCCAAAACTGGGGAACTTTTTGGGCTACACATCATCGGACCGGAAGCTACGGAGATCATACACAGCGCCGCTTTAGGGATGCAATTAGAGAGCCTTCCAGAGGATTGGATTTCCACAATATTCCCGCATCCGACCTTGTCTGAAACTATCCATGAAGCTTTTATGAATGCAATGTACGAGTAAAAAGAGCAAATTTTCGGCCATTTTAGACAAGATTATCGAACTGGTCGCGCGCAAAGTTGTCTAAGTGACAAGTTTGATCGGGATAATTGTCTATGTGGCAACACGAATGAAAGAATTTTTAAAAAAGAAAAAAAATTTTGCGATAAATTTTTGGATGGAAAATTCGGGAAAAATTTCAAAAATATTATTGAAGAAAAATAATGACAAAAATTTGGTCAGAAAAAAAATTGACAATTGTGGAAAAAATTTAGAAAAATCTGAAAAAAAACAGAGAATTTTTCTCAAAAAGGTTAATTATGGACGATAAAATTAACCAAATAAATGACAAAAATTTTAATGAAAAATAGCAAAAAATTGTGGAAGAAAAGACAAAAAAATTTCGGATTCGGAAAAAAGCAAAACTTATTTAGGAAGGCGCGTATAACCGAGCAAATAGTACTTTTTATAACAGATAAAAAGCCGCAAAAGCATCATATCTTTCGGATAAAAAAGCTCATCTTTTTGGGCCGTATTTTCCAAATTTTCATTAGAATTTTCGCCATTCATTTGGTTAATTTTATCGTCCATAATTAACCTTTTTGAGAAAAATTCTCTGTTTTTTTTCAGATTTTTCTAAATTTTTTCCACAATTGTCAATTTTTTTTCTAACCAAATTTTTGTCATTATTTTTCTTCAATTCTTCAATAATATTTTTGAAATTTTGTTCCAATTTTGGACCAATTTTTTTGTCTTTTCTTCCGCAATTGTCGGCAAATTTTACTTCACTTTTCCCGTATTTTCCATCCAAAAATTTATCGCAAAATTTTTTTTCTTTTTTAAAAATTCTTTCATTCGTGTTGCCACATAGACAATTATCCTGATCAAGCTTGCTACTTAGACAACTTTGCGCGCGACCAGCTCGATAATCTTGGCTAAAATGGCCGAAAATTTGCTCTTTTGGAAAAATAAATTTGGTAATTTCAACCAAAATAGAACCTTTACAACGGTAAGTTTCAGAGACCTCCAAAATCACGCAATTATAACAATTTGTCTTCATGTTATTATTTTTGCACAACTCGTCGATTTTTCCAATGACAAAATTAGCATAAAATTATGCAAAAAAAATTCCAAGTTTTAAAAAAACGGAATTAAAATTCGAAAATCCAAGAAAATTTTCAAAATTTTACGAAAAACGGCACAAAAATTTGCCTAAAAAATTAAAAATTATTTCTTTTGCAATTCTTGTTTTATGAAAGAACTTGGGGAAAAAGTAATTTTTGCCTTCTCTGGAACCTGCATCATCTCACCTGTACGCGGGTTTTTACAAGATCTAGCCTTCGAAACCTTCTTCGAAAATCTGCCAATTACAGGAAATGTTACTACATCATCGGCACAAACTGTCTCGCAAACAATATTGCCAATTGCATCTAAAACTTCCTTCATTTTAGCCTTGGTCAAATTGGTTCTTTCAGCACACATTCCAACTAAATCTGCTTGATTCATATTTCTCTCCTTATCGTGTCCACGCAGCCTTAAACTCGCTCCACGCGCCATTCCTTAGCGCATTTCTTACAGAGGACATGAATTTATTCATAAACGCAATATTATGTTCAGTCAACGCCATAATGGCCAAATTCTCACCCGCTTTCAACATCATATGTATATATGCACGCGAAAATGATGCACACGTGCAACAATTACACTCTTTGTCAATAGGAGATTGGTCTTTTTCATAAATTGCATTATTCAGATTCAAATACCGCGTTTTTTGCCATTCTAAAGCCTTTTTAGCACGTGTAGAACCAAATTCCTTCTCTATTATATCCGGAGACACCAAAGCACTTCCATGGCGCGCCAAACGAGTCGGATAGACACAATCAAAAGTATCTATCCCATAAGGAACGGCCATAAGAATAGCATCAATAGTCCCAATTCCAAGCAAATGCCGGGGCTTTTTCTCCAGGTTCTCAAATTGCGCCAGATCAGAAACCACAATCTTCAAAACCTCTTCCATGTCAGCAATATCCTTACCCAAAGACCCGCCTATACCTACACCAAAAAAACTTCCCAACTTGTCAAGATCGTTCAAAGACTCAATACTTTTCCGCCGCAAATCCGGGTAAATTCCGCCCTGAATAATACCATAAACGCCTTGATGCGCCTTCCGATGCTGGTTAAAATACTCAACAGACCGAATGGCCCAGCGCTGGCTACGTAGCATAGAACTTTGAGTTTGTTCCTTTTGAATATGAAACGCCGTACATTCGTCCAAAACAAAGACCAAATCCGCGCCAAAATCGATCTGAGCTTGCATGGCCGCCTCCGGAGTCAAAAAAATCTCGTCGCCATTTTTATAAGACTTAAAACGGGCGCCTTCCTCGGAAATTTTCACCAAAGTCTTTTTTGTATTCCGAATTCCCTTTAACTCTTGGCTGACAGAACCGTACCCAAGGCTGAAAATCTGATAGCCGCCAGAATCCGTCATCATCGGTCCGTGCCAGGCTGTCATTTTTTGCAGACCGCCGAGCTCGTCAATGAGCTTCGAACCTGGATGAACTAACAAGTGGTAAGTATTACTAAGCATGATTTGAGTGCCAGTAGACCGCGCCATTTGCGGCCATTGAGCCTTCAAAGCACCTTTCGTACCGCAAAAAACAAAGGCCGGAGTTTGAATTTCCCCGTGTTTAGTGGTAATTTTCCCAAGCCGCCCAGATTGAGAAGAATTTGTAATTTCAAAAATTGGATACATCTTTTGAATTTTACAAAAATTCCCGACCATAGAAAAGCTTTTGGCGATTTTTGTAGATTTTTCTTGAATTTTGCGATTATTTTTTTGAGTTTTTCCGAAATTTTTGAGTTTTTTTACAATTTTCATCAAAATTTCCAATAAAATTTCATACCATTTTAATCGGCCAAAATAGCCGTCTTTTCGGGCTGATTTTCGAAAAAATTCGTGGTACAATAATGATATGAAAAATGAAAATTCCAAATCCGTTTTGAATTCTAGGCAAAATCGCAACTCTGAACTGGAATTTTCGCAAAAAATTTCTCCAGCAGAAAAAAAAAGTACAGTTGAAAAAAATTCTCAAAAAATTTCAGAGAAAAAAACGGGATTTTTAGCAAAAATTTTCGAGTCAAAAAAAGATAAAAATTCACCTAAAATTCAAATTTCAGAAACTGCAAAATTTTCAAATCTTCAAAAAAATGAGCAAAAAATTTCAGAAAAAACGACTAAAAAAGAGCAAAATTTCAGTCAAAACATGGAAAAAAACATTGATTTTTCTCAACAAAATCCAAAAGAAAATTCGCAACTAATTTCAACGAAAACAAAAATTTTAAAATCCAATTTTTTCTGCGAAAATACGCCAAAAATCAAATACCCCCCCCTTAATGCTATGCGAAAAAGAAACGACAAAATAGTCCTAAATATCGCCAATATATTGCTTCTAATCGGTCTAGTAATGATAGTTTCCTCAAGCTATGGCGCGACAAAAACTTACTCTTTGTCAAATTTTCACTTCGCGCTAAAACATCTGACTTTCTGCGGTCTGAGCCTATTTTGTATGCGGTTTTTCTCTCGAAAACTCGATTGGCTCGATACTATTGGTAAAGTTTTTTGGATTGGTAGTATAATCGGGCTCGTTATAGTACTGTTTTTTTCGCACTCCATCAAGGGGGCCAGCCGTTGGATTAGCATTCTAGGATTCTCCATTCAGCCCTCGGAATTCGCTAAAATTGGGGTGATTTTGGAAGGAGCAAAATATATCGAGAAAAATTGGAGCCGTTTTTTCGCCGTATATGCCATTCCAATGGGCTTGATTATCCTTCAGCCAGACCTCGGAAATACAGTACTTTTACTTGGCTTGGCGACTGCTCAGGTAATTACAAAAAAGTTCAATTTGAAATATATTTTCTACGGATTTGCCATTTTTGTGGCACTTCTGAGTGTTGCCTATTTGGCATTTCCGCACGTACAAAACAGAATTCACGTTTTTTTAAACCCAAATGAAGATCTTTTTGGGATTGGTTATCAAAGGTACAAGTCGTTTCTTGCCATGAAAAACGGTGGGCTTTTCGGTCGCGGATTTGGCAAAGGAATTATCAAAGATTTCCTACCAGATGCGCATACGGACTTCATTTTTTCGGTAATTATCGAAGAATTTGGCATAATTGCAGGGTTTTTCGTCATTGGACTTTTTATCGCCCTAGCCTGGCGGGTTTTGAAATTATTAGCAAAAGATCCCTATATCCAGATGGTCCAATATAGCATTTTGGTATGTATTTTGGCCTCAGCTTGGCTCAATATAGCTTCAACTTTGTCACTTATTCCAACCAAAGGGCTAACTTTACCTTTGATTAGCTACGGCGGATCGGGCTTGATCGTACAAGGAATTTTATTCGGAATTTTACTAGCCATCACAAAATCGCCAAACAAATTTTCGTCCAAAAAATTACACGCAAAAATTAACACAAACGACGAAGAAGAATAGTAATTTTTCAAAATCAGAAATTTTTAAGGCGAAATTTTCAATTAATTTTCTTAAAAATGCTTAAAAATTCTTAAAAAATCCAGTTTTCGGAAATTCGCAAGGAAATTCTCAAATTATTAACAAATTATTAAAAACTTTTTCGGAAATTCTCAAGGAAATGCGCAGAGTATTAACAAATTGTTAATAAACTGTTAACAAAATCGCCACTATCTAAAAAATCCCCCTTCAAATTTCAAACTCAAAACTACCAAAAACTCAGCTATTTCCGCCAATTTTCGCAATTCCGCGCACAACTTTTGTAATATCCACCCCGCGTACAATCACAATGATTTTATTCTTAGTCGTTTTCCTGATATCTGGCTTAAATTGAAGCAAATACGGCAACATTTCTTGAGTCAGTTTTTCGAAGGTAATTTCATACAAAAATTCGGAAATTTGCTCAGAAGTTGGATTTTCTTTACCTTTTGAAACTAGATCACTTTCACAAACCCCGCCCGCCAGGCCATTTTTAGCAGTTTTCTTACAAATTTTCAAAATCCCTTTTCCCTGTGCAAAATGACGTAAAACCACTACTTCAAGGAAATTCACAACTTGATACGGAATCTGCCCAAATTGCCCCAATTCATGCTTAATTTTATCCATCTGCTCTTGGGAACGAATTTGCGACAATTTCTTGTAAAAATTTATCCTGATATATTCATCATCTATAAAATCCTCGGGAATATAGGCGTTTGTAAAGCCTTCGAGCTCAATCACCTCACTTGTCTGAATGTCAAGATCGTTAATATCATGTTCGCACAGAGCGTCCGCTAGCATTTGATAGTAAGATTCCACTCCAAAACCATAATCATTACCCCATTGCCGGTGTCCAATAGCCATCCCTGCCCCGCGTATAGAAAGATCTTCCATTGCCAAGGCGTAATTCGCCCCCAAATAATCGTGTTTTTGCAGAACTTCGAAGCGTTTTTGCGCAATTTCCGTCAGTAACCGCGGGATCACAAAATAGACCGCTGCCTTCTTATCCAATCGCCCAACCCGCCCCTTTAGCTGGTGCAGCTGAGCAATCCCAAACCGATGGGCCGAAAAAATCACTATCAAATTGGCTTGTACAATATTCAAACCAGATTCCACTATAGAAGTTCCTATCAAAATCGGCGAATTTCCAGTACGAAACTTTTCGAGATTTTCGGCCATTTGCGCGGGGTTTAAACGGCCATGAAGCTCCAAAAAATTGACAGATTTGACAAAGTTTTTCAACAGACGGGCAATTGTTGGAATCATATTAATCCTTGGTACAACAAGAAAAACTCGGCCATTTTGGCGGACTTCAGCTTGTATAATTTCCTCAAAATCAAAAAATTCATCTCTATTTTTCAAATCCACAAATTCGTCAAAATTTCGATCATTTTCGTCATTAACCTTTTGCTCAAAATTATTTCCCATTTGACAAGTTTTTTGCCCAATCTCATCGTTGCCACTTTGACAACTTTCTTGTTCGCCTTTACAAATTTCTTGACTAAATCCGCCATTTTCCGTGATATTTTCACCTTTTTCATCTTTTGGATCAAAATTTTGGCAATTTTCCCTAACCAAATACCCGGCAAAAATCTCGTCCTCGCAAACGACATGAATTGCAATTTCCTTCTTATCCGTCGGCGGGGTTTCCAAAACAGAAATATCCTTAATTTTAGAAAGCGCCAAGTTCAAAGTACGCGGAATCGGAGTGGCACTAAGTTGTAAAAAATGGCCAATTTTGCGGACATTTTCCTTAAATTCAGCTCCAAAATGATGCTCTTCGTCCAAAATTATCAGTCCAATTTCGTCAGAAACGCCCAAAAACTTCCCAATTCCATGATTACTAGCCGTCCCGATCAAAACATCCACTTCCCCCGCGTTCCAGGCCGCCAAATCAGCGCTAAAATCATTCATACGACTGACCAAACCAACCCGAATCCCAAAATCACCAAACCGCTCCAAAAGTAAATCATAATGCTGTTGAGCCAAAATCGTAGTCGGTACAATAAAAAGCGCTTTCAAACCAGTCTTCACGACCGCAAAAATAGCGTGTAAAGCCACTTCCGTCTTACCAAATCCCACATCAGCGCACAAAAGGCGATCCATCGGCCGAGTTTGACGTAAATCTTCAAAAATTTCAGAAATCGCGCGTTTTTGAGAATAGGTTAAATCGAACGGGACCTTAGCCAAAAACTCATCATACTCCGCCTGAATGGCCGAAATTTCAATCTTTCTAACCTCCATTTTCTCTCTGGCAGCCGCAATTTTCGCCAATTCTCGGGCAACTTTTTCAACCTCTATCTTCAACTTTTGCCGTTTTTGCAAAATTTTGGACTTTCCAATAATATCCAGAACCGTATTCGCCCCGTTTTTGCTATGTAAAGTCAACATATCGACCCTGTAAACGGGTATGAAAACAAAGGCAGATTCCGCAAACTCCAATTTCAAAAATTCATTCGTATTTCCGCCAATTTCTATACGTTCAAGGCCAAGAAAACGCCCTACTCCATAGCGAACATGTAGTAAAAAATCACCAATTTCAAACGAAAAAAACACAATTTAGCCCAAAGCCGCCTTCAAAAACGCCACCAAATCCACAGTTTTGACCCTTTTTTGCTCCATAGAATCCCGGTCACGAACCGTCACAGAATTGACCAAATCCGGATCTCCTTGGCCGATGGTATCAAAATCGACTGTCACGCAAAACGGAGTCCCAATTTCATCATTTTTCCGATAACATTTCCCAATATTCCCGCCATTTTCCAAAACCACGGGCAAAATATCATTTTCCTTCAAATTTTTATATAAATTTCGCGCAAATTCCACAATTTTTTCGTTATTTTTTGCCAACGGAATCACGGAAACCTTCACCGGCGCCAATTTCGGTACAAATTTCAGAACAATCCGCGAACTTCCATCCGGCAATTCTTCAACTGTATAAGCACTCGTAAGTACGGCCAAAAATGCGCGATCCAAGCCAGCAGACGTCTCGACCAAAGAAGGGATAAAATGCTTTTGCCCGTCAAAAACTGACAACTTGTCAACACTATCGACATTATGCTTAACTTTTGCGCGAATTTCAAACTGATCCTGCATTTTTGTATGACTACCGAGGTCAAAATCGCCCCGATTCGCAATGCCTTCAATTTCCTCAAAACCGTGCGGAAATTCGAAACAAATATCCGTGGTCGCCTTCGAATAATGGGCTAATTCTTCCTTGTTTTGCTCCAAAATCCGAATATTTGTAACGCCAATCTTACGCCACCAATTGAGCCGCTGCTCAACCCAATACTTGAAAAACTCGTCGCTTTTTTCCTCCGTGACAAAAAATTCCAGCTCCATTTGCTCAAATTCGCGGCAACGAAAGACAAAATTCCGAGGGGTAATTTCGTTCCTAAAAGCCTTCCCAATCTGAGCTATCCCAAACGGCAAACTCGGGCTAAAACTATCGCAAATATTCTTAAAATTCACAAAAACTCCCTGAGCAGTCTCCGGACGCAAAATCCCCTCAGTCGAATGGGTCGGCCCCAAATTCACGTTCATCATCAGGTTAAAATTCCGCGGCTGGCTCAAATTCGTACTCGCGCACTTTGGACAAGCAGGATTTCCATTCATCTCATCGTCCCGAAACCGCACCTTACAATCCTTACAATCGATCAAAACATCGTGAAAAGTATCTACATGACCGGAATAATTGAGCACGTTTTTATGCATCACAACGGCCGAATCCAGGCCAAATACATCATCCCTGAGCAAAACCAACTCTTTCCACCAAGCATTTTTGATGTTATTTTTCAACTCAACCCCGAGAGGACCGTAATCAAAAAAGCCCTGCAAACCGCCATAAAGGCTCGAAGCCTGATATACAAACCCGCGTCTCCTACAAAAAGCCGCCAAATCTTCCAAAGTTATAGACATATTTATATATTATCTCAAGAACGCATGTCACGGAAGCCGCCATTTTGGCCGAGTTTTAAACAAAAATTGAGAGAAAAATACTGAAAAAAACTATTTTGTGTAAATTTCAATACCAATTTTTTGGCTTAAATGGCCGATTTCTGAGATTAGATTAAATGGTCAATTATTTCCGATTTTTGGAAAAGATTTTTGGAAAGATTTAACTAAAATTTCTTGAAAAATCTTGTAAAATTTGAAAAATTCATTGTTTTTGACTGGTTTTTCACTATTGTTAAGATTCCGTTAACGTGTTTTCTTATAAAAATATGTCCAAAATCTACCACGTTAAACCCCGCCAAAATAGCCAAATTTGCAAAATCGCAATACAAAAAAATTCTAAAAATTTCTAAAAACAAAAAAAATTTTCAAAACAATTTGCAAAAAAATACAAAAAAATCGGAATTTTTGCAAAAACGGCTTTCAAATGGAAAAAAATTTTTATATAATGGTTTTATTGGAGAATAGTTTAGTGGCAAAACTCCCGACTCTGGATCGGGCGTCCCTGGTTCGAATCCAGGTTTTCCAGCTCTGAAATTTTCGTTTATTTTTTTGAAAAATTCGGTAAAATAGGCTTATGTTTGTCACAGAAAATGCTAGAAAAGAAATTTTTTCAAATGCAAAATTTTTGAAAATTACCATAGAATTAGGAGGTTGCGCAGGTTTGAGGTATAATTTGGAATATGTGAACGAAGATAGCGGGTTTATAACTTTGGGCGATTGCCTGGTTACCGACGAAGATTCTTTGCCATTTTTGGGCCATATTGAATTGGATTTCAAAAATGAGCTCGGATATCAAGAATTCGTAATAAAAAATCCAATAGCAAAATCCAATTGCGGCTGCGGAAACTCATTTTCAATGTAAATTTTTGTATTTTCTAGAAAATTTTCACCATTTTTGCCGAATTTTGCTAGTTTTTGCTAGTTTTTTTTGCCGAATTTTGCTGAGAATAAAAAATTTTTCTTAATTTTGCCGTTTTTTTTCAATTTTTTGCCGTTTTTACCGAATTTTTTAAAAAATCATCAAAATTCACTCAGATTTTTTCCGTAAATTTCAACATTTTTGCCAAAATAATTGATTCTCACAAAATTTTGCCGAATTTACTAAAATATCTCGCCAATTCATAATTTTCAAAATTTACCAGGCCAAAAAATTTTTGCCAATCTATTTTTCATGTAATTTTTCGATTGCGATTAACATTTTTTAAAAAACAGAACTTTTGAAAACAAAACAAAATTTTAGCAAAAAACACTCTGAAAAAATTCATATAAAAATTGGAATAAAAAAATTTCTCAGCAAAATCGCCGAAAAACACAAGAAAAATCTAGAAAATATCTAGCAAACGTGAACCATCTTACGACGACCACGGACAGCGAAAACGACCTTACCATCTACAAGAGCAAACAAAGTGTGATCTTTCCCAATTCCAACTCCATTACCTGGGTAAAATTTTGTACCACGTTGCCGAACTATGATATTTCCAGCTATAACGCTCTCGTTGCCAAACTTTTTCAAACCTAATCGCCGCCCGGCCGAATCTCGCCCGTTCTCTGTAGAACCACCAGCTTTTTTGGTTGCCATTTGTAACTCCTTTTCCTTTATTATACATTTTTACAATTTTCCTGCAAGGTTCTCGCCAAAATTGGCAAAATTTCACCGTTTTTTCTGTAAAAAATCAAAAAAAAAATCAAATTTTCTCAAAAATATATAAAAAAATCGACTTTTGAAAAAAAAATAGCTCCAAAAACAGGGCTTTTTTAAATAAAACACTCACAAAAAGTTAATAAATTGCTAACAAATTATTTACCTTTTGATTCGCTTTCCTTTAACTTTTTAGCATATTCGCCAGAAAGTTTCCTAGTAGCATAAATCCACCAAGCTCCAATTGCCAACGAAATACACATCAAAAACGGCGCGATTGTAATCTGACTACCACCGGTCAAAATCAACGCAAATGCTTGAATGTGCCCGCCCAAAGACTTACCTAACCTGCTTCCGAGAACGTCAACAGCTGCCTTACCTTTGATACGTAATTCATCTTCCAAAGGAATATAAGTCATCTGAGTTGCCGGATCGAACCAGGCATATTTTGTACCTTTACTTGCAATGTTCTGAATTGCTCCGATAATTACGCCCAAAATCAAAGGCATAGAACCTACTAGCAACGCAGCTGGCAATAACACAGTTGAGTACAAAGTAAATCCAAAGAACAAACAAGTTGTAGACAAAAGCGCGATTGGAGTTAACAAAGCTGTCATTAACCAACCAAATCTACCTACAATTAACTTACCAAAAACCCCCATTACCCATGTGGAAATACCAGTAACAATGAAGAAATTACCCATAAATGCTTGATAATCTTCTTTGACAGGATAAAGTTCTTTGACCTGATGTTTCCATGTAACTTCGGCCAAATTAGCGGTCATACCGTAAGCCAAAACCATAATGGCAATATAGCGCAGATATTTGGACTGAATAATAAGCAAAAAACTTTCCTTCAAAGTAGGTTTCTTTTCCTTTTTGATTTCTTGCGCGTTTTCTAATTGCTTCAAAATCACTTCTTCCAAACCGTATTTGTTAACCCATAGATAAGTTCCCGCCAAAGTAATAACTGCAAAAATAACTATAAAACAGGTAATTTCAGTAGGAATAGATTGCCTTTGGATAAAACCAGCAGCCATAAGCCCAAAGTTACCGTAAGTAGCAAAAGTAGGATAAAACCTTTTAACTTCGTCCTTTGTGGTTGTCAAATTGGCAAACTGCCAGAAGAGCAAAGTAATAGCAACATTACCCCACAGCTCGGCAAAAACATAGAACAAAGAGAACGACCAATACCCAAAAATAGGCAAAACATATCTCAATCTAGGATAAGTATCTTGCAAAAGTGCTAGCTTATCTGGACCGACATGAAGAGTTCCTTGTAGAGGATACAAAACCACCGCAAACAACACGAAAAACGCTATAAATGGTAACAAAGTTACATAGAATAGGTTTTTTTTACTAACTTTATTGCTCATCAAACTATAATATATGACGAACAATATAGACGAAGGCATAACTGCATATCCTTTTAGGAAGTTTAGCACGCCTGCTCCCGAACCTGCCGCAGTAATGATAAGAGCATCTTTGTTAATACGTACACTTGTATAAACAAACAAAGACAAAATCATCATTATGAGCATCGGGATAAATTTTTTGTTTTCTTTTCCGTATATTGGCCACAACATACTTCGAATTTTAGACATTTTTTCCCTTTCGTAAAAAGTATGAAAAATTCATACATTGGATGTTAACATAAAATTTCTCTAAAAGCAAGCATTTTTAGGCAAATTTTGAAAATCAAGCAAAAATTTTTTATGGTAAAATTTTTTTCAAGTCTAATTTTATTTAGTATATTTTGGAGCAAAATTTGGAGGAAAAAATTAACTTTTTCTTTGGCTTTTTTATTAACTTTTCATCAATCTTTCGTTAACCTTTCTGGAATGTCTTTTTTGACCAAAATATTTATCAAAATAAATTTCAAATCATTTTAAAATCCGCAAAAACAGCCAAAATTAGAGTAGTTTTAAATTTTTAAAAATTAAGGTATAATTTTCTCAAGGCAGGATAGCTCAGCTGGTTAGAGCGGCGGAATCATAATCCGTAGGTCGAGGGTTCGAGTCCCCCTCCTGCTAGTTTTTTTTTGCCATTTTTTTGGCATTTTGCGAAATTTTGTATGAAATTTGGATTTTTTTGTATGTTTTTGCTTGAAAAATTAATAAAGTACGAAAAATTTTTCCAAACCAATTTTCTCTATCATTTTTGCCACATTTTTCCAAACCATTTTTACCCCAAAAAACGCATCAAAAAATTTCCCTAAAAACAACCTAAAAATCCTATAAAAACGCCAAAAAAACCCACACAAAATTGCGCTAAAAAATACAATTACCCAAAAATTACAGGTTCCTTTTTCAAATTCAAAATCGGAATCAAACGAGCCATCAAACGAAATCCAAGCGGAGCCGCCGTCCAACCCGCTGTCGCCCAACCAAAAGTCTTCGCACTCGGCTTTGGCTCGTCAATGACAATAAAACCGATTATTTGCGGATTGTTTGCCGGTATGGCAAAAGTATAACTACAACGATTGCACTTTTCCTTATACCCCTTCTTTCCTCCGCCTACCCGATTGTTCGCCGTCCCAGTCTTTCCTCCGATATTATAACCTTCCAACTCATACTTTGCAGCCATTTGCGAGGCTTTAAAACACTGACGTAACAGAAACCTAGCATCCCAAAGCGCGTGATCAGATAGTATTTTTTTTGACAAATCGGGAACTTTACAATTCAAAATCGGCCGCCCCTCTTCCTCTCGAAGCTTATTTTCATGCGCGTAAAACCCCTTATAATCGTCGAGAATGTGCAGTTCATGCTCATGTCCAGTTAAAACCCTCAACGCACCTCGAATATAGTGCGCAGCAGTGATTGCAAGGCCATATCCATACGTTGCAGTGAAACAGTTCATATAACCCCATTTTTTAGGGAAAATGCCATCAACAACGGTCATATTATCAATTGTCATATGGTCAAAAAAACCGCATCTGTGAAAAAATTCCAACTGATTTTTCAAACCTGCCCTGGAAGCCAAAGTACCGAAAACAACGTTTGACGATTTGACAAAAGCTTCTTGAAAAGAATACTCGCAATTCCAGGTCCGATTAACATCTTTAATCGTAAATTTCCCCAATTTTAGCTGCGCCGGAGCGGCAATTCTCGTAGAAAGAGTCACAACTTTGTTCTCCAAAAACATCGCGGCTGCAATGAACTTCAGCACAGAACCATATTCAAAAACTGACTGGGTGTTCAAATTTATACAACTTCCGTCAAGTTTGTAATTTTCATGCGGATTTTCGTCGACATTTTCGAGCTGCGAATAAGAAGCCAAAATTTTACCCGTTTTTGCACAAATAATCATTCCATAAACCGCATTCGCCTCAAATTCCTTCTTACCTTCGTCCAAAATCTCCTTCAAAACCGCCTGAACTGGGACCTTCAAAGATAACTTCAAAGACTCTTGACGAGTTGTCAAAACCTCATTAAACGACTTTTCAACCCCACTAAGGCCATTATTATCATCGTCCACCCGACCTACTATATGGTTAAACATCGCTCCCAGGGGGTAAAACCTACGCGAATCCTTGGCCACATAAACCCCAGAATACCCCAACTTAGCAATCTCATACGCCTGCCACGGGGCAATATGACGAACAATCCAGACAAATTTCCGCGATTTTGCATGTAATTTTCGGTTCAAATATTCCTTAGAAACGTTCAAAATTGGGGCAAATTCGTTAATAATAGTCTCCGATTTCTCGATCACTTCCGACGGGATTATATATACAGACTTCGTAGGAATCGTAGTCGCTAGCAAAACGCCATTGGAATCAATTATATCCGCCCGCGCCTTGTTGTGCTTTAGGAAAATCGACCCACCAGGCTTATGAAACCAATATGCCCCAAGTTTTATTGCCAAAGGGGCAAAAAGACACATCCCGATTATGATTAACCTTCGTATAATTTTTGTCATATTTGTCATAATTTCTTTAATTGTCCTTGGAATTTTCTATTTCCGCAATGGATTCTTGTTTCATTACCTCATCCACAAAGCGCTTGTCCAATTCCGGGAGAGATTTTAACTGCTTAGCTTCAATTGGTTGCCAGCTTGGCAAATATTTACGCGCCATGGCCTGCAAACGAGCGTTCTGATTCAAATAAGTCCACTCAATTTTCAGCAATCCTATCTCCTTTTTCTGCCGCGCAACCATGGTCTTGAGATTTTCCATCCGCTTTTCCACGTAAAAAACATAAACTTTAGAAATTCCGACAAAGGCAAAAAAACTTATCAAAAAATACCTAGTCATAAAAATCAAATTTCCCCAGTTTTGATCATCCAGCGTAGTTTCGCACTTCTGGACCTAGGATTAGCCTGGATTTCCTCCTCTGTTGGTAAGCGCAAAAAATTAACCTCATTTTCGAAAAAATCTTTAACGATTTTGTCCTCGAGCGAATGGAACGTAATCACAGCCAAAACTCCGTGCTGGCGTAGGATCTGACGAGCAGAATAGAGCGCGCGTTGGATATGACCGAACTCGTCATTGACATGGATTCGAATAGCCTGAAAAATCCTGGTCGCGGCATGCTTTGAGTCAAATTTGTTAAATTCTTCGATAATTTTAACCAATTCAAACGTGGTCGTAATAGGAGTCTTTTTCCGCCTTTTAACTATTTCTTTTGCTATAATTTTCGAATTTTTTTCCTGGCCATAAGCCAAAAACACTTCCGCAATTTCCTCGGAATTGGCCGTATTTAGCCATTTTTGCGCCGTCATTTCATCTTGTAGATCAAAACGCATATCCAACGGACCATCTTTAGCAAACGAAAAACCACGCTCAGAATCTTCTATTTGATTGGACGAAAAACCAAGATCAAACAAAATTCCATCCACTTTAATTGGGTTGATTTTTTCTTCCCAAATACTCTCAATTTCCGCAAAAGATGCGTTCTTAACCTCAAAATGCGCGCCAAATTCGGATTCCAAAACTTGCGCATGTTCAAGCGCCCGCGGATCCCGATCTATCCCCAAAACGATCCCATTATTCTCCAAAATCGCCCTAGAATGGCCCCCTCCTCCAAAAGTTGCATCTATATAACAACCGCCATCCTTAACCCGAAGAGCCTCCAAAACCTCTTTTGTCATTATCGGAACATGTCTATTACCGCCATTTTGGCCATTGTTTTCAGGTTTTTTCGCAATAGATTTACCAAATTTTACAACAGATTTTTTCACAGAATTTTCAACATTTTTCACAGAATTTTTTGCCGTATTTTTTTTAATTTCCTCCGTTTTTTCCTCCGTTTTTTTTGTACAGAAATTTTTCGTCATTTTCTCAGAAACTTCTTCCAAATTTTTCTCAATTTCTTCAGAAAAAATTTTCCCAATTTCATTTTTTTGCTCATTTTTTTCCTCAATTTTTTGTTTTTCTTGAGATTTTTTTTTAAAATTTACAGATAAAAATTCCTCGGAAGATTCAAAAATTTTTCCATTTTTTTCCTTGTTTTTTGAATTAGAAATTTTGTTAATAGCTTTGGCAAAATTCCGTTCGTCCTGATCGTCAATATCCGCAGAAATAGCAGGAAAATCGGTACTTTTAGCTTTTTTTCTATCAATAATCTTCAAAACCCTGCCAAAATCGGACGAAATTCCAAAAGATCCCTTAACGGAATCCCCCAAAACCGAAATTGCACTTTGCAAATTCCTAAAAATCACTTCAATCCCCTTTCTTTCCTAATAATTCGCGTACTTTTTTCTGATGTTGTTCAAAATTTTTCGGATTCCAAACTTGAAAAGTTGCTCCACGACCTACAAACGCCACCTCATTTGACAATTTGGCATGCTCAATCAACGGTTCTGGCAAAGAAATTCGACCATCCTTATCGAAACGTAAAGTCACAGCATCCGCAAAAATGGCCGACTCTAGAGAATCCCGATCAATGGAAAATGGATCCAAAGTTTCGTCAATTTGCAAACTCAACTTCTCCATCCGCTCCATACTAAAGCAATCCACAGCCTCGACCTTATGCGACCGAAACGCCACAAATCCGTGAAAATTCTCCAAAATTGCGCGAAATTCCTTAGGTACAACCACTCGTCCTTTCGAATCTACCGAATTTATATACGTTGATAGAAATATCGCCATCTTATTAATTAGGGTACTTTTGGAATGACAAAAATGCAATGGGTAAAAACGGGTATGAACGGGATAGAACGGGATTTTTCCACATTTTTTCCACATTGTGTGGAAAACTTTCAAAATTTCAAAAAAATTTCCATAATTTGTAAAATTTACAAAACACAAAGTCGCCAATTTAAGCCAAAAAAATGCAATTATCATAAAAAAACCATGCAAAATCGCCCCTGTTGGAAGTGTTTTTTTTTTGATAGAATTCGTTCATGAAACTAATGAAATTATTACCAATTGGGGTTTTGGCGCTGTTAATGGCGCTAGCTCCTGCAGGAATAGAACCAGTAGCTTGGAAAACTTTCTCCCTGTTTTGCGCCGCTATTCTTGCTTTAATTTTACAAACCGCAGCCATGGGAACTGTAGCAATTCTGACAATGGCAATCGGAGGACTTATCGGTGCATTTGACATGAAAGATGCCGTGGGAGCATTTGGCTCACCCGTGGTCTGGCAAATAGTAGTAATCTTCTTCCTATCGCGCGGATTCGTCAAAACTGGGCTTTCAAAACGCGTTTCCTTCCATATTATCAAGTTCTTTGGCCGCAGCGTACTCGGTCTTGGCTATGGGTTCCTATTTGCTAACCTAAGCCTTGGCACAGTCATCGCTAGCAGTACAGCCAGAATTGGCGGTATAGTTTTCCCAATTGTCAAATCCGTTTCCGAAGTTTTGGGCAGCTCTCCCGATGAAGGTACAGAACGCAAAGTCGGGTCGTTTTTCGCTATGCTTTGTCTATATGGCAACGAAATTGTATCCGCAACTTTCTTAACTGGAATGGCCGGAAACCTGGTAATCAAGAATTTGGCCGCTACTTTCGGGGTAAATATCACCTGGTTATCGTGGTTCAAGGCCGCTTGCGTCCCCTCTTTGATCTGTTTGGTCGCAATGCCTTTGATTCTATATATGATTTACCCTCCGCAAATTACAAACATTTCAAAAACCCGCTCTTTAATACACGAAGAAATTGACAAACTGGGAAAAATATCAAAGCAAGAGTACCAAATGATCGGAGTCTTAGTCTTCATCCTATTTTCCTGGATTTTTGCGGACTTTTTGAAGCTAGACGTGCTTTTAGCGTCATTTATCGGACTTGGACTTTTGCTCGTTTTAGATGTCATAAGTTTTGACAAGGATATTTTGCACGAAAAGGAAGCTTGGAACATTCTTATGTGGCTTTCTTCGCTCCTAATGTTAGCAAAACTACTAGAAAAATCGGGATTTTTAGCAATAATTGTTAATAAATTCGACGGTCTCTTGGTAGGCTTTTCTTGGCCAATGGCGTTGATAATCTTGACCTTGATCTATGCCTATACCCATTACCTCTTTGCCAGCACGGCCTCGCATCTTAGCGCTTTATACGCCGTCTTTTTGGGCACAGCAATCAAACTCGGAGCCCCAGCAGAGTTCAGCGCGTGGATCTTGGCCTTCGCGAGTGGTCTATTTGCAGGATTGCACTATTATACCGCCACCGAAGCCGTAATTTTGTATAATTCCAGATATATTTCAACCCGCGAGTTCTTCAAATACGGCCTGATCATGTCGTCAATTATCCTGCTAATTTGGATGGTTTTTGGCAGTATGTGGTGGAAAATTTTAGGAATGTTTTGATATTTTAGGCAAAAATTGATGCGTTTTTTTTGACTTGATATTAATTTGACGCATTTTTTTGACAAAATTTTCCCGATTTTTTTCATTTTTTTACCTATTTTTTAGCGCGATTTTTCCGAGATTTTTAATGCAATTTTTGAAGTGGTTTTTCCGCGGTTTTTGATGCAGTTTTTTTCAAATTTTCCGTACAAATTTTTGCACAGTTTTCGCCACTCTTGGCCTCCTTTCGCCATTCTATGCCAGTTTTTTATAAATTTTTCCATTTTCTGCCCCAATTTTCTTACACAAATTTCCTTAATAATTTTGAATTATGAAATTTTTGTGCTAAAATATTTTCCATGGAAATTATACAAAAAATTCTGGCCGCAGCGCTTGAAAAAATTCACGAGTTTTTTATTGACCCAAATTTCGAAACTGAGATAAAAATTACTTTGCCAAATGGTAAAATTAACTGCCATTATTGCTCAAATTTGCTCTTTTCGCTACGTAAAAATTTGCGTGAAAATTTCGAGGAACCTCTAAAAAAGGCATTGCTGGAAAACGAACTGATTTCTGAAGTGGAATTTGTCAACGGATATTTGAATTTGAAAATGAGCGGGAAGTTTTTTGCCCAATTGACAAACGAACTTGCTATTGGAGGAATTTTGCCCGATATTGGCCACGGAATGAAGACTAATGTTGAGTATTGCTCGATTAATCCGACTGGTTTTTTGCATATTGGACACGCTCGGAACGCGATTTTGGGGGATTCCATTGCCAGAATTTTAAAAAAAGTTAATTTTGATGTTACAAAAGAGTATTACGTAAATGATGCTGGAAATCAGGTGAAAATTTTGGCCGAATCGATTTTTAGCCGTATTTTGGAAGCGCGAGGATTGGAAAGTACGTTCCCAGAAGGCGGCTATATCGGGCCAGAAATGATGGAAATTGCCCAAAAAATCATCGCCGAAAATTTTATAGATTTAGACAAATTGGAAAACTCAGATTTTCACGCGGAATTTAAGAAAAAAATCGGCGATTACGCGGTTAAATATTTCATGGACAATATCAAACAAGATTTGAGCGATTTAAACATAGTAATAGACGTTTATAGTAGCGAAAAAATGATCACCATAGAGGGGTACGCTGAAAAAGCTATCGATATTATGCGAGCAAAGGGGTATGTTTACGAGGGTGTTCGTGATAATAAAAAAGCAGAAAAAGGCAAAACTTCGGATGAAAAATTGCTACTTTTAAAAACGACGCTTTTTGGAGACGACGAGGATCGCCCTTTGAAGAAATCGGACGGAAATTGGACTTATTTGGCTCCTGATATTGGGTATCATATGAACAAAATAGAACGCGGTTTTGAATATTTGATTTGCGTTTTAGGGGCAGACCATGATAGCTACGCTCGTCGGATCAAGATTGCGGTCAAAGCTTTGGATGAAAATATTAGGCATCAAATCCCGCTTTGCCAGATGGTATCTTTTGAATCCGAGGGGAAAAATGTGAAATTTTCGAAAAGACTTGGAAATTCGATCAGAACTAAAGATTTTATCCAGGAAGTCGATGTAGATGTTTTAAGGTTTATGATGCTTGCCAAAACGGCCCTGACTCCATTTTCGTTTGATTACGAAAGCGCTACGACAATGTCCATGAAAAATCCGGTTTTTTATATCCAATACGCCCATGCCCGCGCCTGTTCGATCCTACGTAATTCCCAAATCCCTCCAAAATTGACCGAAGCTGAGATTTTTAAAACCGCAAATTTTCAGGAAGTACTTGTCATTTTGTCAAACTTTCAAAACGTCGTCACGGAAGCTGCCAATCAACTCACCCCGCACACGATCGCCAATTACGCCCATAAAGTAGCGGAAAGTTTTCACAGACTTTGGCAGGTAGGAAAAATGGATTTTACCCAGCGTTTTATCATTGATGAAAATGAAAAAGAAACGGCCGCCAGACTCTTTTTTATACAAGCGTATTTGCGGATTTTGAGGGAATGTTTGGAAATGCTCGGAGTCAAAGCGCCAGAAAGTATGCAGTAAAATCGGCCATTTTAGCCAAATTTTTAAGTTAATTTTAGATTAATTTTTTTCAACTTCCTGAAATTTCCTGAAATTTTTGGCCTCAAAATATTTTTTCTAGAAAAATTTACTAAGAATATTTTCAAAAAAACTTGACCAAATTTTCAACTATTTTTACTTGGATTTTTAAACTTTTCCGATTATTTTTTCAACTATTTACAGGAATTTTTATATATTTTTTTAAAGAACAGTCGAATTTTTTGCTATTTTTTCATTGAAATTTTGAGCTATTTTTTTCAAAACTTCAAAAATCAATTTTTTCTTTCAAACTTCACCAAACTTTTCACTTTAATTTCACAAATTATACAAAAAAAAAACAACTTTCAAAAATTTCGCACAAAAAATACAATTATTTCCAGACAAAAAAATTTTCAAAAATCACAAATCACCTAAATTCTTGCCTAAAAAATTCTCTAAATTTACGCTGCGAAACTTCATTAATTTGGCGTAAATAGCGGACACAAAGCTCAACGGCTTCGTACGTTCGTGGAATATGAAAAATACAAAAGTTAACAAAATCATTCCGAACATCAAAACCAAGATTAGCAAAACGCTGGCTCAAAATCGGGAAAATCATATCCTCGGTCAATTCGTAAATCTCGGCTTTTTGCATCATATTGAACCTTGAAAGAACGTCCGCTGAAAAATTCCTGTCCCGAAAAACCCAAATCGCTTTGAAATTTTTAACTGTAATCTGGTCGTACATAGCAACAATTTCCCGATCGCTCATGCAATCAGCTATAAAAACATTGCACTTTTCCAACTTGGCAATTTTAGTTGCAATATGCTTTTTCCCGCAAAAATTCGGTCCACTGAGCAAAATTTGCCCTTGAAAATCGATCAAAATTTTCGTAGCAATTTCATTAGAATTGCCAACAATCCACTCATTTTGATACTCATCTTTCCAAAAATTCAACGGTATTTGTGAAAAATTCGTCAATTTTGAATCCACGTCCACTCCTTAAATAAAACCTGTTTTTTCCGGCTTAAATGGCCGTATTTTACAAAAACATTTACAAAAACAACTTTTTCAATTCGCCAAGATCTTGGGCAAAACGGATATTATTGGCCTCAAATTCTTGTTGACAAAGAGTGTAAAAAACCGACCGAAGCGAGCGCATACTCATTGGAACAATCCGCAATTTCCCCTCAAATTTCGCCCCGACAGACGAAACCGACAAAGGCCCAAAAACCTTAATATCTTGCAAAATTTTATGCTTAAATTCAGCCGTTTTAGCCAAATTATGCCCAGCCTCTTCCATAATATGAGAAACCAATGAAAAATCCGAATCCGGCTCAACATAGATTGTAAAAGTAGCCACCATAAACTGCCGACTTTTGTTGGAAACCATCTCAACCCGGTTAAAAGGAATCGAGACAAGCGCCCCGTCGACATCAGACCTAATTTTCAAAACCCTTAGCGTAATATCCTCAATTTCCCCGCTAATTCCGGCAACTTCCACGTCATCTCCGATATGAAAAGTATCCTCAAACATCATGATAATACCCACCGCAAGGTCCTTCATAAGAGTCTGCAAACCAATAGAAAGCCCAGCAGTTAAAATCCAAAAATTGGCAAAAAGTGGCATCGGATTTGTCCCAAGCAAATACAACAGACAAAACAGTCCAAACATAACTATGATAATTTTCAAGAAAATATTTATTACAGTAATCAAAGTTTCAACTCGACTGCTCATCTCCTTCCCACGCTTCCGAGAATGCACTATAAATCGGACCAAAGATTCGCAAAAAATAAACATAATTTTCAACACAATCAAAACGGCAATAATAATGAAAATTTTCTTCATCATTCGAAGGCCTATTAATTGCACAAAAAAACCAGGAATATCATAACCCCAAATCCGCGCCGTCAAAATCGCAATCGTTGGATTAACCGTCATTTTCAGAAGAAACTTGAAAAATCTGTACGAATCCCACTGCTGATGATGATATTTACTATCAACATTCCCTTCTATAGAATTTTTCCAAACTACCTTTAAAATCCAAACCCCGACGTGAATCACTATGAAAAGTACAAAACTTTCTAAAGACATTTCCAATTTGTCAAAAAAAGAAACCGCAGAAATCCAATTCAAAATAAAAAGACCAACAAAAAGCCAAATGCTGGAATAGAAAATTTTTAACAGTTTTTTAACAATTACGCCCTCTTTATTTTCGATGGTATCTCGGATGATCCGCCTGAGCATTAGCAGAGAAATCACAAAAATTACAAAAATCCCGAGGACAAAAATTTCCCAAAAACCTTTTTCCACCATAGTTCCGCGCGGGATAAAATAGTACCCAGATTCGCCCATAAAAATCCAATTCAAAAGGGCATAAAGATCAAAACGTAAAATTTTTATCAATTTTTCCGAGCCATTTTTTTTCAAAAGATAATCAAAAAACCAGCTCAAAATGACCTGAAAAATGAAATAAACTACCAACAATTTGATGGAATAACTTGAATAAAATCCGCCAAAAAACTCCAAGACATACGCCAACGCCAGCGTACTTGAGGCACTGACAACTAAATGTAAAACTTTATTTTGCGACTTTTTATGCCAATAAAAAAGCAAGTAAAAAAGCGAAGAACAAATAAAAAAATTTGCAAAACCAAAAACATAATGGCTAAATTTTAAATCCGCAATTTGCTTCAAGACAAACGCCAAAATGTGCTCAAACCCTTCAAAATGGCCAAAAGCAACTTCCCAAATATCCAAAAACCTCATAATCATATCAACACTGAAATTTTATATCGTATTTTCAACGAATTCATCGCCGCAAAAATAACATCATTCAAAATTCCCGCGGACAAATAATCCGCCGCCGCCTTCTTCTGTATTTCATTAACCGATTCGTTAACAACTTTATCAACAACCACGAAGTAAGTCACCCCGTCGTGATCGTATCTAGCCACCTTCCCTGGCTTGTTCAAGAACAGAGCTCCAATTACAAAATCAGGAACTCCCAAATAATTTTCGCCCATTCGTATATCCGCTAACTGAATCCAACCATGCCCTTTCTCGCTTATATGAGACTTTATATATTGCTTGTTATACTCGGCCCGGACTTGCTGCTCGACTTGATCTAAAGTTGGCTGTTTTGGCTGAATTTCTTTGATAAAATACAAAGCATAATGCTTTTTGCCAATCGTAAATATTTGCGAATTTTTCCCAATTTGCATATTTATAACTTCAATAATTCGGATCAATTCATCCGGCAACTGCCCGGGCAAAATCCGATCAGATTCGTACATTTTTGCCTCAAATTTATCCGCAGCTTCCTGAAACTTACCATGAGCGAGCATCCTGTTAATCTTTGCTACAACTTTCAAATCGTTCGAAAATTCCGCAATTTTAAATATTTTTCTCTTTTTTGGCGCGAACAAATCCGAATTTTTCTTGTAAAATCTTGCCAACTCAGCTTGATCTACTTTCGGAACTTTGATCTGAGAATGCTGGACTTCAACATAACGACCGCTCCGCTTCTGCGCATTGGCCGCCGCTACGTAATCAGAAATCTTACTTGGAACTGCATAGGCCGATTCTAGCAGGAAAAACCACTGGCGATGGAGCAAATTCTCTTTTTGTATAGATTTATATTGCATTTCCGAAAACCCGAGCTTTGATAATTCAGACAAAAATTTTGTCCTAGAAAATTCGCCATTTTCCTGAAACTGAGATTGCTTTTTGATCGTATAGATGACCTTTTGATCTGAAATGACGAACCCAAGGCGCCTGCATTCCTGCGTAATCAAAGACCGCTGAATAACCAAATCCAAAGCCTTCATAAAGATGTAATTTTGCACCTGCGTGCTAGAACGATCGACATCATCCGGCACTTTTATCAAGTTCATGTACTTTCGAATATCACTAGCCCGAATTTTTTGGCTGCCAACCTGAGCAATGACTGGATTTCGCATTCCAAGAACGTTACCTTGTACCAACCCACTGAGTACAAAAAGCCCCAAAATCCCCCAAATGATCAGATTTTTTATACCGTATTTTTTATTTCCGTTTTGATTTTGCATTTCCCTTTTATTAGATAATATTTCTGAAAAATTGTCCAGATTATTTTAACCCAGATTTTTCCCAAAACTTTCGCAATTTTCAACCCGTTTTTCACCCCGTTTTATTAACAAATTATTAACTATTTTCGCTTTCCAATTGACTTTTCCAAAATCCAACCATACAATTTTACCATGTCGATTTTAGCAAAAGAATTTCGGAAAATTTTACAAGAACGGGAACTCTTGTACCAGGTTACAAATATGGATGAAAATTTCAAAATTAACGGCATTTATTGCGGCTTTGATGCGACTGCTAAAAGTTTACAAATTGGCAATCTTTTGTGCATTTCTTTCCTGAGATTAGCGCAAAAAACCGGTATAAAAACCATAGCGCTTCTTGGCGGGGCGACCACAAAAGTCGGCGACCCTACGGGCAAAAATGAGGCAAGAAAAAAACTCGAGGAAAATGCGATTTCTGAAAATATTAACCAATTTCACGGACAAATTTCAAGACTTTTACCAGGAGTCAAAATTCTAAACAACGAAACTTGGCTAAATGATTGGAAATTCATGGATTTTTTGTGTAATACCGCCGGAAATTTTTCGCTAAGTTCGCTTTTGAAATTGAAAACTTTCGCGACAAGATTGGAACAAAATTTGCCACTTTCTTTGCAAGAATTTATGTACCCAATCATGCAAGCTTACGACTTTCTGTGGCTTTACGAGAATGAAGGTTGCAACGCCGAATTTGGAGGCGGAGATCAATGGTGTAATATTTTAACCGGAGTGGAGCTCATACATAGCAAATACGGCCAAAATAGCGAGGTTTATGAAGGTGAATTGAACAAAAACAGAAGCGAAACCAAGGCCCTCGGATTGACTTTACCTCTTTTACTCAACAGCGCCGGACAAAAAATGGGCAAATCCGTATCTGGGGCAATTTACCTTTCCGGACAAGGTACAGCTTTCGATTTTTGGCAATTTTGGCGGAATATAGAAGATTCTATGGTCATTCCTTGCCTGAAAAAATTCACTTTACTCGAGCTGAGTGAGATAGAAAAACTTGCCAAACTGTCGAACATTAACGATGCCAAAATAGCGCTGGCGAACGAGGTTACAACTTGGATACATGGTCTGAAATCGGCGGAAATGGCCCACAATCAGGCTCAAAAAATCTTCTGTCAAAAAAATCTTGATGATTTTGAAAAAGTCGTCGTAAATTCTGGGAAATTGGTCGAAATTATAGTGGCTACAAAAGCCGTAAAAAGTAATTCTGAAGCCAAAAGTTTAATCGAACAAAATGCCGTAAAGATTAACAATTCGTTAATTACAGACAAAGAACATATGGAAAATAGCCAAGAATTTTCGCTTTCGATTGGCAAAAAAAAATTCTTCAAAATAGTACGAAAAATCTAAAGACAAATCTAAAATAATGCCATTTTTCAAGTCGATTTTAGAAAATTTTGAAAAAATTTACGATTTTGTGGAAAAATTCCAGTGATTTTGTGCAAAAATTTCAATCGCATTTAAAAAAATTTACAAATTTTAACGTTTTTTTCAGTTTTTTACGAATTTTACGATAAATTTTCGACTATTTTTCCTAAATTATAAGCCAAAAACAAAGGTTGCAAAAAATTCATAAATTTTATACAATGGAATTGCGGAGTAGAGCAGCCTGGTAGCTCGTCAGGTTCATAACCTGAAGGTCGTAGGTTCAAATCCTGCCTCCGCAACCAATTTCCAAGAATTTACAACGTAATTTTTTTCAGGTGAATTTAGGTAGTTTTTTTTGGTGGAAATATAAAATTTTCTCAAAAAAAGTCGATTTTGATTTTCAAAAATTCTTAAAACAATTGCAAAAAATTTGTGTCTATTTTTAAACATCTCTACTATTTGTCAAAACTCGTGTTTTGAAGAAGATCTGGCTCAAAAAGCTGGGATTTTGTATTTTTTGCTTGACTTTTTGAAGAAGTTGACGATTTTGGTCTTGCCTGTTATGACAAATATCGCTGAGAAAATTATGAGTTTTTTCCAGTTGCAAAATTCCCTGAAAACCTCTTTGTCCTAGCTAAAATTTCAAAATAAGTTTTCAGATTTTTCGACGAAAACCAATAAGAGTCTATGAATTGGCCGAAGGGAAAGGGCTCGATAGTGGCTAGAAACGAGTTCCTCCCGGTTTAGTTGATAGATTATGGGAAGCATTGTTTGTCAAGAAAAATTCCAGCAACTCTTTAAAAACCGCATTTTTAGCCGCATTTGCAAGCACTTCAGCCACAACTGCCGCCCCTGAGACATCTCGAGCTAGATTTGATGGAAAGTCCGCCAGAATCATAAGTCACCCCTTTGCCTATAAACGCAATCGTACCTCAAGCGAAATCGAAAAAGGACAAGTAAAAATTCAGTAATTTATAAAAAAAATCGGCAAAAAATCACTTTTTATTTGCCAACCAATCCGTCAAAAGTCTAATTCCAAACCCAGTGGCCCCAATATTGCTGCAAAAATCTCTGTACGGCAAAAAAGCCACTCCAGCAATATCCAAATGCGCCCATTTTACATCCTTTTCAACAAATCTACTTAAAAACATCGCCGCCGTCGAACTGCCCGCTCCTACGCCACTTTTCGCGCAATTTATCATATCCGCAATCGGACAATCGAGCGCTTCGTTGAAAGCCTTATCCAACGGCATCCGCCACAACGGCTCGTGTACTTTCCGCCCACTTTCAATTAAAGTTTTTGACAAATCGTCATCATTACAAAACAGCCCTGCATAAACGTGGCCAAGAGCTACCACAATCGCCCCGGTCAAAGTCGCCAAATCAACCACCGTCCCCGGATCAAAATTTTTCTGCACATAATACAAAATATCCGCCAAAACCAAGCGACCTTCGGCATCGGTATTATTGACCTCAACCGTCTGGCCAGAAAGCGAAGTCAAAATATCATCCGGCCGGATCGCGTCGCCTGAAACCATGTTTTCCACAAGGCCGACAATCCCAATCACCCTCTTAGAAACCGCATTTTTGGCCGCATTTGCAAGTACCCCAGCCACAACTGCCGCCCCAGACATATCGCTTTTCATAGTTTCCATACTCGAGCTAGGTTTGATGGAAAGTCCGCCAGAATCATAAGTCACCCCTTTGCCTACAAACGCAATCGTATCTTTAGCCTCGTATTTACCGCCATTTTGGCCGCCATTCCATTCCATAACCACCACATGTGGCTCTTTATGACTCGCCCTTCCAACTCCAAGTAGCAAATTCATCCCAGCCAAATCCGCGCCTTTTAAGACCGTAACCTTGACCCCCAAAGGCGTTAACCAATCATTAATCTCTTTGGCCATAACCTCCGGATACAAGTCACAAGGCGGGCAATTTACCAAAGACCGAGCTCGCTTGACACTTTTCGCCTCAAAGTCAAGAACCTCGATTTCTTCAGGAGACAAATTGGCAACAATAAAGATTTTATCCGCAAAAATTCGGCTATTTTCGGGCTGTTTTTTATATTTATCGTAAAAATAATCGCGCAACAAAAGACCGGACAAAATTTCCTTCAAATTCGCCTGATCTTCTATCCAAAGGCAAACTTCCGCCACCTCTTTTCCAGCCAAAAGCTCGGCAATAACACAGCCAATTTTCAACGAATTTTCGGCTTCATTCTGACCAACCAGCCAAAGATTATCGTAATTTTCGTAATTTGGAATATGTAAAACTTGCCCAAATTTGGACGTAAATTTTTGCATTTCAATAACTTTTGCTAATTTTCCATTCTTGTCAAAATCCCGCAATTCTGGCGGCAAAACGTCACTTTTCAAGACCAAAATCAAGTTTCCATCCAAAGCCTTTTTGTCGACTGGCATTATTTCCATAAAATTCTCCACTTTTCTATATTATGCACAAAAATCGCTCAAAAAAGCTATCTAAAAATCGCAAATTATTCTAAAATGATTCCAAAGGTTACAATGTCAAATATCTTCAAAAATCTTAAAAAACCGAGCTTTGCAGGAATAAATAGCTTTCTGAAAAACACCTCAATCGTAGGCTTTAATACAATGCTGCACAGGTTGATGGGGTATGTTCGAGAAATTTTCATGATCGCTTGGATGGGCACTTCAGCGGCCACAGACGCCATAGTTATGGCAACTCGAATCCCCGGGCTTTTGCGTAAGATTTCGACTGAAGGAGTTATGAACGATGCTTTGCTTCCCCTGGTAACAGACCTTGAAAAAAAGAATTACAAAACCGCCATTACAAACTTGATCAACAAAATCATCGTAATTTTTGTGTTTGCTTTTTTGATTAGTTTTGTCATCCAGACAATTTTCGCTAAAGAAATTTTGGCCATTATCGCCCCTGGGCTGCTAGATAAGCCAGAACAACTCCACTGGTTCATGAAATACATCCCATTTACGAGCGTAACAGTGACACTTTTCTTTCTTTTTGGAATTTTTTCCTCCATGCTCAATTGTAAAAACCAGTTTTTTTGGCCATCTTTTGCGCCGACGGTTTGGAATATAGTCTTGATTGGCTGTTTTGCTTGCGGATATTACCTTGACCTGGATTGGGCGTACGTTGGGCCAATGTGGCTAAGCGCTACGGCTATCCAAGTTCTTATAGTCTTTTTCCCGTATTTGCGGCTGAAAATCCCGTTTAAAATTACAAAAGACAAGGCCTCTGAAGGGGTTTTAAAAACGTTCTTCAAAGTCTTCTTCCCAATCATGTTCAGCGCCAGTATTTCCCAGATAAATAGCGCTATTTTGATCGCAATGACGTCGCTTTTACCAATTGGCAACACCACGGTTCTATATCGTACTGAAAAGCTTTTGCAAATCCCTATTTCCCTAATTATTGCCATAAATATCACGCTTTTACCGACGCTGACTCACAACAAAGAAAATCAGCAAAAAATTTCCAAATACGCGCTGACAATGAACGCCATGATTTTCATCCCCGTCACGATCGCGTTCTTTTATTTTAGCCACCAAATTTCTAGCCTGATTTTTCAATGGGGGAAATGCACTCCAGAAGATATCGCAAAAATTGCCAATTTGTTAAAAACTTATTCTTTCGCAATTCCGGCCATTTTGCTTGTCCGAACTTTGCCAGTTTTTTTCTTCGCCAACAAAGAAGTTAAAATTCCGGCCATCGGCGCATTTGTACAAACGGCTTTAAATGTAAGTATTTGCGTGGTTTTGATGAAAAATTATCAACTAATGGCTTTTGCCTATGCGTCAATTATCAGCACTTGGGTTAATGTGATTTTCCTAGCAATTATGATGAAAAAACGAAAATATATATAATTTTTTGGAAGAATTTTCAAATAATTTTCTAAGATTTTTTAGTAGTTTTTTCTCTTGGTATTTTTTTAGAAGATTTTTCAGGGATTTTTCAGGGATTTTTCAGGGATTTTTCAGGGATTTTTCGAAAATTCTCCTAGTTTTTTTGTTAACTTTTTCAATCTTTCCAATGATTTTCCTATGATTTTCCTATGATTTTAGGCGCAAAATTAACGAGTATTAACTTAATTAACCTTTTGATTAACTTTTTCAAATCAAAAAATTCTAGCAAAAAAAAATCCCACAAAATTCAATTTTACAAAAAAAAACAGCTTGCGAAAAAAATTTCCCCAAAAAATGACTTTCAAAAAGCCAAAAAATTTGACTAAAGCCTAAAATTTGCCCAAAAAATCCTTCATTTTGTCCAAAAATCCTTTAGATTCCGAATGATTTGCCGATTCTTCCAACAAAGATTTCCACAATTCCTTCTCTTTCCCACCAACGCTAGTAGGTATGACCACATTCAACTTGACAAATAGGTCACCTCGGTTAGAAGTACGCAAAATCGGCATTCCTTTTCCAGAAACCTTAATCCGAGCTCCATATTGACTACCGCCTGGAATGGTAACTTTTATTGCCTGACCGTCAATAGTTGGCACTTCAACCTCACCGCCCAAAGCCGCCATCGGGGCCGAAACCGGAATGATACAAACCAAATTATTGCCTTCAACTTCGAATAAAGTATGCTTTTTAACCCGAACTCCGATGAACAAATCCCCGTTTGGCCCGCCTTCTACGCCAGCATTCCCTTCTTGCTGCATCCTCAGGTTCATACCGTCAGAAACCCCGCGCGGAATCTCAATTTCCAGCTCGCTTCTTTGGTTCATCCTACAATTCCCTCGGCAAAGCTTACAAACAGGCGCGCTGACTCCTTTACCATGGCAAGTCGGACAAGTTTGCTGAAAATTCAGGAACATTTGCTGTACAACGACCCGCCCGGAACCGTTACAAGTGCCGCATTTGGCCGTTTTTGCATCTTTTTCAACTCCAGAGCCATGACAACCAGAACAAGCGACCATCCTTGGCAACTTTATCTTCAATTTTTTTCCTTTAAACGCGTCCTCTAGATCAATTTCAATTGTATAGCGCAAATCTTCGCCAGCCTGAGACCGAGAATACTCCCCGCCCGTGCCGCCAAATTGCGAGAAAAATTCGTTAAAAATATCAAAACCGGCTCCGCCAAAACCCTCAAAACCAGATCCTCCGTGAAAACCTTGACCTCCGCCATTTGTATAACCTTCGTGACCGACGGAATCGTACATTTGCCGCTTTTTATCATCGCTCAAAACATCGTACGCCGCCTGAATTTCCTGAAACTTCTTGTTGGCAGCCTCTTTTTCCTCGGGATTAGTAAATTTATCAGGGTGATGCTGCTTGACCAATCCCTTATAAGCCTTCTTCAACTCATCCTTGGAAGCCGATTTTGCAACCCCTAAAACCGCGTAAAAATCCTTTGCCATTTCATCTCCTAACCAATAAAACCGCAAGAAATAGCCAATTATACAAAATCAGGATCGTTTTTTCCAATTTTCCGTTTTTTTATTGAGCTATTTTTGCCACAATCTCCACCACAATGACCTTTTTCGCCATATTTTTTGTACTTTTTTTCACAATTTTGCTCAGAATCACAAGAATCGTTTTCCAATTTTTTGGAAAAATTTTCACAACATCCGGAATTTTTACGGCATTCAAATTCACAAAAATTCCCTCCGCAATTTTGCCCAAATCCGCTATCTTTTTTGCAATTGAACGCAAATTTTTCGCAACATTTGCTGCTTCTACGGCAAGACCGTTCGCTTCCAGACATCCAATCAGGATCGCAGCAGCTCTTGTTCAAGACGTTTCGCTCGCAAAATCTATCTTCGTCAAACCTTTTTGCGCAAGATAAGTCCTTTTTGCAGCACTTTTTGTCACTCATGTCACACAGACGACAAACTTCCCGGTCGAACCAATCGGAACTTCCTAACCACTTTCTAATCAATCGAAAAATTTTCACAAAAATCTCCCTGATTAAATATCTACCACATCGTCACCCTTCTTACCACCTTCCGAATTGTCCTGACCATTTTGCTGAGCATTTTTATAAGCAATTTCCCCCAACTTCATGGAATTTTTTGTCAAATCGTCAATAGCGGCATTGATGACAGTCAGATCCTGAGAATCCTTAACCTGTTGCATCCGATCTAAAGCATCCTGTACAGACTTCCGTTCATCTTCCGATAGCTTCGACCCGTGTTCATCCAAACTAGACTTGACCGTATAAGTTAACGATTCTGCATGGTTCTTACGCTCAATCAACTCGCGTTTTTGCTTGTCTTCCTCCGCATAAGCTTCTGCGTCCTTTATCATCCGATCAATCTCTTCCTTACTCAAACCGCCAGACGAAACTATTCTTATAGACTGTTCTTTATTTGTCGCTTTGTCAAGAGCGCTCACGTTCAAAATACCGTTAGAATCTATATCAAAAGCCACTTCAATTTGAGGTACCCCGCGCCGCGCTGGAACAATTCCATCCAAGACAAACTCACCCAAAAGCTTGTTATCCGCCGCCATCGTCCGCTCTCCTTGGAAAACACGAATATGAACTTGGGTCTGATTATCCGCCGCCGTCGAAAACACCTGCGATTTCTTACAAGGAATAGTCGTATTTCTAGGAATAATCGCCGTCATTACCGACCCCTCAGTCTCGATACCAAAAGTCAAAGACGCAACGTCAAGCAAAACTATATCCTTAACATCTCCGGCCAAAACAGCCCCTTGAATGGCCGCTCCAACTGCTACAACCTCGTCTGGATTAACCCCTCTGTGCGGCTCCCGACCAAAAAATTTCTTAACTTCTTCAATAACCTTTGGCATACGAGTCATACCGCCTACCAAAACTACATCCGTTAGCTCAGAAACCGAAACCTTGGCATCCGCGAGCGCTTTCCTACATGGTTCCAAAGTGGACTTTATCAAATTGTCACACAAACTTTCCATCTTGGCACGTGTCATTGTCGTGTTCAAATGCTTTGGCCCGCTTTCATCAGCGCTCAAAAACGGCAAACTTATATCGGTCTCCATAGCACCAGAAAGCTCGATTTTAGCCTTTTCTGCAGCCTCTTTTAGCCTTTGTAGGGCCATTTTATCTTTGGTGACATCCAGGCTCGTCCCGTTCTGTTTCTTATATTCCTCGAGCAAATAATCCACTATTACGCGGTCAAAATCGCCTCCTCCAAGCTGGGTATTACCATTAGTTGCCTTAACTTGGAAAACGCCGTCTTCAATATCCAAAATAGAAATATCGAAAGTACCGCCGCCCAA
>Ga0074198_1000603_pt1 | contig 33943 bp, 27 predicted proteins | sample EPASupsiteSAE323_FD_64527 | JGI IMG/M metagenome (GOLD analysis project Ga0074198, IMG submission 64527) | Bioremediated contaminated groundwater from EPA Superfund site, New Mexico - Sample SAE3-23 | ecosystem: Environmental > Aquatic > Deep subsurface > Groundwater > Contaminated ... | reverse complement strand
AAAAAATCAGGGAAGAATTTCCTGTTTTAAACGACCGTAATCTTAAAGCTTATACGGTTTTGCAAGAAAAGTATGAATAAGTTACAAAATTCTTAATGCCCCCACCTTCGCGTCGCCTCAAAGAATTTTTTCATTTCCGCTTCGCTTATGAGAATTTGCAGTAATAGTTTCAATATAGCTATTAAAACTATTTATCTCGTTTTCAACATTTTTTAAGCTGTAATTAATTGTTTTAATAACTTCTTTTTTGTTTTTAAGAGCAGATATATTTAACAATACAACAGAATACAGGTTTTTCTGAAAAATTTCTTTAATTTCAGTAATTTCAGAAAAAATGTTTTTACTTATTATATTTTTGTTTTCAGTAGCAAATAATAGCAATTCTCCAAGTGTAATGCGTCCCTGTGTGACTTTATTTGAAGAAATTTCGTCTAAAAAAATCTTTAGGAATTTATGCAAATTTATATATGTTTCAAGGATTATTTTCTTCTTGCAAATAAGTGTACCCTCAAAGTACGATCTAACTGAATTAAATCCTCTTTCAACTAATTTTTCCCGTTCTTCAGCTGAAATATTAAAGTCTATTATAGAAATATTTCCAATATCTATCCTGATTACATCAAAACCGTCATTTTGTCCGTAAAGTTTAAAAAGTAAATCAGAAGAAACATTATAAGCACTGTCAAGAATAGCGCCGAAATATTCAATCGGATTTGAAATTTTTCTGGGTTTTTGCAGATTTTCAAGGCGCAGCTCAAGAATTCTTGAGCTTGTATTTGAGATAAGGTAGTTTTCAAACCTCCATGAGGGAAAATTCCCGATAACATCACCGTCAATAAGACATTCATCTTTATTCCATACAGGTTTAAAAAAGCCTGGAATACTTACTGAAGCTCTTACTGCCTGCACTATCTCTTCATCAGGAGTTTCAACTTTACTGTATATTTTACAGGATACATCACTAAGATTTGTTGCTACTATAACCAGATCTTTATCAAGATCTTTAAATTTCACCGGTTCATTTCCCTTTGGATCAAAACGTTCTCCATAATATTTCTTCTCAATTCGTTCCCTGAACCAGCATAAAAAGCTATCACCTTTGCAAATACCAAAGTTTTTACCCAATCCAAAATTTAAGTCACTTACTAATTCATAATTTGTGGCAAAAGCAATTTCTTTTATTTCATCATAAGAAAAACCCGCTGCATATAATGAGGCAAAAATCGCACCAATAGAAGATCCAGCCATTCCAGTTATATTAATTCCAAATTTTTCAAATGCCTGAAGTACACCCAGATAAGCAATTCCTCTGACTCCACCCCCTGCAAATATACAAAAATAGTCAGTTGACATAAGTTATGTCCTTATATTATCAGAATTTATTTATATACAATAATCTAAATTTAAGATACACAGATCAGCTTTTTAAATTAAAGATCAGTAGAAGATACGGAAAATTAAAATTTTTCTCGTATCTTCTACTGATTAAGCTACACATAAGTCCACCCGTTCATCGCGGCTGCGCATATGTTTCACCTTTCCAATGGTATGAAATGTAAATTTCTGGAAAAATTTCAGTTTAAATAATAAAATTAAGGATATCAACATAAAAAGGAAATAAATAAATGCGCATATCTGCTGTAATACACACTTACAATTCTGAAAAATATCTGGAAGAATGCCTTCAGGCATTAACATCTCTTGATGAAATAGTAATCTGTGATATGCACAGCACAGATAGAACCGTAGAAATTGCTCAAAAATTCGGATGCAAGATTGTTTATCATGAAAATGTCGGCTTCGCTGACCCTGCAAGGAATTTTGCTTTAAGTCATGCCACAGGCGACTGGATTCTGGTAGTTGATTCAGATGAAATAATCCCAAAAACACTTATAGATTTTCTTAGAGAGTATATTAAAAATCCAGACAGTCCTGAAACTGTTTTTATTCCGAGGAAAAACTATGTATTCGGCAAATTTATGCGTTGTATATACCCTAACTGTATTTTAAGATTCTTCAAGAAAGGCTTTGTAGCTTACAGCAACCGTGTTCACTGCACTCCTGATGAAATTAAAGGAAGAGAATATCATATTGATCCAAAGAGAGAAGATCTAGCTATTATTCATTATAACTACGATACTGTAGAACAGTTCATTGCAAGGTCAAACAGGTATACAACTCTTGAGCTTGAGAAATTTATAGAAAGAGGAATAAAATTCTCTTTGCCCTATATGATTTTTAGAGCAAAAGGTGAATTTATAAAAAGATTTATACTGAAAAAAGGCTATAAAGACGGTCTGCATGGTTTTATGTTTGCTCTTTTACTCGCAATTTACGAACTGCTTTGCTACATAAAACTCTGGGAATACGAGAAGAATCATAAGGCTTAATCTTTCATGATCCAGTGTCAAGGCAATATTGCCTTTCACTTTTCCAAGGTCGGTTAAGGAAAAATTCGATTTTTCTTGCGGTAGCGGGAGTGGAGCAAACCTGAAGGCAGGCTTTGCCTGCATGGAAGGTTTGTATAACTCATTCTCCAAAAAATCAGAATTTTTCCTTAACCTCATTTCCTTGATACAAAAAGATTATTCTTGATATAAAACCTCCACGGGTATTCGGCTGCAAGTTTTATTCCGATTCTAGTTGTTGTTACTATTTTCTTCTCAGGAATTTTAATTCCTTCTTCTACCCACAATCCTGAATCAGGAGAAGTTAGATCGACTTCATTAAGTTCTTTTGTTATATTCATTTCCCTGCAAAGTTTGCCCGGTCCGTTTGTATTACCAAGCGGCGATATAGGCTCTAAGGCTCTTATTAATACAGCTCCTGCTGTTTCTTCAGGCTCAGTTATAATATTAAAGCAGTGATACATACCGTAAATAAAATAAACATAAGCAATACCTGGCTGTTTAAATAAAGTTATTGCTCTTGGAGTTTTGCCCTTAAAAGCATGACAGGCAGGGTCATTTTGAGTATAAGCTTCAGTCTCAACTATCATGCCGCAAAAAATCTGCCCACCAATTTTTCGGCAAAGCCTATATCCCAGCAGATCTTTTGCTACCTTAAGGGTATCTCTGTTATAAAATTCACGATCAGGAATATTCATAACTAAATTTTTGAATAATATTTTAAATTTATCAAGTAATTTCTTAATCAACTTGACCTGCTAATTAATTTTTGCCATAAAACGGAAAATTATCATGCTGAACTTGTTTAAGCGTCTACAAAAATTAATAGATCCTGAAATAAATTCAGGATGACACAATAAAAAATCAATAATAATAAGTATTTAACTATTTAGCAGTTCATGTTTTTAATTTATCTCATATTTCTAGTGCGTCTTTTTGTTTTATCGCTGCAGTATTCAATTACTTCGTCAGTATAATCATTGAATAATGAAGTACCTAACATCTGAAACATATTTATACCGCATTCATCATTGTTTATTTCTACAAGTTTGATATTGTCTTTATTATCAATGCAAATATCCAGTCCTAATATTCTCTGATAGTAGTTTCTTTTTGCTATTTCCTTTGCAAATCTCTTAATTTCTTCAAATTTAGGGATATTTTCAGCCTCTGAAAACTTTAAATCAGGATTCCATGGTAGATTAAAGTATTTATTGCCATTTACATCAGTCGCAAAACTGCTTAATTTCCCATTTTTATCAACCAGACAGCAAATGCCTCCCGATGATAAATTATCCATCTCGGACCCCTTTTTGCCAATTTTCAAGTTCCAGTTGATAATAAATACCTCATTTGTCTTTACCGAGCGATAAGTGCATATCCTCATTGTATTTAAGGATGTATCATTAAACTGCTTAAAGTAATTTGCTGGCTCTATACACTTTTGTATCAGAAAGTCCTTCTTATAATTATTTTTTAAATAATTGATACTAAGCATTTTTCCTGATTTATTAAAATAATTGTCATTTTTCTTGTAAAAAATTTGAACGTTTCTTCCTCCGCCTGATTCTAAAGCAGGTTTAACAATAACCTTTTGTTCGTCCTCTAAATAATCTTCAATATACTTGATATTATCTAAATATTCGTAGTTTGAATCATAAAATACTCCTTCCATATTCCTAAAAATGGTTTCAGGAAAGATATTTAAATCTGAATAAAGCTTGTTATAAAAATTTTTATCCGTATATGTAGCCGCCACACTTAAATTATTTAATGTCGGTTCTATAATTCCATAAAATAAATCCTCAGGTACATAATTTATATCTTCAATACCTGAAATATAAGAATAAGTTTTGTACCAGTATGGATTTACGTGTTTGTTTATCGTACTCCATTTTTTCTTATATTTGTTTATATCCAGCTGAACGTTCGAATAAGTCTGCTGTTTTACAACTTTATTATATATTTTGTTGATTTTCCTCCTATAAAAAACTCTTAGTCTGTGCAATTTGTACCAATTTTTGAGCATAGTTCTGGTTATTTTATATTCATCCTTTAAAACTATGATAGACATCTAATAATTTCCTATCTTATAAACATTTTTTGATCCTAAATTTATAAATTTTGACTTGAAAAATAACAGGGTTCAATTAGACATCCAGAAAAATTAATACTAATAATTCTCAGGAACTTTCATAACTGAAATCATTTATATAATCATTTTCTTTTACTACCTTTGTACCACCGCTAGAATACTTAAGTAGTTTTTCTATTTGACCATCTTTATAAATATACAAGTGTGTTGATATATCTTTTTCACAACAATTATAAGAAGGTTTATATCAGTCTACTTCTTTTGTTTTCTTGTCCAAACCTACTGTTTTTATGGATTTTTGCCATAAAGAATTATCTTAATATTTTTTAACATGTTAATTTTGGAAAAATTTGTATACCTGATAATTCATAATTTTAAAAAATTAATCACCAGAATATACAGTATTTCAAAGTTATAGGTTACTACTAATACTGGTGATACCTGTTAATTAACAATATACGATAATTAATTTATCTTTTTTGTGCTATATCAGATAACATATACTTAAAATTTGAAATGATCTTTTCCCAGACAATTCTTTTAAAAAAATAAATTGGATCATAATAAAAACTTAAAAATAAGTATTTTAATGCACATAATTTATCATTATCATAAAGGGAACAGCGCCTGAACATGCCGTAATAATGACCAGAATACAACTGTCCTTTTATTTTTCTTATCGATTCATCAGCATATTTTATATGTTTCTCTACTATCTTTATAAATGACTTATTGAGTTTTCTGTGCCTTTTGGAAATACTATCCGGACGCACACGATATTTAACCAGTATTTCTTTTACAACCCCGAACTTAAAATACTTTGCTAACCGCAACCACATATCCCAATCCTGAACATTTAATAAACTTTCATCAAAATATCCGGTTTTTTCAAAGCATTCTTTTTTTATTAGCTGAACACTTCCGTTATGCTGAAAATTACCTAGAAAAAGATCGTTATATACCCATCCTTCATTCTCGGGTTTCGCAACAAATCTATCACTGCCGTCAGGATTTATTGACTGTACCCAACTGTATACCAGCCCAAGTTCAGGTTCCAGAGAAAATCTCGCTAACTGTTTTTCTAACTTTTGAGGTATCCAGATATCATCATAATCAAGAAATGCTATATAATTACCTCTTGCAGCTTTTATTCCTGTATTTCTTGCAGTAGAAGGACCGCCATTTTCTTTATAAATATATTTTATTCTTGGGTCTGAATAATTTAAAACTTTCTCTTTAGTCAAATCCTGTGATCCGTCATCAACAACAATAATCTCAAAATTTTGAAATGTCTGGTTTAATACAGAATTTATTGCTTCTTCAATATATCTTGCAGCGTTATACGCCGGTATAACAACTGAAATTAAAGGTAAAGAATCATAATCTTGCATTTATTATCTCCAATTTGATTTATGAACCAAATTAAAGAATAGATTTATTGTTATGTCTTTAGTCAGTTAGTTAAAATTTTTTGTAAAGTAAAAGATTAAACAAAAAGTCGGCATTTTGCCGACAAACCTATAAACTCTATTTTTTAAATTGGGCCTGGAAAGAGTCGAACTTTCAACCTGCCGGTTAAGAGCCGGATGCTCTGCCATTGAGCTACAAGCCCATGTGAACTGTAATAAAATTGTAACACTATAATCAATAAAAACAAGGGTTTTCACAAACCCTTATTTTTATTTTTATAAAACGCTGCCCCTTTTTCATGAACTAGATTCATCTTAATTTAAATTGATTGAACTTTTAATCACAAAAAACAGGTTTTCGCATGTTAGGTTAATTAGGTTATTTATTAACTAAGGAAATAGTTAAATAATTGTGAAATTAATCAAGAAAATCTATATTAAGATTTTTCGGAGATTATTATGATTTACAAAAAATCAGTAAATGAAGTTTTTGATGAATTTCAGACAAATGAATGTGGACTTACTAATGATGAGGCTCGAATTCGTCTGGAAAAATATGGACAGAATGCCTTAAAAGAAAAAAAAGCTAAGCCTATTTGGAAAAAAATATTAGATCAGTTTAAGAGTCCTCTTATATATATTCTCCTTATTGCATCAATATTTACAGTTATAGTAGGAAAGTATATTGATACAGGAGTAATTTTAGCTGTTGTAATAATTAACGCTGTAGTTGGTTTTTTTCAGGAATATAAAGCTGAAAAAGCTATGCAGGCAATAAGAGAATTAGCAGCCCCAAAAGCAATTGTGGTTAGGGACTGTAATGAAGATAAAATTGACTCTGATGAAATTGTTCCTGGAGATGTTATTGTACTTTCAGCAGGGAATAAAATCCCGGCAGATGTCAGAATTTTTGAAGAAAAAGAGCTTGAAATAGATGAGTCCATGTTTACCGGTGAATCACTACCAGCCCAAAAACACATTAATACAATAGAAAAAAATAATATACCAATAGCTGATCAGACCAATATGGCGTTTATGGGGACAATAATTACACAGGGACGAGGTAGGGGAGTTGTTGTTAAAACAGGGGAAAATACCGAACTTGGGAAAATATCCCGTGAAGTTAAAACAACCGAGAAAGAAGAAACTCCTCTTCAAAAGAGATTGGGCGAGTTTAGTAGAAAGATCGGTATAGCAGCACTTGTGTTTGCTTTTATTGTATTTTTGTTAGGTCTTATTTTAGGTCATCCGGTCGTAGAGATGATTTTATTTGGAATAAGTATCGCAGTTGCTATTGTTCCAGAAGGCTTACCCATAGTTATTACAATAACTATGGCTGTTGGATTGAAAAGAATGGCAGAAAAAAATGCGATTATTAGAAAATTAATTGCTGTAGAAACACTGGGAAGCTGCAATTATATTTGCTCAGACAAAACAGGAACAATTACTGAAAATAGAATGACTGTAACAAGAACTTTTGCTAACGGTAAAGAATTTGAATTTACCGGAACCGGATATGAACCTACAGGAAATGTTCTTTTAAATAAAGAAAAAATCCAAAAAGATGATGATTTAAACAGGCTGCTTTTAACAGGTTTACTCTGTAATACTGCCGAATTATATGAAGAAAAAGGAGAATGGGCAATTGAAGGTGATCCGACGGAAGGTGCATTACTGGTTGCAGCTAAAAAATATGGTTTGAATATTGAGAAAAATGAGTATAAGTTTCAGCTTGTGGACGAAATTCCTTTTAGTTCCAAGAGACAGTATATGGCAACTGTTTATTCAGATGAGAATTCCAACACGATATATGTAAAAGGCGCACCTGAGAAGATATTAGAGTTTAGCAATAATAAAGATAATCAAGCTTTGACTAGCCAATACTCACATATGGCAAAATCAGGGTTAAGAGTATTGGGATTTGGTATTAAAAAGCTGGACAGTTATTCTGATGAGATTGATTTAGAACATGAATCTACACATAACCTAGAATTTGTGGGATTTCAGGGGATTATAGATCCACCAAGAGAGAGTGCTATTAAAGCTATTGATGGAGCACATAAAGCTGGTATTAATGTTGTAATGATAACTGGTGATCATATAGTCACTGCAAAAGCTATTGCAACAAAAGTAGGAATCCTCAATGGCGGGAAAGTCATGACAGGTCAGGAACTTGATCAATGCGGAGAAGATTTTTTGAATAAATGCGTAGAAACGGTTTATGTATATGCAAGAGTATCTCCGAGCCATAAATTCAAGATTGTAGAAGCACTACAAAATAGAGGAAATACTGTAGCGGTAACAGGTGATGGTATTAATGACGCTCCTGCATTAAAAAAGAGCAATATAGGGATTGCAATGGGTAAAGTTGGCACTGATGTTGCAAAAGAAGCATCAGAAATGGTTTTAAAAGATGATAATTTTGCTACGATATTTGAAGCAGTAAAAATAGGGAGAGTAATATTCGATAATATCCGTAAAGTAATTACCTTTCTCCTTGCTTCTTCAATTGGTATACCTCTAACTATTATAGCAAGCATTATTCTTACTCTCCCTTTGCCGTTTCTTGCAACTCAGGTATTGTGGGTAAATCTTGTTACCAATGGATTTCAGGATATCTCTCTTGCTTATGAACCTGGAGAGAAAGATATAGATAAAAGAAAACCAAGAGATCCAAAAGAAAATGTAATTAATAAGCCTATTTTAAAAAGAGTGGTTTTAACAGGCACAATCTATACTGTAGGTATATTAACCATGTTCTGGTACGTGTTAAATCAAGGTGCAAGTATTGAATATGCCAGAACAACTGCTCTTAACACAATAGTTTTCTTTCAGTTTTTTAATGTATGGAATTCAAGATCATTTAATAAATCAATTTTTCAGGTTAATCCTTTCTCGAATAAACCTCTGCTTGCAGCAGTTACAGTGTCAATATTTGCTCAAATAGCTGTATTAACTTTTGAACCATTACACATCGCTTTTCAGACAACAAAACTTGATGCTGCAACGTGGTTGCAGACTATTCTGGTAGCTTTCTCAATAATTATTGTTGTAGAGATAGATAAATTAATAAGCAGCAAATATTCTAAAGTTACATAATTGGAGTTGTTATGATTATATCACTTACTTTAAATCCTAGCCTTGACTATGTTTTACAAGTAAATAGCCTTGCTCTTGAGGAAACGCAGAGAGCTGAGAATGCGTTTTTGTATGCATCAGGAAAAGGCATAAATGTAAGTCGAATGTTAACAAGATTTGGAGTCCAAACTTCAGCATGGGGTTTTGTTGGCGGCTTAAACGGAGACAGGTTTTCTAGAATATTAGAAGAAGAAGGAATTAATACTAGTTTTATACCCTGCCAAGCGGAAACTCGTTTAAATGTGATAATTACTGAGCTTAAAACATATGATCAATTAAGAGTTAGTGCAAAAGGTCCTGAAATCTCAGATAAAGAAATTATCAAGTTATACGAGAGAATTAATAATCTACCAGAAGAGCTTGAATTTGTAACTTTTGGAGGCAGTATACCTAAAAATGTTCCTAAAAATATATATAAAGAATTAATTGAAATAATTAAGTCAAAAGGAATAAGGTGCATTCTTGATACAAGTAATGAAGCTTTAACTCAGGGTATACAGGCAAAACCTTTCCTAATTAAACCCAATCTTCACGAGCTTAATGAAATTCTTGAAGGCGAGATTATTAGCACTATAGAGGAGATAAAAATTGCTGCATCAAAGATTGTAAGCGAAGGAGTAAAGAATGTTGCAATTTCTCTGGCAAAGGAAGGTGCAATCTTTGTTAATGAATCAAAAATAATCCACGCTTTTGCTCCTAAAGTCGAGGTAAAAAGCAAAGTTGGAGCAGGAGATTCTATGGTTGCAGGATTGATATACGGATTGCACAGAAACCTGCCGGAAGAAGATATTATTAAATATGGAATTGCATTTGGTACAGCTGCAGTTTTAACTATAGGAACAGAGCTTGCTTATAAAGAAGATATAGAGCAAATACTGCCAGAAATTGAAATAAAATCAGTAGAAAACAATAACTATATTTAGATGAGATTTAAGACGAATACTTGTACTGAAAGCCAAAATCCGTTTCTATTATCAAATGAATAATAATTTTTCAAAATATGCTACAAAATTCATCATGAATATCTGATTCTAAGTAAAAAAGGAAAATCACTGCCACTTTGCTGCCATCTTTAGATCAAGGTGTATCAATTTCAATCAAGTTCAATTCTCATAAAAAGATGCAAAAAACCTTGACCGCATCAAGGCGAATCAAGGTAAATCTATCTATATCAATATGGCTAAAAGTCGCTCTATTTCTAGCTACAAGCCCAAGTGAACTGTAATAATATTGTACTACTAGAATCAATAAAAACAAAGGTTTCACTAAATCTCTGTAAAAAATTTTTCACTTACTGCCATTTTTACTGTTCATTGTGAATTAATAAAATCAATAATTTTAGATAATTGCACTAATCGAAATTTTTATAATTCACTATTTTTTCTTCACAAAGTATGTACGATTGTCGAATAAACTTGGTTATATGCAAATTATATAATTTAAAAATATTTTTCTGTTCATCTTAAAAATAAAGGAAATTATTTTTTGGATAGTGATCAATATTTATCTGAACGTTTAAATAATCAAATTGACTGGTATGATCGCAAAAGTCAGTATAATCAAAAGCGATCTCAATTTTTAAGAATTTTAGAAATTTTGCTTGCCGGTTTTATTCCGCTGCTTTCAGGTTTAGGAGGAGAAAATATAGTTTTATTCAGAATTATTACAGGAGTACTTGGTGTTGGAGTAATAATTATTTCAGGAATATTATCAATATTTAAATTTCAGGAAAACTGGTTAGAATACAGATCTACCTGTGAAATGCTAAAAAGGGAAAAATATCTTTTTGAAACAAAAACTTCACCTTATAACTCAGATAATCCTTTACCTTTATTAGTAGACAGAGTAGAATCGATAATTCTAAGCGAAAATAAAAATTGGTTAAAATATATATCTGAGCAAAGAAAAGAAAATAAATCGGTTAATCAGTGATCTTCAGTTAATATTGTATTTGCTGTTTTTACATAAGTGTCCATATTCTCACCTTATTATCGGTCGATCCAGATACAACAAATTTATCATCACTGCTTATTGCTAAACTTGAAACCATTCCTTTATGCCCCAGAAGCATATCTACTTGTTCGCATGTTTCTCTGTCCCATACTCTTATAGTTTTGTCAGTAGATCCTGAAATAATATACTTATCATCACTTGTTATAACAAGTGAACTAACAAGGTTATCATGTCCTGAAAGAGTTTCTGTTTTATTGTCTAATTTTATATAACATACTTTTATTTCATTATTACATCCAAAAGCTACAAAATCATTAGAATTACTGATTGCTAAATACATACATATCCCGGAACTTTCGATAGTATTTGTTAGTTTCCATGCTTTTCTATCTATAACCTTTATTGTTGTATTTACTTTATTTGAAGAATCAAGAGTATTTCTGGAAGAATAAACGATATATTTATTATCGTTACTTATTACTACCCTTTCAATAAAACCATATTCTGTGGTTATAGAACAAAACTCTTCACCAGTTGTTGCGTCCCATATTTTTAGTGTTTTATCATTAGACCCGGAAACAATGTATTTAGTATCTCTGCTTAATGCTATACTTCTTACAATGTCATTATGGCTTGTAAGAACATTTAATTGTCTGCCTGTGTATGTGTCCCATATTCTTATTGTGTTATCTTTTTGAAAAAAATTTCCACCTCCTGAAGCTGAATATAGAAATTTATTATCAGTACTTATTGCTACATCAGTAATTTGACCTTTATGACCTTGAATTACTTTCAGCTGTTTGCTTGTTTTTCGATCCCATATTCTTATAGTTTTGTCATTGGAACAAGAAATAATATATTGATTGTCATTACTGATTTTTGTAGACATTACCCAATCAGTATGTCCTTCCAATACAGCTATTAATGTGGGATTTAGTATATTTACCTTATTTACAGGTTTTTCCTCCTGTATTTCGTTTTTTTCCGACAATTCCTTTACTACATCTCGAATATGTATAATGATATTTTTATATGCTCTGTCAGGATCATCCCAAGCTTTTACAGGTTTACCGTCAGTAGGAACTACTTCCAAATTGCCAAAATCGGAATTTTGCCAGTCACATTCACGAATAATTACAGGAATAATACGTGCTTGTCCTGTTTCATGTCTTGCCATTGCCTTTTTCATCTCAACGCTATAGCAATATTCTGAACTTAAAAAATCAGCACTTACAAGTAAAAGAATAATATTTGCAGAGCTGAGATGTTTATCAATTTCCGAAGCAAATTCTTTTCCTGCCGTGATTTCTCTGTCATGCCATGTTTTTATAATATTTTCTCTTTTTAAAAGACTTAAATGAGTTATCAACTTTTCAAGAAAAACTTTGTCTTCATGACTATATGAAATAAATATTTCAAGATTACTACTCACTTTTATATCCTTATTTTTTAATAAGCAGATTTTATTATTTTACCTTCTCACCATTCTAATTAAATTAGTCTGATGATTGCTATTGTTGTCTTAATAGTATATTTTTCAAGATATTTTAAATTGATAGTTTAAGCAGAATAACAATTATACTTTGTGAAAAAATTACAACATTTTATAATAATTAAATTTAATATATTATTTTTACTCAACAAATATATGTATTCTTTTTGATAAAAAACAATGATAATATATTAAAGAAAGGTTTTTATTTTTAATAAATAAAAACCTTCACTAAAAACTATATGCGCTTAAAATATATAAAGAAATACATTGGGTAATTTTATAACGGGTAAGAATGAGTAGGTAAATATGATTGAAGAATTTAAAGATTTGAAAAAAGTTCAGATGATAATATTTCGTCTCGGAAATGAAGAGTATGCTGTTCCTATCACAAGTATACATGAAATAATAATGCCTCAAGTTCCAACACATATTCCTAAATTACCATCCTTTGTAGAAGGTATAATAAATCTACGCGGACATATTATACCTATCATTGATGGAAAGAAAAAATTTATGCTCGATTCCAAAGATAAAATGGATATAAACAGTTCAAGAATAATGGTATTGGATATAGAGAGCGAAATTATAGGATTAATAGTAGACGAAGTGTCTGAAGTAATTCATCTTAATACAGAAGATATAGAGCCACCACCAGTAGATATGGAAGAAGATACAGATTTTCTATGGGGCATTGGTAAATTTGAAAGTAGGCTATTAATTCTGCTCAATCCAAAGAAATTTTTAAGTCACAACGAAATACATAATCTTAAAAGTGTAACTAAAGCTGTAGAAAATATAAACCAGTTAAATAAAGTAAAGGAAACTGTCTCTAAATAATATAAATTAACTGAGATAAATAATTAACATTCCAACTTTGGTCATCAAAGTTGGAATGTTAATTATTTATCTATAGTATTTTTCAGTATAATAACTTAAAATAATGCTTGTAGTTTCTTGTTAATAATAGTTTTATCTGGTTATGTTTAGTTATGGCATCAAATAATAAAAAATATCTTTATTTAATACTATGTTTGTTAACATTTTTAGGGTTAACAAGTTTTCAAAGCGCAAACGCTGAAATAGAAATTAAATCTCATAAAGCTCCTGTGATTTTAGTTTTAGAAAATGATATTTCTATGGAGAAATCACACGTTGGAGACAGCGTTAATTTTCATCCTTCTGATACTCTGGTTTATGACAATCAAATAATTCCCGGTACCAGCAAATTTATCGGGAAAATTACAGAGATTAAAAAGTCAAAAAGATTTGGCAAAAACGGATTTATAAAACTTGAAATGAACAGATTTTGTATTTCAGATTCAAATTGTGTAAATATCGAAGAAAACAATAAAAAAATACCTTATATAAAACTCTATGATAAAAAAATTCAGGTAAGCAAAATTTATGAAAACAGCATTCTGGATCCTGCCATATTTGTTGGAGGAATAGCAGTTGATTTCATACTTCCTGGAGTTGGAAGCGCTATAGATGGAATATATGATGTCCATGATGAATTTAAAAAAGATCCTGAAAGAAAAAAAAGTATTATTAAAAAAGTCGGATCCGGTTTGTGGGAAACAACAATGATTCCATCTGTAATCAGATTTTTTAGAGTTCGACCAAATCCCAAATATCAGTCAGGCCAACATATATTAATTCGATTTAATCCTGATTTTCTTGGCAAAGTATTTATTTATTGCAAAGTTCACAGATTGTATGTAGAAAAGAATCTGGATTAAGAACGAGTTTGGCTAAAGCCTCCAATACCTGCTCTCACGAGCCTTTTATGCTTATCAATTGTATTTTCTAATTTTTTACAAAACAGGCTCTAAATTTATTCAGCCGTAACTGCTTTTGAAAGGCCTCTTGGATGATCAACATCTCTTCCAAGTAAATCAGCCATTTTAACAGCTAAAATTTGCAGAGTTATTACCGTCAGCATCGGTGAAATCAGTTCATCACATTCAGGTATATTAATAAAGCCTGCTCCTTTAAATTCTGATTCAATATGTTTATCTTTCTGATTTTTAATTATAATTAGCCTTGGATTTAATTTATGTTTAATTTCCTCGGTGTTTTTAACCGCCAGATTATAGTTTATATCACCTGCTTTGTTATGAACAATTATGGAAACTACCGGAGTATTTTCATCAAGAACAGCCATATGTCCGTGCAAAAATTCTCCCGTAGGATATCCGTTTGCATCTATATAACTTGTTTCCTTAATCTTTAAAGCACCTTCCTGAGCGGCTGCAAAGTTAGTTCCTCTGCCAAGAATAACAAGATTTTTTGATTCTTTAATTTTGCCTGCAATTTTTTCAATATTTTTATCATTTCTCAGCAGTTTTTCTATTTTATGGACTAAAATATGCAGTTCTAGTTTGAGTTCCTTTATTCTCTCAGGTGTAACTGTCTCTCTTTGTTCACCAAGATAAAGTGCAAGGGCATAAAGATTAAGCAGTTGAGCGGTGAATGATTTTGTTGCAGCAATGCTTTTTTCTATACCTGCTCCAACTGTCATTTTTGACTCTGCAGCGTTATGAATTACCGAATCAGGATTATTAGTTAAAGCAAGAGTGTGTGCACCTTTTCCTTTTGCAGATTCAAGCGCAGCAAGTGTATCCGCTGTTTTACCTGATTGAGATATGGCAATTACAAAATCATTCGCAGATAAAATAGTCTCCCTGTGAGCAAATTCACTTGCAAAATCTACTTCTACAGGAAGTTTGGCTACAGTTTCAATGAAGTATTTGGCAATATTTCCAACATTTCTTGAAGAACCGCTTGCTGTTATATAGACTTTGGAAAGATTTTTAATATCTTCGGAGGACATCTCAAGATTAATGCCCTGAACAGGACTATTAACAGGCAAATACCTGTCAGCCAGCTCTTTTATAATTTCAGGCTGCTGCCAGATTTCTTCATACATTGAAAACTTAAATCTCCTGCCGGATTTCTTAAACAATCTCAAAAAATATTCTGACAAATTATTGAGAATTTTAAATCCCACGGCAGGCTTTTTTATATTTTGCATAAAATTAGGTGTACTCATACCATGTATATCGGACAGATCCGCTTTTTTCTTTGATGTTTTTATAAAAACGGATCGATTTTGTAAAGTTTTGTTAATAAATCCAACCTTATCCTGTTCCAATGGTTTTAAAACCTGCTTATTCTTATTTTGTTACTAAATCAATGTCTTAAACCCAAACTCGATTTAAAATGATCTTCTTTATTTATTTATAGCATTATTGTTTTAATTTCTTCAACAGTATTAATGGGAATATTTTTATTTTTTTCTAATCCTTTCTATTTATCCGAGCAATTTTTGCCTTTGGCTTGTTTTTATATAAATATAATGGGATAAAAGGAAGAACTTCAATGAAAAATAAAAAGAATTTTTTAACTAAAATATCTGATATTGACAGCAATTTAAAAAATAACAGGTTTAATTTTAATAATTGCACTCAGCATAATGTTATTAAAAAGTTCTATTGTTCTGATAAATCAGCCATTGAAGATTATAAAAATTTAAAATCAGAAATCAGTGATCTTAATTTCGAAATGAGTCCTAAAAAACTTGCCTATCAGAAAATAAGAATCAGAAATTTTCATAATAAATAAGAAGATGAAACAAAATCAATTTATTCCTCAAATTTATGACTTTTCTGATTATCTCTAACTAAAAGGCAATGATAAACAAAAGGTTGTACCTTTTCCAAGTTCTGTTTCATACCATATTTTTCCTTTGTGAGCTTCAACAATCTGTTTAGTCAAATATAAACTCAAGCCTGCACCTATTTTTCTCTCTATGGCTGCTGCCATCTCATATCTTTTGAATATTTTTTCTCTTATTTCAGGCTCTATACCAGGTCCGTTATCACTTACGCAGGTGATAATATCTTTATCCTGCCTGGAACTCTTAATTACTATTTGTCCTCCCGGCATAGTATACATAACTGCATTTTCTATTAAATTGTATAATGCTTTTTCTATTTCATCCCTGTCCATTTTTAAATTTGGAAGATTTTCTTCTATTTTTGTGTCTATTTTTATTGATTTTGATTCGGCAGATTGTTTTAACTTTGTTATTACCTGATTTATAATGGTTTTTATATTATATTCCACAAGATTTAGAGATTTCTTTCCGGATTCATAATAGTAACTGTCAAGGAGTCTAGTTAATAAGTTAAATAAATTCTGATTACTCTTAATTGTCTCTCTAATAAATTCTCTGAATTTTCCTATAGGCTGATCAGGTAAACGTGACTCCAGAAATTCAAGGGCTTTTTTCTCTCCTACAAGAGGTACTTGAAGATCATGAGCCAGTGTTAGAATGAAAGTATCTCTAAGTTCATTTATTTCATTGAGTTTTGCGATTTCCCAGAGAACTGTAACCACTGATTCTGCAATTGATTTTAACAGTTCAACTTCTTTGGATGACCAGGTTTTTGTTTTACTTGAGCAAAGTGAAAGAATTCCAAATATTTTAACTTCTTTATTGTATTTAACAAAAGGTGAAGCTATAAAGGATCTTATACTATTCTCTTTAAAGAAGTTTTGAACTTCTTTATCATCAGTATGAAATTCCTCTATATTATTGACTGTTATTGTTTTAAGATCACTTATCATTCCATTAAACATATGCTGGCAGGATTCAGGTATTTGCAAGTTTTTTATGGATGGTAAATTTTTATTCTTTAGATACTCATATTTTACTGAAAGTTTTTTAAATTTATATTCAGGAATTTCAATAAAAATTGCTCTTTCTGTATCAAATATTTCTGCTGTTTTTTCAAGTACATATTCATATGCCAGATCAAAAGTCTGGAATATTTTTATTTCACTTATAATTTCTCTCAATAATCTTTCTTTTTCTGCTGTTTGCTGTATTTTAAGATATAAACGAGATTGATAAAGAGCAATACCCGCCTGATTTGCAATGGACCTGATAAATTCCAGTTCTTCTTCTGTCATTCTGTACTCTCTTTGGGTAAAATCAATGCTAAAATATCCCTCAATTTTATTTAAGTAAAGTACGGGAATATTGTAGCTTGATTGAACATCAGCACCTCTAAACAGATTAATAAAATCGGGACCTTTTGGATTTTTTTCAAGGTATTCGTCTAAATTGTATACATTAAGTTCCTGTTTTTCTATAAGCGGCTGCATATATTCTTTTGATTCAGGTGTTGACCAATCATAACCTACAAAACTTTTTTCTCTTGGGCTGGATAAATATTCTGAATATTTATCTACAGGCATATATATGTTTTGCTGAGGGTTAAATTCTGAATATAAAACCCTGTCAGCTTTAAAGAAACTACCTATACTGCTTACAAACAATGTTTTTATTTCATTAATATCCAGAGTGCTTCTTATAGTTTGAGTTATCTTTCTGAGCAAAGCTTCTTTATTAGCCTGTCTTTTACTAGTTTCATATAGTTTAGCCTGATGCAGGGCTATACCTGCCTGATTTGTCAAAGTTCTTAAAAATTCAAGCTCTTCTGTGCTAATTTCGTGCTTTTCCTTAATGTAATCAATGCAGAAAAATCCCATTATCTCTTTTCCATACATTATCAGGATGTTATAACTTGATTGTATTTTCCATTCCCTAAAGAGTTTCTCTAAATCACTATTTTCAAGATTATGCTCTTTTAAATATTCATCCAGATTAACAATATTAATTTCTTCCTGCTCTTTTAAAGACTGAATGAATGGTAATACCTTTTCTAAATTCCAATCATATCCGATTAAACTACCAAGGGCTGGATCAGTTAAATATTCCGAATATTCATCTGTTGGTAAAAATACATTTTTTTCTGCATTAAATTCAGAAAAAACAATCCTGTCAGCTTTAAAAAACGTTCCTAATTCATTAACAAAGGTTCTTTTTATTTTATTAATATCAAGAGTACTTCTTATAGTACTAATAATATTTCTCAATAAAACTTCTCTTTCTGCAGTATGCTTTTCTTTTAGATAAAGTTTGGATTGATATATAGCAACTCCTGCTTGATCAGCAAGGGTTTTAATGAACTTGATATCATCATCCGAAAAATCTCTTTGTTTTCCAAAGTTAACTACAAGGTTTCCTAAAAATAAATCTCTATAGTAAATGTTTATAACTACTGATGAAATAAAATCATAATCTCTATAAAATTTTTCTATGTCTGTTTCTCTAAGATTATTTTCATCAAGATATTTTTCAAGGTCATTAAAAATGATATCCTTTCCCTGAAGATGAGTGTCTCTTACATATTCAACAAATCCCGGTATAGCTGTAAAATCACGTCCAACAAAAGTTTTTACCTTATCTGAAGATCTGTATTCTCCTTCCGATGAGATATAGTAATTATTTGTTTTATAATCGTAATCAGCAATAACTACTCTGTCAGCTTTAAAAAATGTTCCTATTTCATTAATAAAAGTTCTTTTTATTTCATTAATATCAAGAGTACTTCTAATTGTAGAAATAATTTCTCTTAGTGCTTTTTCCCTTTCACCATATTCTCTCGTTGCAGAATATAGTTCAGCCTGTTTAATTGCAATATAAACCTGATCAGCTATTGTTCGAATGAGATTTATTTCTTCTTCAGTCCAGTGTCTATAATAATTATATTCTGATAAAACAAAAGTACCCCAGGCATCTTCACCTTTTCTTATTGGAAATCCGAATGTTGATTTAACACCTAATGCTTTATAGGTTTTTTTAAAATAATCTGGAGTATCAGAAAGCTCAATATTATCTATAATTAAATCAACATTTTCCCTGAGTAATTTTTCTCCCCAGTAAGCTGCCGCTTTTTTCTCATATGCAATATCGCTTAAACCTTTAACTTCAGGGAAAATTTTATACTCTCTCCTTATAATATAATCTTCATAATTTTGAGGGTTAGGAAACTCAACAATAGTTGCCCTTTGGACATTAACCAGTTTTGCAACTTCATCGCATATAATAGTTAATACTTCATTTATATCCAGCGTACTTCTTATTGTTTCTGTTATCTTTCTGAGTAATGCTTCCCTATCTGCCTGCTTTTTAGTAGTTGAGTATAATTCTGCCTGCTTTATTGCTATATAAACCTGACTGGCTATTGTTTCCAGAAGATTAATTTCTTCATCAGTCCAATGCCTATAATAATTGTATTCTGATAAACCTATTAACCCCCATATATTCTCTCCTTTTCTTACTGGAATACCCATAATTGACTTAACACCCAGCGAATTATAAGTTTTTTTGAAATATTCAGGAGTATCTGATTCAGTAATATTATCAATAACAATATTTTCTTCTTTTTTAAATAATTTTTCTCCCCAGAATGCAGGTGTTCTTGTATCAAAATCTTTGGAAGTAATACCCTTTATTTCAGGTAAAAGTTTATATTCTATTCTTGTAACAAATTCTTCATAATTTTGAGGATTTGGGTATTCAATTATTGCTGCTCTCTCAACATTAAACAATTTTGCCACCTCGTCACAAATAATAGTTAGAGTTTCATCAATATCAAGAGAACTTCTAATTGTTTCAATTATTTTTCTTAGTAACGCTTCCCTTTCTACCTGCTTTTTAGTAGTTGAATACAGCTCAGCTTGTTTAATGGCTATATAAATCTGGTTGGCTATAGTTTCTAAAAGGGCTATTTCTTCTTCTGTCCAATGTCTATAATCATCATATTCTGACGCAAACAATACACCCCATTTATCTTCTCCTCTTCTTATCGGCACACCTATGCTTGATTTAACTCCAAGAGCTTCATAGCTTTTTTTAAAATAATCAGGTGTATCTGATTTAGGTATATTATCTAAAATCAGCATTTTTCCTTCATCAAGTATAGTTTTACCTATATATATTTTACTTCTAGGATCATAATCAGGATATCCTACTCCTTTTATATCCTCTTTAGTTTTATATTCATATCTTACAACCCATTCAGAATAATCAGGCTGATAAGGATATTCACCCAGCGCAACCCTTTGTACATTAAATAATTTTCCTATTTCATTACATATAATAGCTATCATTTCATCTATATCTAATGAACTTCTAATCGTTTCAATAACTTTTCTGAGTAGTACTTCCCTATCTGCCTGTCTTTTAGTAGTTGAATACAATTCAGCCTGTTTAATGGCTATATAAACCTGGCTGGCTATTGTTTCCAGAAGATTTATTTCTTCATCAGTCCAGTGTCTGTAATAATTATATTCTGATAATACAACTGTTCCACGGGCTTCCTCCCCTTTTTTAACAGGAAATCCGAGTATTGATTTTACTCCAATAGCTTCATAGCTTTTTTTAAAATAATCCGGAGTATCTGATTCCGGGATATTATCAATAATCAGCCTTTCACCTTCTACAAGTGTCTTTTCAGCCCAGTATGCAGCAGCCTTTTTATCATATTCAGCATTACTTAAACCTTTTATTTCAGGTGAAAGTTTGTATTCTCTTCTTGTTATAAATTTTTCATGGTTTTGAGGATCTGGAAATTCAACTATTGTTGCTCTCTGGGCATTAAATAATCTTGCTACTTCATCACAGATAACATTTAATGTTTCATCAAGATCAAGGGTACTTCTAATTGTTTCTATTACTTTTCTGAGTAATGCTTCTCTATCTGCTGTCTGTTTAACTGTTTTATAGAGTTTAGCCTGATAAAGAGCAATGCCTGCTTGATTAGCAATAGTTTTTACAAAATTTACATCATCATCAGTTATAACTTTTGATTGTCTTGTATAATTAATAGCCAACAGTCCGAGTAATTTTTCAAAATATATTATAGGCACTACTATAGAAGATTTAATATTGAATTCTCTTATATACTTTTCTCCCAATTCTCCATAAAGGTTATAATCTTTAATAAATTTTTCAACATCAGAATAAATTACATCAATATTTCCCTGTTTTCTGAAAAATTCTCCCCAGCCGTAATCCTCAATACTAACACCAATCATACTTTTTACATCCGGAGAAGATAAATATACTGAATGCCTATCAACAGGCTGAAAAAATCCGGTAACAGGATCAACTTCATAAAAAATATTCAAATCAGATCCCAGAATTTGACCGGTTTCAGTAACAAAAGCTTTTTTAATTTCATCAATATCTAGAGTGCTGCTGATTTTTGCAATTATTTTTCTTAATATACTTTCTCTTTCAGCCTGCTTTTTCGTAGTTGAATATAATTCTGCCTGTTTAATAGCTATATAAACCTGGCTGGCTATAGTTTGAAGAAGATTGATTTCTTCATCAGTCCAATGTCTGTAATAATTATATTCTGATAAAACAAATGTTCCCCAGTTATCTTTCTCTTTCTTTACTGGAAATCCGAGTATTGATTTTACCCCAAGAGCTTCATAACTATTTTTAAAATAATCCGGAGTATTAGATTCTCGTATATTATCAATAACCAGATTTATGCCTTCTTTAAGAGTTTTTTCAGCCCAGTAAGCACCTGTTTTTTTATCATATTCTATATCAGTTAAACCTTTTATTTCATGTGAAATTTTATATTCTCTTCTTATAATTGATTCTTCATAGTTTTGAAAAATTGGAAATTCAACTATTGCTGCTCTTTGGACATTAAATAACTTTGCCACTTCATCACAAATTATGGTTAATGTTTCATCAATATCAAGTGTACTTCTTATAGTTTCAATTATTTTTCTGACTAATGCTTCTCTTTTTGCGGTTTGTCTGGTTTTTTCATAAAGTTTACCCTGATAAATTGCTATACTAACCTGTCCTGATATAGTCCTCATAAATTCAATTGTATCTTCACTTAGCTGCTCCTTTTTAGTCAAATTATGAATAACCAGCATACCTAAAAATTGACCGGCGTATGTCAGGCGAATAGAAAAAATATATTTAATCTGCAAATCTTTTAAATATTTTGCTGTAGCGGTATTTTCAAGATTATTTTCTTTAATAAATTTTTCACTTTCAGAAATAATAAGTTCATTCGTTTCTTTTTCTATTTGAGCAATTTCCGGTGCATAATTTTCTACATTCAATCCAATATTGCTTTTAAACTCAGGTTTTGCCAGATATTCATATTCTATAGGTATAAATTTACTGTTAATTTGATCATATTCAACAATAAAACATTTATCAGCATTAAGAGCTTTTCCAATGCTTACAACAATTTCATTTTTTACTTCATTAATATCAAGAGTGCCTCTGATCGCACTTACGATATTCCTTAATAAACTTTCTTTTTCAACCTGTTTTTTAGTGGATGAATACAGTTCAGCCTGTTTAACTGCTATAAAAATTTGATCAACCATTTTATGCAAAAAATCCAGTTCATTCTGTGTCCATTTTCTGCTTTCACTCTGAAAAAGCCCTAGCATTCCCCATTTATCATTTTCTCTTCTTACTGGAGTCACCAGTATAGATTTAACATTTAGTTTTTGATAAGTATCTTTAAAATAATCAGGCAAATCAGAACTTTCCATATCTTCTATTATTAAATCCTGATTTTCTTCAAGAATATGAGTTCTCAAATATCTTTTGGATTCTGCAGAAAAATCAATATCTTTTACCCCGCAAACATGAAAATTTGCCTTAACTTCAAACTGTTTTGACCATTCAGAAGAATCTACTTCCTGTAAATAACTTGCTATTGCAACCCTGTCAACCTTATATAATTTCAATAATTCCTGACAAATGTTATTTAAAACCTGATCAAGATCAAGCGTACTTCTTATGGATTCTGTTATTTTCCCAAGAAGTTTTTCTTTATCAACTAATTCCTGAATTTGTTTTTGTTTAAGCAATAGTTCCTGAGTATTATTCCAGATCAATTCTGCATTTTTATTAAACTCATTAGTTAAAATACCTGTTTCATCCTGAGAGATTACCGGCAGAAGTTCCGGTTTATGATCGGGCGTAAATTTCTCAATTCCTCTAATAATATTAGTAATAGGAACTGTTAATTTTGTAGATAATATATAAAAAATGATATCCAGACCTACAAAAAATATTAAAAAGAAATATGTAACGTAAAAAGGAAAAATTATTCTAAAAAATGCTGAACTGATTAAAATTAAAGTTAAATATGAAAAAATTAAAAATATTGTTGGATAAGCAAGAAATTTTTGCCTTATACTGAAAATTTTTGGTCTGAATAAAATATCATTAAATCCATAAAGAATTAATATTTCCCCTATTAATTGTTCAATATGAGTAATTAATCTGTATGTTGAAACATAATAGTCAGGTGTTAAGACATATATTTCACTTATACCCATAAGAAAAATCCCAATAATAAAGAATGATATTGGCTTTAATTGATTATTTAATCTCATGTCAGCATAAAGTAGTGCTGATAAGAAATATAAAGCAGTATAAATAACTTCTACCGATGAATAAGGAAAATATTTTTCAATATATGCAGAGCCTAAAGTCCGTTCTATTATTATTATTGATAGAAAAATGACAGTTGAAAAAATAAAAACTTTTTTTCTAAAATTATCAGGTATTTGTGCGGAATTTTTAACTGCATAAAGTATAGAAACAAAAAGTGCGAAAGAATAAGCAAAATTTTCAAAGAAAAAATAATAAAATTGAGAAGCAATATTACCTGAGTTCAAAAAATGCAGTATTTCAAATAAACCTCCAAATAGAAAGCCTGCTGCAATAACTGCCATTTTTTTATCATGTGTTTTTGAATAGATATGATTCGCCCGAATAAAAATCAGGAATGATATAGAGCTAATAATGACTCCCAAAATTATGTTGTGCATTTGAGTATAATAAAAAGAATTTAATAAAAAGTGGTTCTGAAAATTGTTTAAAACTTCAGGAAATATAGCTATATTAAAAATTGAGAAAATATTATTAAGAATTAATTCATTCATATTATTCAATTTAATTAGATTTGATACTTTTTAAGATACTTATATTAATTTATTTGTAACTAATATAGTATGGGTAAAGTAGATAATTTCTTTTCCTGAATTGTTTAAAATAGCCTTAAGTTCAGTGGAGTATTATTTTGTTTTTTCGGTTATATTTAAATCAATATGTAGTTCGTTTACTGTAAAAAATTCAAGGGGAGATTTTAAGATGGTTTCAGCTAGTTTTGAAAGTTATCCTGAAAAAAGTTTTGCAAGACCAACATCAGAGCATATTTCTTTGGGAAAGGGTCTTCGTAGTTTAATATTTGGTATTCCTGCAGCTATATCAATACTTCTTGCATTAGCACTCATCGCCTCAGGTATTCCTGGACCTCTAGTAATATTTGTGGAAATAGCTTTCCTCGGTCTTTTATCAGTTATTGTAAACGGTTTAAGGGTTACGGCTCAATGGGAAAAGGCTGTAATATTGAGATTGGGAAACTTTTTTGCAGTAAAAGGCCCCGGTATTATTTATGTAATTCCTTTTATTGATTATGCAAGATTTGTTGATATGAGGATTTTAACCCTTAATATTCCAAAACAAAGCGTTATCACAAAGGATAATGTTCCGGTTGAAATTGACGGCGTAGTATTTTTTAAAGTCGATGATGCAAAAAAGTCTATTATCAGCATACAGGATTACAGATATGCTATTTCTCAATATGCTCAAAACTCACTTAGAGACGTTGCAGGCGGACTTTCTCTTGATGAAATACTCTCTGAAAGAGAAAGAGTTCAGATGGAAGTATATGAACATTTTCGAGGCAAAGTAGCAGAATGGGGCATCCAGGTTGATTCTGTCAGGATTCTTGATATTCAGATGCCTGAAGATTTAAAACGGGTTATGTCAAGACAGGCTTCTGCTGAGAGAGAAAAACGTGCAACAATTATTAAAGCAGAAGGAGACAAGCTTGCATCTGCAAATCTTTCAGAAGCTGCCAAAATTATGAAACAAAGTCCGGGTGCGATGGAACTTAGAACTCTTCAAACAATCGACGGTTTAGGAGCTTCTCCTTCTAATACGGTTATTCTTTTCCCTGTTGAAATTGTCAAAGCTCTTGAATCTATTAAAGATAATTTTATTAAACCTTCAAATCCCGAGAGTTAAAAAACTGTTTCAAAAGTTTTTTATAGAGAATGCAACAAAAGAGAATGAGAGTTACATTCTTTGTTCGTTGGAACCTCAAAATTTTTTAAATTCGCTCTTGGTATAGTGCTTATTATATAGGGCAAATTTCTTAGCCAGAGCTCACCCACAAGGGGCAGTAAAAAATTTTGCTGCTTAAAGTCGTATATAACTGAGATATTAACTAATGAAAGCTGAAAGCTTTCAGATCAACGCCAGACTAAATTGAAATAAAGTGAGAATAAATTATTGCGTTGAATATTCATGGCTTACGGATGCAAGAACGCCATTATATTTTTTAGCGCCACTGTCTGAGCCGGAACAACGAGGAGGCGAGTTTGGCGCGGTAAACATAATAGTTATTTAACCAAGTTCTTAGCAGCCGTTATAAACAAAACGGGTTTTCTTCTTCTTTGCTTCATTTCTTCTTCTTTTGTTTGTCAGTAAAAGAAGAAGAAATGAAGAGATAAAAAACATTCAACATTCAGCTTTTCAAATATGTAACTTAAATTCTATTTTGTTACATATGAATTTAAGAATCTGAATAAATTATTTTTTCAGACATTTTCTAATAATATTACAGTAAATTGATTTTTTAACTTATTATACCGGTAAGTTCAACAGAAACGTGATGGTATACAGCGTGTCCTGTCTCTGGAGCATTTAAAAACTGGCATAGTAAAATTGTAAGCACAATTAGCCCTGAACCAACGATTTTTTTAGATATCCCCATACTAAAACCTCTCGTCTAGTGAAAATTTGAAAGTGTAAAATATATGATACTTCGACAAATAAAAAATGCCATAAAGACTTCTTAAATTTCATTTTTTTATAAACTTTTATTAATGGTAAAATTTAACAATTATGTTAATGAGTGTAAAAAGACCACTAAATAGCCTTTATCTGCATGTTCCTTTCTGCAGGGACAGATGTTATTATTGCAGTTTTGTTTCTCTTGTTGATAAAAACAATTATAAGGAAAACTACATAAATGCTGCTCTGGCAGAGATAGAGAAAACTTTAACCAGTTATAAAGGTCATAAGTTAAATTCTATCTATATTGGAGGCGGAACTCCTTCTTTACTGGAAATTAGATATTTTGACCAAATATTCTCCAAAATAAACTCATTATCAGATATTTCAAAAGATGCCGAGATTACCGTTGAAGTTAATCCGGGAACAATTGATACTGAATATTTAAAAAACCTTAGATTACTTGGGATTAATCGTTTAAGTATAGGAATACAGAGCTTTAACAATGAAATCTTAAAATCTATAAATAGAATACATAATAAAGATGAAGCTATTGAAGCTGTCAATATGGCAAAGAACGCCGGCTTTGATAATATAAATGCTGATTTAATATATGGACTTCCTGAACAAAACCTGACTATATGGGAAGATACCTTAAATCAGGCTGCAAAGCTTAATATTCAGCATATTTCAGCTTATGGACTAAAAATTGAAGAAGGCACTGTCTTTGCAAGGAAAATCCCTCCAAACCTTCCTGACGAAGAAATGTCCGCAGAAATGTACTTAAAAACAATCAAGATTCTTGAGAAAAATAATTTTAAACATTATGAGATAAGCAACTTTGCAAAATCAGGATATGAGTCAAAACATAATCTTGCTTACTGGTACAATGAAGAATACTTTGGCTTTGGACTTGGTGCTCATGGTTATATAGACAGAATCAGATACTCAAATACCTGCTCTTTTGAAGAATATCTGGAAGATCCATCTAAAAAAGTTTTTGAACATACAGAAACAAAACAGGAAATGATTGAAGAAGGCATTTTTCTTGGCTTGAGGTTGATAAAAGGTATAGATATTAATAAATTTAATTCTGAATATAAAATAAACCTGCTTCAAAAATATGCAAAAGTAATCAGTAAATATATTGATTATGGTTTTATGGAAATAAAAGAAGGCTGTTTAAGGCTGACTACAAAGGGTATTTTAATCAGCAACACAATTTTGGCAGAATTTATTGAATGAACAATTTTGTATTCAACTTTGTTTTCTCTGTATAATAAAATTGGAATTAACATTCAAAGGTTAAATAATGGAACCCAATATATTATATGCATTTTTACTGACATTTCTGGCCGGAATATCAACCGGGATAGGTGGAATACTGGCATTTTTTATAAAGAAAGATAATATACTTGCTTTATCTCTTGGGCTTGGTTTTTCTGCCGGTGTTATGATTTATATATCGTTTACAGAGCTTTTACAGGAATCAAAGCATTATTTAATAGATTCGTTTGGCAATAATACAGGCGAATGGCTTAGCATCGGATTGTTTTTTACAGGAATAGTTATCGCAGCTCTGATTGATAAACTTTTGCCTGATGATATAAATCATCGTATATTTGATGTTTCAGATTCAGAATATGATGAAAGACTTTCAAAATGTAGATTATGCAGAACAGGCTTATTTATGGCTATAGTAATTGCCATTCATAATTTCCCGGAAGGTCTTGCAACCTTTATGACAGGTTTAACCAATATTACTCTTGGTATTTCCATTGCCATTGCAATAGCTATACACAATATTCCTGAGGGAATTTCAGTTGCTTTGCCTATTTATCACTCCACAAAAAGCAAAAGAAAAGCATTTGCATTTACGTTTTTGTCAGGAATGGCTGAACCTATCGGTGCTATTGTGGGCTATTTCTTTTTAAGATCTGTTCTCAATGATTTTACTTTTGGAGTTCTTTTAGCGGCAGTGGCAGGAATTATGATATACATTTCGTTTGATGAACTTTTGCCAATGGCACGAGAATACGGAAACGGACATGTTGAAATACTCGGGGTTGTTCTCGGCATGCTTGTTATGGCAATAAGCCTGATATTATTATAATTAAAGTAATATTATCTTAAAGCAAAAAATAAATTTAATTATTTTGAATGTTCTTTTAAATAGACTTCGCAATTTAGGCAGGATTTCTCACAAGCTTTTTGAGCAAGTTCCCAGCATCTCTTTTCTCTTTCTTTTAAAGCAGCGCAGTTTACTCTTGTTTCAGGTGGACAATCCTTCAATTTCCAGCATGGCATAAGCTCTAATAATTTTTTAATTCCGGGAATACTGATATTTTCGTCATGGATAAGTTTTCTCAAGCATTGTATCCACACAAGGTCGTTTTGAGAGAACATTCTCTTTCCTCCATGACGAGAAGGCTTTATTAATCCTTCTTCTTCATAAATTCTGAGTGTTCTGGGATGAACATCAAGAAGCTTTGCTGCTACTCCCATAGGATAAACAGGTTGATTTTCATTAACTTGCATATTTTCCTCATACAAATTATAATTTGACTAAGTTATAGAAATTTTAGTTTATAATACAGTTGACAATTATAATTGTCAAGTTATAGTATAATATTAACATGTATGTTAGGAGTTTACTATGAAAATAGCTATTACTGCAAATGGTAAAGATTTGGACAGTAACATTGATTTGAGATTTGGAAGAGCATATGGCTTTATTATTTACGATTTGGATAATGGTAAACATAATTTTGTTGATAATGTACAGAATCTTGAAGCAGCACAGGGAGCAGGGATTCAGGCTGCGCAAACTGTAGTTAATCAAAATGTAGAAGCATTAATTACAGGACATTGTGGCCCTAAAGCATTTAAAGTTTTATCCGCAGCAGATATAAAAATATATGTCGGAGCTGAAGGTTCGGTTAAAGATGCTATACAGAAATTTAAAAATAATGAACTTCAAGAAACAACCTGTGCAGATGTTGAAGGGCATTGGATGTAATTTAATTAAAGAAAGGGGTAAATCATGCCAGGATTAGATGGAACGGGACCAATAGGACAAGGTCTAAGAACAGGTAGAGGACAAGGACAATGCAACGGTAACTGGCAAGGAAGAGGCCGAAGAGGACAACAAGGTGTTAATTGTCCTAATTTGCAAGGAATGCCGGCACAAGATGAATTAACAATAAGAAAAGCTCAAAAGTCTGCTATTGAGCAGCGTATAAAAGAACTAGAAGATAAATAGAAACGGCTTTTTAATGAGGGATTAAATGAGGATAGCAGTAGCAAGTGGAAAAGGTGGAACAGGAAAAAGCACAGTATCGACAAATCTGGCATACATTCTTTCTGAAAAGTTTGATGATGTATGTTTGATTGATTGTGATGTTGAAGAACCCAATTGTCATATATTTTTAAATCCTAATATTAAGATATCTGAAAAAAGTTTTTTATCTATTCCAGAGATAGATAAAGAGATTTGTATTGGATGCGGAAAATGTACTGAAATTTGTCAATTTAATTCACTTGCTCTTGTTAAAAATAAAGTAATAGCATTTCCTGAGCTTTGTCATAGTTGTGGAGGTTGTTGGCTAGTTTGTCCTGCTAATGCTATTTCTCAAGGACAAAGAGAAATAGGTATTGTTGAAGTTGGAAAATCTGAAAAACTTAATTTCATTCGGGGAAAATCAAGAATAGGTGAAGCAATGTCACCACCTTTGATTAAAGCAACGAAAAAATTTGGATTAATACACAATATTCAGATATTAGACTGCCCTCCCGGAACATCTTGTCCTGTAATAACTGCTGTTGATGGAGTTGATTTTGTTATTATGGTAACAGAACCAACTCCATTCGGACTTTATGACTTAAAACTTGCTGTTGATGTCATGAGAGAGTTTAATAAAGAATTTGGAATTGTAATTAACAGATCATGTGAAAATGACTTTCTGATTGAAGATTACGCTACATCTGAAAATATAGAAATATTAACTAAAATAAACGATGACAGAAGAATAGCCAAATGTTATTCAAAGGGAGAACTTGTAATTAACGTTCTTCCTGAATACAAAGAAGCTTTTGAGCCTCTTATAGACATTGTAAGGAGGTTAAAAAGATGAAAGAACTCGTTATTATTAGTGGAAAAGGTGGAACTGGAAAAACAAGTATTACAGTTTCTTTGTCGGCATTAGCTAAAGACAAAGTTATGGTTGACTGTGATGTAGATGCTGCTGATATGCACCTGATTCTAAAACCAGAAATAGAACTTAGAAATGATTTTTATGGTGGAAAAGGGGCTGAAGTTAATCAAAAACTTTGCATTAAATGTGGAAAATGCAAAGAAGTTTGCAAATTTAATGCAGTAACCGATGATTTTACTATTGATGAAATAAAATGTGAAGGCTGTGGAGTTTGTTATCACTTTTGTCCGAATAATGCTATAAAATTTGAGGAAAAACTTTCTGGCGAATGGTACGAGTCAAGTACAAGATTTGGCAAACTTATTCACGCAAAACTGGGAATAGCAGAAGAAAATTCAGGTAAGCTCGTCACAAAAATACGAAATAATGCGAGACTTGTAGCTAATAAAAACAACTGTGACCTGATAATTGTTGATGGTTCACCTGGCATCGGATGTCCAGTTATTGCTTCTATTTCAGGAGCAAGTCTTGTATTAATAATTACTGAACCGACTCTATCAGGAATACATGATTCAAAAAGAGTTTTTGAACTTACAAAACATTTTAGAATCCCAGCATGTATCTGCATTAACAAATACGATATTAACCTTGAATTAACAGAAAAAATTGAGATGTTTTGTACTAAAAATAACATTGAACTTGTTGGTAAAATTCCTTACAGCAAAGAATTTACCGAAGCTATGATAAAAGAACTAACTATTATTGAATATTCAGAAAGAGAAGTTTCAATAGAAATAAAAAATATATGGAATAAACTGGAAAACAAACTAAAGGAGAAAGAAAATGCATTGTGAAAACTCGGAAGAATTTATTTTAAAAGACAGACTCAGTCAGATAAAAAATAAAATAGTGGTTTTATCAGGCAAGGGAGGAGTTGGAAAAAGTACAGTTGCAACAAATATTGCCATGTCGCTGGCTCTCAAAGGATATAAAACAGGTCTTCTTGATGTTGATATTCACGGTCCAAGTATTCCTACAATTTTTGGATTTGAGGGTAAAAGACTGCAAAATGATGGATTTTCCATATTACCTTTGGAATATGGAGATAATTTAAAAATTGTTTCAATAGGATTTCTTCTTGAAAACAATAATGATCCTATTGTCTGGAGAGGTCCTGTTAAAACGGGCTTTATTAAACAAATGATGGGTGAAGTACAATGGGGAGAACTTGATTATCTTGTTGTTGACTGTCCTCCCGGAACTGGCGATGAACCGCTTTCTATTATTCAGATACTAGAAGATGTAACAGGTGCTGTGATAGTTACAACTCCTCAAAGGCTTGCTATTTCAGATGTTAGAAAATCAGTAAACTTCTGTAAACATTTAAAAGTTCCTGTTATAGGTGTCATTGAAAATATGAGTGGGTTTGTCTGTAAAGAATGCAATAAAACAGTTGAAATATTTAAATCCGGCGGCGGAGAGAAAATGGCTCAAGAGATGAATGTACCGTTTCTTGGTAAAATCCCTCTTGATCCTGACATAGTTGAGGCAGGAGATTCAGGAAAACCTTTTATTCAGTTTTATTCAGAAACTAAAACCGCAAAGATTATAGATAATCTAATACAACCAGTAATAGAATTTAGCCTTAACAAGGAAAAGGAGAATAAAGTTATGAAATTTGCAATTCCAACAGCACAGGACAAATTATGTCAGCACTTCGGACACTGTGAGAAATTTGTATTTATTGATATTGATGAATCATCAAAAACAATTATTAGTAATATAGCAATTGTAGGACCAGAACACGCTCCGGGAATTTTACCTCCCTGGGTAGCTGAACAGGGTGCAAATATTATCCTTGCAGGTGGTATGGGTGAAAGAGCACAGGAATTATTTGCTGAACAAGGAATTAAAGTTGTAGCAGGCTGTCCTTCTGAAGATCCTGAGAAAGTTGTTAAGGATTACTTAAATGGAACATTAGTAACTGGCGTAAATGGCTGTGACCACAGTCATTGTGGTTCTCATTAAATCAGTTTGTCATGAAATTCTAAAAAATGAATAAATAGAAAGGTATATAAATGAGTTTTGAAGATATTGCTTCAAAATGCATAGATTGCAGTTGTGCGTTTATTTTTACAATAGATGAGCAGAAGTTTTATGAACAAAATGGTCTATATCCCCCTAAACGTTGTAAAACTTGCCGCGAACAACGAAAAAAGTTAAATTTATACGATAAACTAGAATCATTTCAGAAAAAAATATATGATACTGTTTGCTTTGAATGTGGATGTGAAATACAAGTTCCATTTCAACCTCTGGCTGATAAACCCGCATACTGCAAAGAATGCTTAAACAAGATAAGAGGATCTTAAATTCATACTGTATTTTCTTATTTAATTATTTTAAAAAGATTATAATAACTTATACTAAATTGCGATCAGTGTCATTCCGAAACAAGTTCAGGGTGACATTAAGTAATATATTGATTGCAACTTGGTATTAAATTGTTGATTATAAATTTGCCTTGATTGGAATTTTTGTCTTTACAGCAGTTAATGCTGTATTATTATATTTTTGTGCCAAAAAATACTTTAGCATAGGCTGAGATGAGTATTTAATTTTTATGGCTTTTTAACTTTAGCCAACTACTTATCCGGAACAAATTCTCTCAATACTTTCGAGTTTCGTCAGGCTGTAACAGCATCTTTTGTGCATGTTTATTTCGGATTAGTTATTTTCTCTATATTAAAAGAAGAGAACAATGTAACAACTTAATAATACAAGTTTTTATTGATAATGTTTTATAAAAATTTTTAAATCATTAAGCCTATTAAGCCAGCCTTTTAAGAATACTTGCTGTGTTTTATCATGTGCTACAAAATTATGGTAGGATTTTTCTCTGCGAGAAATAAATTGTTCAACTGTACAATTATAGCCAAGTTCTTTAAAATATTCCTGTGGTTTTCCTGTTCCCATATTAACAGCTGTATCAAACACAACTATTGCCATAGCCGGACTCATTGTGTCACATTTGCAGGCTTTCCAATAATTTTGAAAATATATTTCGTTTACCTCACCTTGTGTAATATATTTTACACTTTTTGACGGAAGCTTTTTCTTTTTTCTGTAAACATCATATGTATGCTGGGTAATTCCTTTGTTAGTAGCGTGGCCATTATCATTCGGATTATTGACATATCCGCCTTCCCATTTCAAAATTTGTTTCAAAGCATCATTAAAAAGATTTGATTTATTCATTTCATCTATTTTCCTGCATTATTAAAAATTATGGTCAAAATAAACCATTAGAACGTAAATTTCTATCGTCGAAGTTAATAATTTTTCTTTAATATGCAGACCATTCAAGTTAATACACCATTCCCAAAATAAATTTGGGCTTTTGCACAACAGGTGTTAAATGGTGTGTGGCAGCGGGAGCGCTAAATTTGAGCCGCCCTTGCGGTGGACAAGGAAGACATAAATTTAAACTCGTTCAAGTATAAACTATTTAATA
>Ga0074198_1000601_pt1 | contig 34002 bp, 30 predicted proteins | sample EPASupsiteSAE323_FD_64527 | JGI IMG/M metagenome (GOLD analysis project Ga0074198, IMG submission 64527) | Bioremediated contaminated groundwater from EPA Superfund site, New Mexico - Sample SAE3-23 | ecosystem: Environmental > Aquatic > Deep subsurface > Groundwater > Contaminated ... | reverse complement strand
AAGTAGGAGGAACGGGCGTGGCACCCAGGACCACCAGGTACGGGGGCTGGCAGGCTCCCGACTGGAACATGACGTCGCCGGACGAGGGCATCACAATCGAGCTATCGCCTGAGTAGAGTTGCCGAGAAACGGTAGGAGCCCCCATCAGAAGGAGGGGCGCACCTACGTTTTTATTATTTATCTGAAACTCAAACCCATTCCTTTTTCCTGAAATATGCCATCATTATCACTACCACTAGGAGCATCAATATCAGAACTGCTGGATAGCCCCATTGAGACTCAAGCTCCGGCATGAACCTGAAGTTCATTCCATAGAGCCCTGCAAGAAATGTGAGAGGGATGAAAATGGTTGAAATAATTGTGAGAAGCTTGATCACTTCATTTAATTTGTTGCTCAGGCTGGAGAGGTACGTCTCCAAGAGCGAGGCTGACATATCACGGAAGGTCTCGATGTTCTCGATCACCTGGATGGTGTGGTCGTAGACATCTCTCAGATAGATCTTGGTTGCTTCGGAAACGAGATGTGAGTCTGTCCGCTGCATCTTGCTGATGGCTTCCCTCAGAGGCCAGACAGACTTTCTTAAAAACAGCATGTCCCTCTTCAGATTGTAGATTGTGGGCAGTATTCCAGGCTCCGGGTCGGAGACGACTACATCCTCCAGATCCTCGAACCTGTCGCCAAGCTTCTCCATGATCAGAAAATAGTGGTCCACTATGGCATCGATCATCGAATAGGCCAGGTAGTCGGCTCCCTGTTTTCTGATCTTGCCCTTGGCAGTGCGAAGCCTATCTCTCAGGGGATTAAATACATCGACTTCTTTCTCTTTAAAAGATATTATAAAATTTGGTCCCAGGATCATGCTTACCTGATCCATATCCAGATTGGTGTCTCCCAGATCGTCGTCATCTTCCTCTTCATCTGGCTTATTATCACCATCCTCATCATAGTAGAGCATCTTGAGCACTATGAATATGTAATCATCATAGTCCTCGAGTTTTGGGCGCTGATCTGTGAGGATATCCTCCAGGACCAGAGGATGGATGCCATAGCACGATCCCAGTTTCTCTAAAACATCCATCTGATGCAGGCCGTCAATGTTGATCCAGGTTACCGAAGGCTGGTTTTTAAACAGGAAGCACTCCTGTACATCTTTAGCCTCTGCCTCATGATAATGCTGCTCATCATAATCGATTATGGTGATCTTAGGCTTCTCCAGGGTCTTTGCAGCGGTTATTGGCAGTGGCGATTCTGCCAGCTCTACGACATCTGAGTTTGGATCGTTATTTTTCAATAAGCCCAAACCCTTTGCCTTTCTCTTAACGCTTCCTGAATCAACCATTTCCACCTCTAGATCGGAGGCATCTCTTCCTTTGCTCTTTCCATCACAACAATCTCATGGAGATCTTCAATGCCCTCTAAAGATCTGATGCAATCGTTTATAACTGCGTTCAGCCCTTCCAGGCTCTTGGACCAGACCTTGAGAAACAGGTCGTACTCACCCAGTATTCCATAGACCTCGGTGATCTCTGGAATCTTGGTCAGATCCATCAGCACCTGGTCGTGCCTGTCACCATCAGTCTGGACAAGTATGATAGCAGTCACAGCATAGCCCGTGGCTGCTGTATTGGCTGATATGGTGAACCGTTCGATAACGCCATTGGCCTTCATGCGCTTGAGCCTGAACTGAATGGTGGCATCAGATATTCCGGATTTCCTTGATATCTCCAGCAGGCTCACACGGGCGTTCTCACGGAGACTTCTAAGGATAACTCTATCCACCTCATCAAGCTCAATGTTTCCGCCAGCACCCCCGCCAGTGCTGCCGCCAATGCTCCGCATAATGGCCTGGCACTCTCCTAAGTAACCAACTATTTAATTGGTATTATGCCAACATCTTCTTATTAAAGCTATCTGTTTACCAATTAAAAGTTTGAAATTATGATATTCGCGAGAATCACCAGCCCCTCCGAATTGCCGACCACAGCCTTTTATTGCGAGAAATGCAAACGCAGAAAGAAAAGCTAAGGACAACACGAGTGGCTGCACCCGCGAGGCACTGGAATTTACTGTTGCTTTGCCTGTGCTACTGGAGACGGGCGCTCGGGTCCTTGGAGTCAGCAGAGAAACGCCCAGTAGACCAGCACATTCAGGAAAGTTAATGGCACCCCCACTCTCGCAAACTCCAGGAATGTGATGGTCTCTCCGCTCTTCTCTGCATTCTGAATGATTATCACATTGCTCGCTGCCCCTAAGATAAAGAGGTTACCGGCAATGGTGCTTCCTGCCGCCAAGGCCATGAGCGCCTCAGTCGTTGGATGAACCAGCAACGGCTGGCAGAGGGCCACCAGAGGCACATTGGAGACTAGCTGGCTCATGATGACGCTGAAGGCGAGAACTGTGGGAACGGACGCCAGATCGGCATTTGATCCATCGAGGAGATTCTGAAAGACCCCTGACCTCCATACAGCATCCATCAGGACGAACATTGCTGCAAAGAAGATAAGTGTACACCAGTCGATATTTCTGGTGACCTCCCATCTTCTTTCGCTGAAGAGGATGATGGGCAGAGCTGACAGAAGAGCGATGTATGTCAGCCGGAACATGTCTCCCACTCCAAGGACCACAGCTGCCATCTTGGCCAGGATCAGGACGAATAGCAGAATAAAGGATATGCGAGATAGCCGAGCCAGTGCTCTATCTGAGATCTCCTCATAGCCAATCTCAATAGTCCTTTTCTGAAACTGCCCCTTGTAAAAGAGCCGCAGCAGCAAATAAGCGAGAGCGAGGTTGACAAAGGTCGGCAGCATCAGATACCGCAAGAAAATCAGAAAGGGATTGGACAGCCCGGAGTTGACTGCAATGAGCAGATTTTGGGGATTGCCGATGGGGCTCATGGCGCTGCCTATGGTCACGGCAAATGCAAGCGTGAGAAGGAGGAGCTTTGGAGATATCTTGAGCGTCCTGGCAAAATAAAGCATGAGCGGTGTGCCTATGATGGCCAGGGTATCGTTCATGAGCAGGGCCGCGAGAAATCCCATTGCAAAGAGGATGAGAAGGACTAGCTGATCGGGATTTCTGGCTCTTTTAAAGATGCGATTGAACAGATACAGAAGATAGCCGCTCTCTTGCATGGACTCGCCTATCACAAACATTGCAGCCAGAAATATCATCACATCCAGGTTGATGGCAGCAGCCGCCTCTTGCGGTGAGATCTGCCCTGTGACGAGGACTGCGACAGCTCCTAAGAGCATTATCTGCCAGATTGCCAGGCTCTTCTTGCCAGCCTGTCTCACCGCAATGAGCAGAAGAACTGCAGCTAAAGCTACAAGAGAAATGTTTACATCGAACACAGAATCTGGCATTTCCATTCTTTTTCTCTGCATCTTCGCTTTGCCTTATCATCATGCTGAAGCGAAGCGTCCGATGCAACGGATGCAAGAGAGATATACTTTTCGTCTTACGGATGATACAGCCGTAGAGCCACAGATATCTAAATAATGATTATAATAAATATTGCTGACCGACATCCTTATAGCCAGTTATTGTGCTACATGCTACCACGTACCATAACACGGCTGCAGAAAGATGCAATATACATCATATGATCATATTTGTAACCATTTTTCTGCATATATGGAACAAAGATGGCGGAGTTGGTGATATGATTGCTTGGTTTTGATGATCCCTGGATCTGGGGCGTCTATCTTCTTTGTATATTTAGTGCGCTGTTGTGCTTGATTTACGGAATAATAAACTGGAACAGAGAAGGAGAACTTGAGGCATTGGAGATCAAAGAAGAGGCCGACTGGGAAGCCGATGAGGAAGAGATGCAGAAAAAAGAGCTGGGACTGTGATTTAGATGAATATCCTTCTCTTAAATATAATTATTCTGATCTACCTGCTTGCCACAATCTATCTGGGCTACAGAGGCTGGAAATCTACCAAAGATTCTGAGGGCTACCTGGTCGCAGGCAGAAAGACTCACCCTTATATCATGGCCATGAGCTATGGAGCCACATTCATCAGCACCTCGGCCATCGTAGGCTTCGGAGGCAATGCAGCTCTCTTCGGCATGGGACTGTTATGGCTGACATTTTTTAATATATTTGTGGGGATCTTTGTGGCCTTCATTTTTTATGGCAAACGAACCCGAAAGATAGGCCACAACCTCAATGCCATGACATTTCCGGAGCTGATGGGCAAGAGATTTGACAGCCGGTTCATCCAGTATGGCAGCGGCCTCGTCATCTTCCTTGGAATGCCTCTGTACGCTTCAGTGGTACTGATAGGTGCCGCTCGTTTCATGGAGACAACTCTCGCTATTGACTTTGATGTGGCGCTGCTCATTTATTCTGTGATCATTGCCGCATATGTGATCTGGGGGGGTTTGCGGGGCGTCATGTATACCGATGCCCTGCAGGGAACCATCATGTTCATAGGCATGATATTTCTGCTGTTCATGACTTATTCTCATCTGGGTGGAATCATTCCAGCCCATCAGGCCCTCACAGATATGGCCGGCCTGGTTCCGTCCAAGTTCGCAGCCATGGGGCATGCTGGCTGGACAGAGATGCCAGTCTGGGGGAGCACCTGGTGGTGGACGCTCGTCTCAACCATTGTTTTGGGTGTGGGAATCGGCGTCCTGGCAATGCCCCAGCTCGCAGTTCGGTTCATGACCGTCAAATCCAACAGGGAGCTTAACAGAGGAGTTCTCATCGGTGGCGTCTTTATCCTGATGATGACCGGCGTCGCATTCACAGTAGGAGCCCTCTCCAATGTGTTCTTCCTAAAATATCAGGGAGATATATCAATAAACATTGCCAAAGGAAATGCCGATAGCATAATCCCCATATTCATCAACGCCGCAACTCCTGAATGGTTTGTTTATCTGTTCATGCTGACGCTGTTGGCCGCGGCGATGTCAACCTCCAGCTCCCAGTTCCATACCCAGGGAAGCGCCATTGGCAGGGACATCTATGAGACCATAACCAGAAAAAGGGGCAGCAAATCGATCCTTGTCACCAGAATGGGGATAATTGTTGCCATCATCATCGCCGTGACTTTAGGATATACCCTGCCCGAGAATATTATCGCTCGCGGCACGGCCATATTCTTCGGACTGTGTGCTGCAGCATTCCTGCCCATGTATACCCTTGGGCTTTACTGGCAAAGGACGACAAAAGCCGGAGCCATCGCTGGATTGCTCACAGGAACATTCGTTACCGTCTTTTGGTATCTGTTCATACACAAGGCTGAGGCAGTGCCTCTGGGAATCTGTAAGATGCTCTTTGGGCAGGATGTTCTGATAGCTGATATGCCCTGGCCGGCAGTGGACCCGATATTAGTGGCCTTGCCACTGGCATTGCTCGTTACAGTGGCCGTAAGCCTGGTGACAAAAAAGCCAAGCGAGAGACACCTGGAGGTATGCTTTAAAGGAATCAGATGAGGAGAGAAAAGCTAAAAGCCAAAGGAAATATTGCTTGCATCCAGGAGATGAAGATGATGAAGTTAATGGCGGCGATAGCCGTCCTATTTATCCTAGCTCAGGCCCTGCCACCAGCTCTAGCGGAGATGACCGAATATCAACGGGGGGTGGCCAACGGCCTGAAGATAGGGCTTTTCATGGGAGAATACTACGGGCGTGGTCAATATGTAACGGACTATGCCGGTCAGTATAACACCTATTTGCAGAGCTACTATCAGTTCCTCTACACTGCCTTTGCCAACAACCAGACCCTGATAAATGAGTTCACGCGCTCGCCAATAGTCGTGACTACTAAATCATCAAGCACAGGTGTTCTGAAGCCTGACGCAAGCGGACGAATTCTCGGCTATCCAGCAGAGTCGTACTACACGTGGGTAGGCGCAGTTCCTGGAACATCGCCTGAAAATGCCGGAAATTCACTTCCCGGAGTGTAATCGAGGAACCGCAAAATGCCGGAGAGCCTCCGGAAGTTGCCACTTTTTTTGTCTGTCTTTTGTCTGCTGCCGTTGGACTGATGGGGCAGGGGTAGTGTACAAGGAGGTGCTCCAGATAATAGACAGTCCCAAAGCTTGATATCCTGCCGGATATAACGTTGGGGTTACACATGCCCCTTGATGTGCCCTACCGATTGGGCAAGACGAATTGGCTTATGGTCGTCGCGTTTGCGTTAGTGATTCTCCTTTCCTATTATATCTGGCCGCTTCTCGATGGGCTGATATTGGGGCTCGTTTTCTCTTACGTAGGTCGTCCGGTGCGTGATTTATTCAAACGGAACCGGAGGATAGGTTCGCTTTCGGCCATAGTCTGCATAGTCGTTCCGCTCTCCGCGATCTTTGCATCAGGAATCATCGAGGCCTCAAATCAGATCAAATGGCTGCAAGGACACCAGGATGAGATAGTCTCCCTCATATTCGAGTCGGTCTCCAGGATCCACATTCCGCGGATGATACAGGACGAGATCTCCAGGAGCATGGCAAATCTGACGGGAATGGGCCTCAATCTACTAGCTGGCCTTCCGGTCATGCAGCTTGGCTCAACCATCACGCTCGGAATTTTAAATTTGTTGATATCCCTTTGCGTCTGCTATTTTTTATTGCTGGATGGAGATCGGCTGGCTGGAGCCGTCATGGAGTTTTTTGATCTGGAGAAGAAGAGCTTGGAGATGCGCTGCCTTGCCAGAATTGATAGCATCCTCAGCGGAGTCTACATGGGCAGCATCTACACAGCCATCGCAGGAGGCATTACATCTATTGCCATATTCTACCTGTTTGCCGTTCCACGTCCCTTTGCGATGGCAAGCATAGTTTTTTTGGCAGGACTGGTTCCATTTCTCACCTGGATTGTCTTCATTCCAACCGCAGTAGGCAGGTACATTGAGCTTGGGCCCCTGGATGCCTGGATGTTTTTCATCGTAGCCTCCATCCTTGTTCATATCGCGGAGCTGGTCATCCGACCCTATATCGTCTACGCTAAATCTTCATTGCATCCTATGCTGGTGCTTTTGGCATTTCTGGGCGGCGGATTTGTCGCAGGAGTAGCTGGCTTTTTTTTGGCTCCGGCAATGGTTGGAATAGTTACCGGCATCTATCGAGTGATGGCTGAGGATCGAGTGATGGCTGGGGATCGAGTGGAAATGGAAATAGGGGGGGCGGAGCCGAAAGGAATTCTAGCACAATGATCAACTGGAATTTGAGCCATTGTTAGGCAAGCGCTCTTCGTTGATGGACGATTACCGAAAATTATTTATTTGTTAATTGCAGAACAAAGGCTGGCAAAAGTCAATTTCTATTCTATCCCTCCTACACCAAGGCTTTTGCCTCCCTCCTTCTTATGACACACCTGATCCTGACTTATTCTGTCTGCAATCATTTTGCCGGACGATGCGGCAAGCCGTATATACTTGGCAGAGGCTACAACAATTTCAGATGGAAGACCGAGGACGACTTTCAATTATTGCCGAGATCATCCGCGACCACATATCGCTTGATGGATTGGACCAGTTCCAAAGCCAAACAGGAGTCGAGAAGGATGACTTTTCTGTCGTAAAGCCCAGCGACTTCTCCGGAGAGATCTTTGCTATCGACGGCTCCAACGCCACGCTTTTCAGCTATTTCGCTGCGAATGTCAACCTCATCCGGGCTGGATATGCAGTTTACAGAAAGAGAGAATGGCAGCGCACAGTCGTCACATTTAGTGATCTCTTCCTGGCAGATCCTAAGCTGTCCAGGACGAATTTTGATCCCTATCTGAAGAACTTCTTTGGCCTCGACGGAATCGATCTCAAGGAGTCAGATCTGGACAGGCTCTCCAGCTACTACCGGGAGATGCAGGAGTATGTGGCCATAAATGATGCATTAGGAGAATCTCAGCCTGGTGACATCATACTCTACGACGGCAGCTTTGAGGTCTTTGAGCCTTTGCGAGATGTTTTGGCCATTATTTTCTCAAGGGCCTCTGAGAAAGGGGTCGCCATCCTGGCAGTAGCCAAGTCCAGCTCTCTATCATGGGGCGAGGAGGTCACGCTGCCATTTGTGCAGCATACCAGCATGGCCGGCAGCCGGCTCTTGCCAGGGGACGCCTGGTATCTGAGCCTAAAGGACAAACAGATTGATGCAGGCCAGGGCAAGTGGGACGGCCAGACCTACATCGTCCGGTTCTGCGGAGAGTCGGAGCACGCATTCCGGGTGGATGTGCCGGCATATGTGGGCGACGAGATGGGACTAATCCTCGGAAAGCTGACTGGTCATTCCTGCTCTGCCGAGTGCCCGGGATATCCTCATGCGCTCTTTCGGGCCCATCGGGATATCAGGATCACCGAGGAAGAAGGAGCTGCGGAGCGAGAGAGGCTGATAGCGCAGCTCTTGGAGCTGGGGATGTCTCATCAGGAGATCAGAATGATTATACAGGACTATCATGACATACTGGAGATGAGGACCAGATTTTAGGAGATGAGTACAAGGTGGCCGCCATTGAGACGCAGGAACAGCCCGATAACGTGACGAATCTGCTCAACCGAAGGGTGATAGAAGGAAAAGATACGACCTATCGTATCGTCTCCAGAAACGTATCCGAGTACCAGTTCATTGTGCCTTTCGATCTTCCTGATGAGGAGAGGGTGGAGGTAGGCCAGATCTTCTCAATCAAGGATCGAGAATTAACCTTCCTGGCACGCGTCCTGAATATAGAGCACAGCTCCAACTACGACGGCCACTGGGACACCACAATGAAAGGCACACAGTTCTTCGATTCGGATCAGATCTTCAATCGGGTGGTGGCCCAACCTCTGGGATGCATAAATAAATATTTGGAGTTCAAAAAGGTACGAATGCTGCCAACCAAATTCTCTCCAGTTGCCAGAGCCGAGAGAGAAGAGTTCAAGTTCTTAAGCCAGGTTATGGGTGACATCGAGGTCGGCTATCTTCGAAACGGATCGCGTCTGGTTGAAGAGATTCCTGTGGCCCTGCATAGCGATGCCATCGATCACCATATGGGCGTCTTTGCCACTACCGGCATGGGAAAATCCAATTTCATGAAGGTCTTTGCAGCCTCATGCATGCGTCTGGCAGCTCGTGGTAACTCCAAGTTCGGGCTGCTTATCGTCGATCCTCATGGAGAGTATCTGAAGGGCAAGAAAAATAGTCAGGTCAAGGGCCTGGTCCATCTCAAGAGGTATCGAGATGGTCTTGCCTGTTACTCTACAGATAAAAGCAACTCCTCAGATCCCGATGTCGAGGAGCTGACGATCTCTGAGGGCGAGATATTTCCTGAGGACATCGCTCTGCTCTATGAGTGGTCCGCCCCCCAAAGGGATGCATTGGATGCGATATCCAGGATATTCGATCCTGCTAGCTGGCTCGACGAGATCCAGACTCCTGAAGGCATGGCCCGGATGGTGCAGGAGGGGTTCAAAGACAGCACGGTGAGCGTCCTCGTCAGGAGGATCAAGAATGAACTCGGAAGAAACTCGTATATCAAGAAGAGGTCAAGCCTCGCAAACATCCTGGCCAATCTGCAGAAGGGCAGGGTGGTACTCGTTGATATTCCAAGGATGAGCGATAGATCCGAGCTATTTTTGCTCTCAGTCATATCCCGCTATATCCTGGACGAGTACAAGAAAGACGAAAAAGAGGGAGAAGGGAGCCGCAAGAACTGTCTCATCACGATCGAAGAGGCCCAGAGGGTGCTCGGAGCTTCCAGCAACACATCTCGTTTCGAAAGCATCGCACGTGAGGGTAGGAAGTTCGGAGTGGGGTTATGCGCTATCACCCAGCAGCCGAAGCTCATAGACAAGCAGCTTCTTTCTCAGTTCAATACCCTGGTGGTCATGGGCCTGGGTGACCGAAATGACCGCCAGCAGCTTGAGGAGTCGGCCAAGCAGGATCTCAGCTCAATGGACATCGAGATCCAGACGCTTGAAATGGGTGAAGCGGTGGTCTCCACCCTCAATATTCCTTTCCCGGTACCTGCGAGGATCCATCGGTACGAGGATTACCTGCATCGTCTAAACCTGGAAGATCCGCCTGAGAGGCTTGTTAAAAAGGGCGGTTTCAAGCCGTTCCTGGATTAGGGGGATCATATGAAGATAATTCATCTTGCAGATTCCCATCTTGGATTCTCCAGCTACAGCCGGTTGGATGAGCATGGCCGGAATCGCATTGAGGAGATGGTCTACTCAGGATTTGACCAGGTCGTAGAGAAGATCATTGAGCTGCGGCCCGATGCTGTGGTCCATGCTGGAGACGTGTTTCATCATGTTCGTCCCAAGATCAGGCCACTGTTCATCTTTCAGAGGGGGCTGTTGAGGCTAATTGAAAAGGACATACCTGTGATCATAATCAGCGGCAATCACGATGCGCCCAAGAGCTTCTCGCAGACGAGCCCGTTCAGGCTTTTTGAGGGTCTGCAAGACGTGCACATCGCCCAGAGGTATGAATACGAGCCATTTGAGGTCGGAGATTGCCACTTCCATTGCATACCATTCTGCCTTGATGCGGGTGACTATCTGACCGAGTTTGAAAAGATCGAGAGGAAAGGCAGGGATGTGCTCGTTATGCATGGCCTTGTCGAGTCGCTTTCCAACAAAAAGATGAGAAGCGTGGGAGAGCATGAGCTTTCCGACAGCCTCTTAAAAAATGATTTTGACTATATTGCCCTCGGCCATTTTCACGGCCAGGCTCAGATTTCCGAAAACGCCTGGTACAGTGGATCTGTCGAGTACTTCAACTTCGGAGAGGCCCAGGACCGGAAGGGGATGCTTCTCTTCGACTCGGAGACTGGCCGGGCTGAGAGCATTGCAGTTCGGCCCAGGTACATGATTGATCATCCGGCCATAGACTGCGAGGGACTGCGATCCGAGGAGATTGCCGAGTGTCTTATGGAGCGATGCCAAGAGGATGATTTAAAGGATCGAATGGTCCGAATCACCCTTAAGAACGTCAATCGGGCAGCCTACCGGAGCATAGATCAGACAAGGCTATCCCAACTGGGTGCTGCAGCCCTTTACTTCAAGATCAAAGCTGAATTTTCAGATGAAGTAGAGCAGATCCCGCGGCCCGTTGATCGAAGAATGCTGCATGAAGAGTTCTCGCTTTATCTGGCGGAAGAGTCGTCGCAGAAGAATGTGCCTGTGAAGATCAAGGATGATGTAGTGGCTTATGGATCGGATATCATGAAGAAGGCGGTAGGAGCCAGGCATAAAGAGGCATTGGATGCAGCTCAATAAGCTTGTCATGAAGAACTTCAAGAAGTTTCGGAGAGTGGAGATCGAATTCTCTGATGGGCTTACTGGGATTGTAGGTAGCAACGGATCTGGCAAGAGCACCATTGTTGACGCCATTGCCTGGGCACTTTATGGTAACAGGGCATCAGGAATCAAAAGAGATTTTATCAGAAACGCCAGGGCGAGAGAGTCTGATGCTGTAGAGGCCAGCCTGACCATTTCGTTGGGCAAGCAGGAGCTGATCATCTACAGGGCCATGAAAGGAAAAGGCCTGACTCCGGAGGCCTATCTCGTGTTGGATGGCCAGAGGATTGCCACAGGAAGCCGAGAGGTTGATTCTCGCCTCGAAGCGATACTCAAGATCAGCTATCAGGATTTCATGAAGACCTTTTACGCCCGACAGAAGGATCTGGACAACCTCCTCAAGGAAGGTGCCATGGGCAAAAGGGAGTATCTGCTCAAGCTCCTTGGACTGGAGGACATCAAGGAATATGCCATTGATCTGATCAAGATGGACAGAGCCGGTCTTGATGAGAGGAAGAACCGGTTGGCTGGCGCTTTGGCCGAAATGGGAGACGTTTCTGCAGAGCTGGATTCTGTATCTTCTGAGATTCTGGCAGCCAGGATCGATCTGGATGACGCCGAGAGTATGAGGAATAGCTTGGATGCCGCAGAAGAACAAAGACGGCAGGAGCTTGAGGCGGTGGCAGATAGGATGCGATTGCATGGCCTTCTCAATGAGAGGGCTGCAAATCTGCAGGTCCAGGAAAGAGAGATTGAGGCGGCTGCCAGAACTGAAGAAAAAAGGATCAATCTGATAGAGGATTCTAAAAAGAGGCTCTTGGATATTGCACCACTTCTGAAGAGGCTTGCCGTAATCAAAGAGCGGCTGAATGTCTTGGAGCCTAGGAGGGCCGTCTATGAGAAATCTGCGAGGAGCATGGCCTCTTATGAGGCAGCGCTTCAGGCAGAGAAAAAGGCGCTCGCCGAGAATCAGAAAATGCTTCTAGAGCTAGAGAGAAATGCAGCCGAACGCGAGGATCTGAGACCTCAGGAAGAAGAGCACATCAGGCTGCAAGGCAGAGCAGTCGCCCTGGAGGAGTTGAGGGACAGGCACAGAGAGGTGCAGACTAAAATCAAGGAAGAGACAGTTCTGGAGCAGTCCATAAAAACCTCACATTCCAGGGCCGTGAAGCTTCGGGATGATCTACTCTCAGCGAAGATCCGGCTGCAGGAGATCTCTGGCTGTCGGGAAGAGGAGACGAGACTCAAGGATGAGCTATCCGAGCTATCGAGGCAGAAAGAGAGGAAAAAGGAACTGGACGGCCTTCTTGCCAGGATGAGGGGCATCGAGGAGCGTCTGGCCAGGTTGAAGAGCGAGGCGGAAAGGGCCGAGGTGCAGATCCATAGTTTAGGGGACATTGATGAGAGAGGAGCCATTCTACTCCGTCAGGATAGAGATCTGGACCAGTTGAACAGCGAACTGTCTCTTGTCCTGGCCGATATGAGAGGAAGCTACAGGGTAGCAGAGAATGCTCTTGCCGAGGCGGAAAGGGCTCTAAAAAAGGTCAGAGCACTGGGAGAAGAGGGGCTCTGCCCCACCTGCGAGAGGCCGCTCTTGGGCCAGCGCGATCTGCTCATAGGCAAGTACGAGAGTGCTATGTCTGCAGCCAGAGGGGAGAAGGAGAAGATTGCTGCAGGAATTGTAACTCAAAACGAGAAGCTAGAGAGTGCTCTTCGATCCAGAAGCAATTTGAGGCAGGCCTTTGATCAGTTGAACGCCCAGAAGAGCCAAAGGGCTGCTCTGCTAGCCCTACAGAAAAGCCTGACCATTCAGATGAGCGAGTCAGAGGCCGAGCGGAAGGGAATCTTGGCAGAGGTCGAGAAGCTGGGAGAGGTCTTCTTTGATGCTGCAAGGCTAGAGCAGGCAGATGCCGCTCTAAAAGCGCTTGAACCACTTGTTCTTGAATACGACAGGATTCTTTTGCGCCTTCATGACCTGCCTGGCCTGGAGACTGAGATCACCGAGAGGGAACGCGAGCTCGCGGAACAGGCAGAAAAGCTATCCAGAATGGCAATCCAGGCCGATGCCTTGGGATTCAGCGAGTCTGATTTTCTTGAGGTAAGAAAGCGGATAGCTTCGACGAAGTCGATGCATGATAGATTTCTTGCCCTCACGGAGAGAGTGGCTACAATTCCGGGTCTCATTGAACGGGGGAAAAAGCTGGAGCATGAGATGGTCGGTTTGGAGAATGCTCTTGAGGCTCAGAGAGAGGCTCAGAGGATCCTGGGTTATGATCCGAAGGAGTATGAGTCGCTTTTCAAGGAGACGCGAGAGTTGGCGTCATCTGAGAGCGAAAACCAGAAGATCTCTCTGGTTTTGGCAGGTGAGGGCGAAGCCAGGGAGAGGCTGGCCGCTGCCAATGCTTCTTTCGAGAGGCTTGATTCTGATCTGAGAGAGATCAGGCAGCAGGTCGACCTCCTGGCTTATAGCAAGGAGGAGCACGAAAGGGCAAGAGTTGCTCTGGCCAGCGCAAAAGAGGAGCTTGAAAGGGCGAGAAAGTCTGTGTCCGAGCTGCAGGTGCAGATGGGTGTGCTCCTGGCAAAGAAAGAGCGGCTTGTACAAGAAGCACAACGGAAGGTCGAGCTTGAGAGTAGCTGCAATCAGCTATCTCGCAGACTGGAGGTTGTGGATGTCACACGTGATCTTCTTAACAGCTTCATGGACCAGGTGCTGATTCGGGTCAAGAACGACATCGTCAAAACCGCTGGCGAGATCTTGGAAGAGGTATCCGGCAAGTACAGCCTTCTCAAGATCGATGATGACTTCAACATTCAGGTTGAGGATGCTGGAGCCTATTACCCTATATCTCGCTACTCCGGCGGAGAGATAGACATGATAGCAGTCTCGGTGCGAGTGGCCATAAGCGAGTACTTGATGCGGTTCGGCCCGGATGGGGAAAGCTACTCATTCTTGATTTTGGATGAGGTCTTCGGTAGCCAGGATCAGGAGCACAGAGAGAAGATGATTCAGATGCTGCGAAGCCTCGAAGAGCGATTTCCCCAGATCATCGCCATCAGTCACATAAGCGATGTGCAGGGGCAGTTTGACAACACAATTCAGGTGGTCGAGGACGAACTCGGAAACAGCAGGGTAGAGGCGATTTAGTAACGCGGTCCCATTTTTTGTGCTATATTCAGGCTAGTGCATACCCCAGTATCCTTGCCAGCCTGATTGCATCCCAATCAATGTGCCGGAGCATTCGAGCCATGAGCCTGCTGGGCCGGTCGATGTCGCCGTGCTCCTCGATTGCTTTTATGAGCCGTGGTTTCCCGGCCAGGTAGCCCACCAGCTCGTCGATTTCGGATGGCTTCATCTTTGCCATCATGCGGTTGACTCTCATTCCAATCTCAATCTCCCTGCCCAATTCCACACGCCAGAGCCGGTCGTACTCTGACAGACGCTCTTTAGAGAGGTCGCCCTCCATTGCGGCAGCCGCGGCCACACCTCCGGCAATTTTAGCTGCAACCAGTCCGGGATAAACTCCTCCACCAGAGGTCGGCTTGACCTGGCCTGCTGCATCGCCCACAGCCAGGAGCCCGTGGACTGCCGTGCCCGCGGGCGGGCCCAGCGGCAGGCCACCTACATTCAGGGCCACAGGCGAGCCCCTCAATCGTTTGGCAATTATATCTGACTTCAAAAATGCTCGCAGCCTCTCGCAGCCGCGATCTCTGGCGCATAGGCCGATCCTGGCTGTGCTTTCGCTTAGCGGAATCACCCAGGCGAAGAGGCCGGAGGCCTGGCCAAGATGGACCTCGACCTTCTGGGGATCTTCTACTGCAAAGGCCGCTTCTGCCTGAGCCCCCGAGAGCATCAACTGTGACCGAGCAATTCCTGCCCGACGGGCTAGAAGGGAAGATACGCCCTCGGCTGAAATGACGACCCTAGCGGAGATATCGCTGCCATCAGAAAGGAGCAGAATGCTTCTGTCGCTCTCTCTCTTCAGTGCTCTCACTTTCGAGCAGAGACGGAGGCCTGCTCCTTCCATCATCGCCGCTTCCACGAGCGCACGATCAAAGAGCCTGCGGTCCACTACCCAGGCCCGGCTCTCCTTTGCCTTAAAGTCCAGCCGAGCCCCGCCTGGCGAGAAAACGCTGGCCCCAAACATGGCCCTCTGAATGAAGGAGCCTGCTGGCAGCTCGGACTCGGCAAGAGCTTCTCTGCCCAAGAGCCCTGCACATTGCACAGGCCAGCCTGCTGCTGGATGCTCCTCTAAGAGGATTGTGCCGGCACCGGCCTTGGCTGCATACTTGGCTGCCATGCTTCCAGCCGGCCCGGCACCGATGACGGCCACGTCGTAGATGTCCATAATCACGAGGCAGGATGACCGGCATTGGTGTTAACTTTTTCTGTAGTGTTTGCCGGGCAAGTAAGATCCTCTGATGCAGACAGAAATTAGAAATATTGGGAAGTTGTTACGGAGTTAACCAACCAGGCGAAACCCGTTATGATATGCGAAAGATCGGCGCGGTTGGGTTCGATGAAGAAATTGCCAGGCTTGATATCCTGCAGATTAAACTTGATTGCAGCGTTGATGCTAAAACCTAAGGAGAGGTATTGAGCATGATAGTAGTAGTGTCAGATGTGCATTTGGTGGAATCCCGACCAGCTAATTGGCCCCAAAATTGGAAGAAATCATTTATCGATGATTGCATGTTTTCAAAGTTTTCCGAAGATCAATGCAAATCATTAAGAGATGATTGTGTCTTTCTGAAATTTTTATATTATTTGGCAGAGAACCAATTGAAGTACGGCGGCGAGCTTGTGTTGCTCGGCGATTTTATCGATCTCTGGAGAAGTGACTTCGTTCAGATTTCGCAAGATCCAATCGTTAATGAAATAATAAGCACTTTGAGGAAACTTGTCGATAAAAATGTGCTGATACATTGCATAGCAGGGAACCATGACTATGGATTGCTAAAATTTAATGAATTCTTGCAGACCAAAAATCCTTTTGGCAATGCGGTAAGGTCATTTAGACATCCAATGGGCGTTTTCTTTTCGCATGGTTATCAACTGGAAGTTCTTACCTGGGAAGTTTACAAGGCAATCGACCTATACGAGTGGTTTGCTGAGAAGTTCTGCCTCACGGATGCAACGATTGGAGCTGATGCAAGCAAATTTTGGGAGCATATCCACCCACAGTTGAAATTAAATAGCTCCAAGTCGATGGATGCATTGGGTGGAGTCAAATTTGGAATGCCCGAATTGCATTTCGAATGGGGAAATAAATTAGGGTCCAATTTAAAAGACATGGGAACATCTCCAGAACAACGGCTTTGGAAAAAAGATGAGATTTCGGAAAAAATAAAGTCACTTGCTGAATCGAATGCCAGATGCTTGTATCCAGGAATGGGTGGAATGGAAATGGGAGATGTCCTGGTCTTCGGTCATACTCATACCCCCTACTATGATCCCGATCATGGTGTTGTAAATACAGGTTCATGGAATAAGAGGCCATGCAAATCTTATAGGTTCGTGGAGATCGACCGCGAAAATGGGCTAAAAATAATCTGCAAAAATTTTGATGCCAGCAAAGTGCGTTCAATGCCAGCGGATTGCTAAAGGATATAGACGTAAAAAAGGCTCTTCGCTGAATTATGTGAATTGGACTGCAGCCCAAAACCTTTTTACCATTCCGGAAAGCACATCTCTACATGGATATACTTGCCGATGTCGGAGGAAGACCTGGCCTGGACTGCAAGGGCTTTTGTAGCTACTGTTATTTTAGGGGAGTTAAAAACGTCTTACCCTTCGGCTGCAAGTTCTGCATGCCCTTCAAAAAGGGCTGCGATTACTGCTCAAGGGCCATTGTGGAGGGCTACCCAGGCTTCAAGCCTATGGATGCCGTCCTCTTCGATGTGGCTTCTAAGTGCATGGGTGAGATCCCTGATAAGGTCACCATCAGCGGCGGAGGAGATCTGAGCTGCTACCCTGACCTCTTGCCTCTCACTGAGACCCTGTCACAGGGCATGGTGCCTATTGCTCTGGGCTACACATCCGGAAAAGGCTTCAAGAAAGCTGACGACGCGGCTGCCCTCGTGGATGCGGGTGTCACCGAGGTCTCTTTTACCGTATTCTCGACAAATCCGGAGCTGCGCAGAAAATACATGAACGACAAGAACGCAGAGATCGCTCTATCAAACCTTGAGATCTTCTGCAAGAGCTGCCAGGTTTACTGCGCTGTAGTCCTTCTCCCAGGAATCAACGACGGAGCTGAGCTTGAGAAGACATGCAGCGACCTCGAGGATATGGGCGCTAAGGGACTCATCTTGATGAGGTTTGCGAACGCCCGGGATCAGGGGCTGATACTCAACAATGCTCCTATCATCGAGGGAATAACCCCACACAGCATCGAGGAGTTTCGAGGCATCGTCACCGATACAGCAAAGAATCACAGACTGCGGGTCACGGGAACGCCTCTTTGGGATCCACTCACAAAGGCGCCCTTCGCGCTTGCCAGCTATCCTGAAAAGGTCTCCGCCCTGCCGTCCATTCGCCGGAGCGCAACCATCATCACCAGCAGAGTGGCCGAGCCAATGCTTGCAGCCATATTCAGGCAAATGGGCGAAAAAGTCAATGTGGTAGCCCTCCAAAAGGACGTTGGCTGCCTGATAACAATCGATGACTTCATGGACCTGGATCTGAGCGACGTCAAGGGCACGGTCATCATCCCCGGCAGGACTCTCGCCCACGAAAAAGAGATCAAAAAAGCTCTTTCTCGCGACGGCCAGAACAGAATCGTGGCGCGGGGCCCGGACAGGCTTACCGTAGACGGCGAGATGAGCATCTCCATGAGCGCTGAGGAGGTTATTGATCTGGAGATGGAGGCCTTTGGAGAGCTGATTGAGGCCATCAATGCCCTCGGCGTCTAGTGGCAAGGCTTGGTTGGCTTGCAGATAAGATCTTGAGGACTTCTTGCTCGATGTACGTCAGTCTCATCATAAACCATTTTTTCCCCATCCTTCCGGGCTACGATTATGATCGAGTAAGATCCGTCCACGTCCTCAACAGTTGGGTAAGCCGCGACATAAGAGAGCCATCGCATCATCTTCTGTGAATGCATGGCTGGCTCGTCGCCGAGCCTTCCTGTCAGTCTTTTGGCATTGATGAGCTGCTGTTCTCTTCGGAATAATGATTTGGACCATGACTGTCCCAGCCGATAGATGACCTGCATATCGTTCTGCTGGATCAGTCGGCAGAGGGACCCGAAATTAAACCACTGCTTATGAGACTTATTTCTCGGCAGCCCTGAGCTGTCGCCGGACTCCGAGAGGACGTTTGGGACGGAGCAGATGAAAAATCCACCTGGCTTCAGAATTTTGGAGAACTGGGATACTGCATGAAAGGGATCAAGCAGATGCTCGATGGTCTCGAAGCTGACCACTGCGGCAGCGCTTCCTTCGCAAATTTCCGGGCACAGGTCCTCTTCGTCCAGGTTCTTGCAGAGAAAGTGCAGGTTGTCTGTCTGAAAGCTCTGCCGGGCCGCTTCTACTAGAGCTGCACAGCCGTCGACTCCTATCACCTTTTCGGCTACGGCAGCCAGCTCCGCGGATCCATAACCCATGCCGGAGGATACGTCTGCCACCAGACCGGGTTTGTGGTGTCTAAGAAAGTCGGCGGCAAAGAGGTATCTGCCCAGGTACTCGGCCTTTCTCCAGACGTTTCCGTCTTTTGCATCGAATGGATCGATTTGGTCCGGGCCGCTTCCGCCGTACGCCAGATATGATGACATCTCGATTCTCTCAATTGAATGCTATGTATTTATGGATTGAGATCGTAGACATAGCCTCATGAAAGTATTGGCAATTAACGGCAGCCCTCACAAGGATGAGGGAAATACTGCAATGATTCTTGGACCTTTCCTTGAGGGCATGAAAGAAGAGGGCTGTGATGTGGAGGTCCTTTTCGTCAAAGATCTCGATATCAAGCCATGCAATGCAGACATGAGCTGCTGGTTTGCAAATCCCGGCACCTGTTATCAGTTGGATGATATGCAGAAGGTCTTGCCAAAGATCATGGAGGCTGATGTCATAGTTTGGGCGAGTCCCGTCTATTACTCAGGCCTGACAGGGCCCCTCAAAATTCTGATGGACAGGCAACTGCCGCTGTTCATGCTTCGAAATAAAGCCAAGCGGCAGAAGGCGGTTCTCGTCTCGACCTGCAGCGCCTGGGAGATTTCCGTATTCGATCCCCTGCTCGTTCATATGAAAGCCCTATACGGCAATCCTGAAGAAGGCTACGAGTTTGCCGGAGCCCTGCTCCGTCCAATGGCCGACAGCATGAGGGAGATGATCAAGGCCGGTGAGACGGCAATGATTGATCGCGTCTTTCTGGCAGCAAAGATGGCTGGCAGCCAGCTAGCCAAAGAAGGCAAGATCTCCGAGGAGGTCAGCAGGCAGGTCAGTCGAGAGCTGATGCCCCGCGATGCATATTACAAGGCAATGGAGCTCATGCTGGATCAAATCAAAAAGGCTGCAGGAAAAAGTCCTTAGTATGTTGCTTCTTGGCGCAGATGAAGCTGGCAAAGGCCCGGTCATTGGTTCCATGTTTGTGGCCGGGCTGGTGATCGATGAGGAGAGGCTTTTTGACCTGGCGGGCTTTGGAGTCAAGGACTCCAAGCTCCTCTCTCCTGCAAGAAGAGGGGTGCTGGCCAAAAAGATAACAGGCATTGCCACTGACCAGTTTATTCTTGAGGTCAAGCCCCAGATGATCGATGAGCTGCGAGAGGTTATGACCATGAATGAGATCATGGTTAGAAGCTTCTCAACCGTCGTCGCTAAGCTGCATGCCGACCGGGCAATGCTCGATGCTGCTGATGTGAATGCAGAAAGGTTTGCAGATAGAGTGAAGGCCGCCAGCAAAACCGAAATGCTCGTCCAGGCCGAGCACAAGGCAGACCAGCATCATCAGGTCGTGTCCGCTGCTTCGATCCTGGCCAAGGTCCGGCGGGATGCTTCTATGAGGGAGCTGGAGGCGGCCATGAACTGCAAGATTGGCAGCGGCTATCCTCACGACCAGGATACATTGAACTTTCTAAACCAATGGGTAAAGGAGAACAGGGATCTTCCGCCATGTGCCAGGCATAGCTGGAAGACGGCCCAGCGTATAAAAGCTAGTTTTATATAGGCTGCCTGAAACTTAGAGGCGCAATAGAAGAAGGGATCTGATGGATATAGAGGACACTTTGCTCATGATTCCGGGACCCGTAAAGGTCGCGCCTCGCGTTCTGCGCGCCCTGTCGCGTCCCATGATCAGCCACAGAAGCGGCGATTTCAGCACAATTTACGGCGATTGCATGGGACTTCTCAAGCAGTTTTTCGAGACAAAGAACGATATAGTAGTAATGACTGGCAGCGGAACTGTTGGCATGGATGCGGCTGTTGCAGGACTCATAGGCCGTGACGACAAGATCGTGACCATATCCAACGGCAAGTTCGGCGAGAGGTTCACAGAAATCGGCGAGAGATATGGCAAAGCAATTCCCGTGAAGTGCGAGTGGGGCACACCCTTCGACCTGGACAGAGTTGAGGCGGCTCTTGAAGAGGGCGCAAAGGCCGTGGCCATGGTCCACAATGAGACATCAGTGGGCCTCACCAATCCCGCAAAGGAAGTGGGAAAGCTCGCCAGGAAACACGACGCGGTCTTTATCGTTGACGGCATATCCTCGATAGGCGGCAACGATTTCAAGACAGACGAGTGGGGCATAGACATTGCCATTACCGGCTCGCAGAAGGCTCTGGCTATTCCGCCAGGTCTCGCCGTGGTCTCCACGTCTCCCAGAGCCGAAGAGAGGTTGCTTCCGAAGAGCAGCAGTTACTACGCCGACCTGAAGGCCCACCTGAAGAGCATGAGAAAGAGCCAGCCACAGACGCCTTTCACCCCGGCAGTGTCGCTGTTCTTTGCGATGCAGGAGTCGCTGCACATGGCTGCTGAGGACGGCTTTGCTGCGCGACGGGCAAAGACCGCCAGGCAGGCCGAATCGGTCCGCGCTGCTGCTAAAGCTCTTGGAATCGAGCTGTATCCGCGCGTCAACGAGCACTCCCACTACTCCAATACAGTGACCGCAATGAAGATACCAGACGGCGTCACAGACGACCAGCTTCGAGGCGGCATGAGAAAGCAGGGTGTGGTCGTGTCCGGCGGTCAGGATGCCATCAAAGGCAAGATCTTTAGGATCGGAACTATGGGTGTGTGCTCGACTGGTGATATCCTGCGAACCATCCAGACCCTTGAGCTGATCTTGGCCAAGCAGGGCAAGATCGCTTCCTGTGGTGCGGGAGTCGAGGCTGCAAGCAGCGTGCTGGGGATATAAAAAATTTTTTGTTTTGAACTAATTTAAATATTTTTTGCAGCTATTCAGCCAGCCGGTCAAAACTTCATTTGCGGACTTGAGATTTTTTATATTCAAACGCTATTTTGGGTGCAAACCCCTGTAGCAAAAGGGTTTAATAGTCGGATAACGAGGAAACCAATCGCGAAGGCGTTTTTATGGTTTTCGCAAAGGACGGTGAAGATTTGTTCAGAAGCGAAGAAGGATCTTCCTCAGGTGGATCCGATCCAGCTGCTCCAGTAGTAGTTGGAAATGAGTATGATGTTAAAATCGAGGACATTGCCCGTGAAGGCGATGGAATTGCCCGAGTAGAAGGATTTGTTATCTTCGTGGCTGATGCTAAAGTCGGCGACGAGGCAAAGATCAAGATCGACAAAGTAATGAGGCGTTTTGCCATCGGTCATAAAATCTGAATGCTCTTCTAATTATCAAAGGACGGTGAAGTATTTTGGCAGACTATGATACAGATAGATCCTCTATGGGCACTCCTGCCCCGGTAGAGGTCGGAAAGGAATACGAGGTCAGCATCGAGGACATTGCCCGCGAAGGCGATGGCATTGCGCGAGTGGAAGGGTTTGTGATCTTTATAGCTGACACCAAAGTCGGCGACTCAGCAAAGATCAAGATTGACAAGGTAATGAGACGCTTTGCCATCGGTCACAAGGTTTAGGACACAATTCTGTAGGATTATGCGGTTGAGGTCGATGGTTCTCTGAACCCGACCTAACATTAGTCCAATTTTTATAAATAATAATAAACTTAAATTAGCTCTCCAGAATCGCTTCTAAGTCCTCCAGAAACAGGTCGATGTTCTCTTTGGTCATGTGCTTCATCAATATCAGCCGCAGGGCTCGATTTGGCTCACGGGTCATCGAGACATGCCAGTCCCGTTTCATCAGCTCCTCGCGCACCTCTGCAGGTGACGGAACTCGCAGGGCGACCACATTCATTATGGGCTCGATAAAGGGCAGGACGCCGATCCTTTCAGCTCCATTCACCAGATGATGAGTGAGATCCATGCAGTAATCGACCATTTCGGCAAACCCCTCACGGCCCAGATGCATCATAACCGCATATGTCGCAGCCGCAGCAGCTCCGCTTCTTGTGCCTGTGAGAGAGGCCTGCCGGGCCTTTGTCAAATAATGGGTCTCGGTCTCAAGAGCACTCAGACACTCTTGGCTGCGGAAGAGCAGGCCGCCTGCAGGAATTGTGCTCATGCCCATCTTGTGGGGATCGATGGTGATGGAGGAGACGCCGGAAACGGAGAAATCCCAGGCGAACTTCTGCTTTAAAAACGGCAGGACAAAGCCGCCAAACGCCGCGTCCACGTGCAGGTGAATTCCTTGATCAAGAGCAATCTCGGAGAGGCCCTCAATTGGGTCCACCTGGCCGAACTCGGTAGTTCCGGCTATGCCGACCAGTGCCACAGTCTTCTCGTCAACCAATGACTCGACTGACGAGAGGTCGACCCTGAGGCTTTCGTCCAGATCCGCCTTCCTCACGTCGAGACACAAGAGATCTCCGATCTTATCAAAAGAGAAGTGGGCTGAGGCCGGTACGACGATGTTTCCATCTTTTTTCCCAGACTCGTTCCTGGCTGCACGGATGGCCTGGATGTTGGACTCCGTGCCGCCCGTGGATATGTAGCCTGAGGCCTTCGGACAGCCCAATAGCTCGCCCAGCATCTCCACAACCCGCTCTTCGATCCTGGCCACGCCCGGAAACAGACCTGGATCACCCAGGTTTGTCTCCAGGAACATGTCATGAGCCCTTACCGCTATCGGGTGGGGCAGAGTGCACATGGTCGAGAAGAAACGGTCATAGCTATAGTCGTGGGCTCTCGTCTCCTCCAGGATGCGCATGACCTCGCTTTCGGGAAGGGCTTTGTCTCTCATTTGCCTTACTCCCGGTTGCGGAGAGCTTTGAGCATCAAGATCTTCTCGCTTCTGGCCACAGTCTCCCTGACAGTTGCCACGGCATCGATGTTGGCAGAGATGCTGGTAATGCCTATCTCCACCAGCCTCTTGGCCATCTCGGGGTAAGACCCGGCCTGGCCGCAGATGGAAGTCGTGACGCCTGCTTCGTTGCAGCGCTCGACCACGTACTCGATGAGCCGCAGAATTGCGGGATGCAACTCTGAGTACAGGCCTGCCACGTTCTCGTTATTTCTGTCAACAGCTAGTGTGTACTGAGTCAGGTCGTTGGTGCCGAAGGATATGAAGTCGATTCCGTCCTCGATGAAGTCCTCGATGGTCAGAGCGGCTCCAGGCGTCTCAACCATGATGCCCACATCGATCTTCTCCAGGTCCAGATTCTCCTCGACCATGATGGCCTTGGCCTTCCGGAACTCTGAGACATGCTGCACCATCGGAAGCATTATGCCCACATTTGTGAGCCCCATCTCATGAAGCTTCTTGAAGGCTCTAACCTCCAGCCTGAAGTGATCTGTCTCAGTCAGGTCGCGCCTGATGCCGCGCCAGCCGAGCATTGGGTTGTGCTCGTGCGGCTCGTTCTCGCCGCCTTCCATGGCCCTGAACTCGTCTGTGGGAGCATCGAGGGTCCTCACCCAGACTGGCCTCGGGAAGAAAGCATCGGCCACGATCTTGATGTTTTTGACAAGCTCATCGATGTATTCCTCGCTCTTGCCGCTCTTGATGTACCAGTTTGGAGTCTTTCCAAGCCCCAGGATCATGTGCTCGATTCGCAAAAGCCCCACGCCGTCCGCCATTGTGGCTGCTGCGGCTTCGGCTCTGTCTGGTTCGCTGACATTGACCTTGATCTCGGTAGCAGTCATGGGTTTAGTGAAGACCACGCCACCCGCACTGGCTGCTGACGCAGGTTTGGCAGGTGCGGACAGGGCCACGCGCCCTTCGTAGACTATGCCCTTTCCACCGTCTACAGTGATCTCTATGCCATCTTTCAAGATGGTGGTGGCCTTCTTGGTTCCCACAACTGCAGGACAGCCCAGCTCGCGGCTGACGATAGCTGCATGGCAGGCCATTCCGCCCTCGTCTGTGACAATGGCTCCTGCTCGCTTCATGCCTGGAACCATATCCGGCATGGTCATCTTTGTGACCATGATGTCTCCTGGTTTGACCTTGTCCAGATCTCTGCCGGTGGAAATCAACCGTACTACGCCGGTGGCAACTCCCGGGGCCGCTCCGAGACCATTAAGCAGAACCTTGCCGCTGGCCTGTGCTGATACCCCGGTCTTCTTGGAGTTGTTGATGGTGGTGATGGGCCGGGACTGGAGAATGTAGATCTTATTCTTCTCGACGCCCCACTCGATGTCCTGAGGGATGCCGTAATGCTTCTCCAAAATCTCTGCGTACTTGGCGAGCTCTACGGCCTCGTTGTCGGTGAGGACCACGGCCTCTTTTTTATCAGCCGGGACTTTGATGGTGACAGTCTTCTGAGTCTTTGGGTCCCTAATAATCATGATCTCTTTTGTGGCTATGTACTTGCTGACGATCTTCTTGGTCGCCCTGTCCACCACAAAGTTGTCTGGAGAGACGCTTCCGCTGACAACGGATTCACCCAGTCCCCAGGCCCCCTCGATGACTACGAGAGGCTCGCCAGTGGATGGCTGTGAGCTGAACATGACTCCGGACTTCTCTGAGTCCACCATCATCTGAACAATTGCAGAGAGATTGACCTTGTCATGCTCGAAACCCTGCTCGACCCGGTAGAATATCGCCCGCGCCCCGTAAAGAGATGCCCAACACCTGCGAACTGCATTGAAGACATCTTCGGCACCACGCATATTCAGGTAGGTCTCCTGCTGGCCTGCGAAGCTTGCGTCAGGCAGGTCCTCGGCGGTGGCGCTTGAGCGCACTGCCACGAAGACCTGCTTTCCTTCCTGTTTGCACAACTCCTCATAGCGGGATTTTATGGCTCTCTCAATGTCCTCAGGAACTTTAGCCTCCATGATCAGCTTCTTTGCCGTCTCCTCAGCCTTGTGCAGCTCTTTTTCCTGGTTAACATCGACATCAAGGGCCTCAAAGAGCCTCTTGGCAATGCCCGCCCTGTTGATGAAATCCCGGAAGGCCTGCGCCGTGACCGCGAATCCGCCAGGTACGGGAACGCCGATGTTTATCATCTCACCCAGGCTGGCACCCTTGCCGCCTACTACGGAAAGATCATCCTTTCCAACATCTTTCAGCCATATAACTGGGTCCATTGAATCATCCATCCCTAGTTACGAATCTTCATCATATGCTTAATTATCTGCCCACCTCTCGCCCATGACATTATATGAAGCTTTCACAGGATATATAGAATATATACAAAAGCATTTATCCTTTAAGGGCACAAAAAAGCACCCGCATGTTCAAACGATTCTCTGGCGCGGCGGAGGCATTAGATATGCTTATCGATCGCTGTCAGCCCTTATATGGCACCGAGATTCTTCAAACCACCAGGGCCGAAGGCCGTATTTTATCGCAGGATGTTGCATCTGCCGTGAGCCTGCCGGCATTTGATCGGGCTGCCATGGACGGATTTGCAGTGCAGTCCACAAAGACGTCGGGAGCACGCCCCCACGCTCCGGTATTTCTAGAGCGATTCCTGCCAATAAGAACAGGAATGCCAGTTCCCCCGGAGTACGATGCAGTGATGATGTTGGAGGACGCCAACATGCACGGCAGCATTCTTGAGGTCACAGCCCAGATGCATCCCTACAAGAATGTATCCCGCGTGGGCGAGGACATTTCTGCAGGCGAGACGGTTCTCTCGGAGGGGCACACGTTGCGATCTCCGGATTTGGCCTTGCTATCAGCTCTGGCAATAGCAGAGGTCCATGTTTATAAGAGGCCGAAGGTTGCAATCATCCCTACTGGAAGCAAGCTCCTGGAGATAGGCTCACGCGCTCTGCTCGCGGGGGAGGCTTACGAGATCAATGGGCTCATGGCCCGGCTTTATGCCGAAAAATGGGGCGCTTCTGCGACGAAGACCGGGATTGTGCCTGATGACGAAGGACTCGTTCGCGAGGCGCTGAAGGCAAATGAAGACGCCGACCTGATCATAATAATAGGTGGGACGTCTATTGGCGAGAGGGATTATGCGCCAAAGGTCATAAGCGACATGGGTGAGCTGCTCGTGCATGGGGTGCGCCTGCAGCCAGGAAAGCCAACAGCCATTGGAACCGTAGCAGGCAAGCCAGTGGTCTGTCTGCCCGGCTATCCTGTGGCCATGCTCTCGGATCTTTATCTGTTCGTGAGGCCAGCTCTGCAGAAGATAGGCCACAGAAAAGATCTTATGCCAAATGTCCGGGCAAAATTGGCACGAAAGATCCCCTCGCGGCCAGGATACCTGAGCCTTGTGAGGGTAGCCCTCAAAGATGGTGAAGCCCTGCCAATCATGATCTCTGGGGCAGGGATCCTCAGTTCCGTGGCCAGAGCAGACGGCTTTGTTGTCGTATCTGAGGAAAAGGAAGGGGTGGAGGCAGGGGAGACAGTAGATGTCTTGCTGTTTGAATGATATCGAAAATGAATATGCTCGAAGGGACATCAAGATGATGGGGGACGAGTGGGGCAAATACTTTAACCTGACTGGAATCAGGGCCGTCCGATCGTACAAATTCTGATGAGGGACTGAGTGAGATGTTGCTGTTGCTCGATCAACCAGTCCCTAGTTTCCCCCTGGAAACACTTCGATATGAGATTGATGGCAGATACGCTTCGGCCTCAGGCAACGAAATGCTGCATGACCTTATGAGTGAGCACTTAATGCATACGGTAAGGGTTTTCGACCGCCAGTTCAATTATCCAAAGAATATACTTCCCGTATGCGGGTGTCAATGATGTGGTATGAACTTAATTCTGCTATGTGAATATGTGGTTTTCTGAAGCTCTTTGACTATCTGAACCGCTTCAGCATTATATTTAATATATGCTTTGCCGTTCACCTCATCCCTATAGATCAGTTTATGCTCCTCTAGGTTATCTAGGACCTTCAAAGTCTGTTCCTCAGAAAGTCCGTCCGACTTGGAGTATTTTATAACTTCAGACTCGGTGCTCTCGGAATAGGGATCTTCCTCACTTCCGAGGCTCCACATATCTATGATTCGGCCAAAGACCTTTTTCTCATTCACATCCAGATCTTTCTCGGTTAAAATATTGTTGCTCAATTCAATCTCCCACCATGGACATGAATATCTATGCCCGGATTAATTGATAACGCTTTCCCTGCTATTGGGCAATCTCATTGTACTGGGAGAACTCTTGTTATGTCTCTTCCACCTGGCTTTTAGCATGCATGCTCTTTTTGATCTGTGCAATGTAAACTCTCAGGGTTTGGAGTAGTGAACATTTGGTGGAGGGCAATACAAGTATATAGATCCTATCACATACAGAAGAAAATGATTGTGACACGTTGGTACAAGAACGGAAGCTTAGACGCATTCCGCTGGTTTTGCATTCAAAATAAGGATAAACCAATATCAGTTAAATTGACAAACAGATCCGAGCCGGTCGTTGGGGCTTTGCATAACTATTGTCTCGCCTCCGCAAAAGCATCAGGTCTTTTTCTTCTCTTAACTGAGAGTGTAATTCATCCTGCATATTATGGCCTTAAGGCACTTAGCACTGCAACCGGAAACGTGAATGCCGGGGGGAAAAATGGGAAGAAGCAGTCTGTTAGAGGATTTAAAGAAGACCTGGCCAGAGAAGCTAGCCACAGATGAAGAGATATTCAGTCATATTCATGCCGGCGATAAGATATTCATAGGCACTGGCTGCGGCGAGCCTCAATACCTGGTACAGGCTCTGGTGAACTATGTGGGCAGCAATCCCAAAGCCTTTTTCGGAATCGAGCTCATACACGTATGGACGGTAGGCGCTGCTCCCTACATGGATGAAAAATTTCGCGACAACTTCAGAATCGATTCATTCTTCATAAGCGAAGGGACGAGAAATGCGATCAACCGAGGGGCGGCAGACTATACGCCTATATCTCTTTCTGCAGTTCCCGGCCTATTCCGAAGAGAGATAATACCAATAGATGTAGCGTTAATCCAGACGTCTCCTCCCGATAAGCACGGATACATGAGCCTGGGGATAAGCGTGGACATCGTAAAGGCTGCGACCCAGAAGGCATCGCTGATTGTTGCCCAGATAAACTCTCATATGCCTCGCACTCAGGGCGATGGATTCATAAATATAAAAGATGTAGACTTCATTGTTCTTCACGATGAACCATTGCTGGAGTATGCGGCAGAAGGTCCGGGGGATATCATCAAAGCGATAGGCAAGTATGTTGCCCGGATCATCGAGGATGAGTCCACTCTGCAGGTCGGATATGGCATCATACCCAATGCTGCGGTCTCATACCTGGGTGAGAAGAAACATCTTGGGGTGCACACCGAACTCCTAAGCGACGGAATCATCGATTTAATGCAAAAAGGCGTGATTGATAACAGCAAGAAGTCCATCGATACTGGAAAGACTGTAGCATCCTATTGCATGGGCAGGAAAGAGACTTATGAGTTCCTGGATGAGAATCCAACCGTCTCGTTCAGGGCCATTGATTATGTCAACAATCCATTGAATATTGCCAAGAATAAGCTGATGACAGCCATCAACAGCGCTATGGAGATCGATTTAACCGGACAGGCTACGGCGGAATCGCTTGCCGGGACGTTTTACTTCGGCATCGGCGGCCAGGCCGATTTTATGAGGGGAGCAGCGCTTGCGCCGGGCGGAAAGAGCATCCTGGCCCTGCCATCAACTGCCATCAACGCTACCATTTCCAGGATAGTGCCCTCTCTCAGGGAGGGAACAGGTGTGACTCTTACCAGAGGAGATGTGCACTATGTGGTAACCGAGTACGGTATCGCATATCTGCATGGCAAGAATATCCGGGAGCGCGCCATGGATCTCATTGCCATTGCCCATCCCAAGTTCAGGCCGTGGCTGATTGATGAGGCCAGGAAGCTTTCGCTCATTTACAAAGATCAAGCGTTCGTTCCCGGTGTGAATGGTGTGTACCCGGTGGCTCTTGAGACATTCAGGACCACCAGGGGCGGGCTGCATCTTCTTCTCAGGCCGGTGAAGATCGGAGATGAGCCCCTGATGAAGGACTTTTTCTATGCTCTCTCCAATGACAGCATGTACCGGAGGTTCATGTCCGCCAGGATGGATATGCCCCATGAAAGGCTGCAGGAGTTCGGGATAGTGGACTATTCCGATAGGATGATGATCCTGGCCATTGTTGAGGGAGACCGCAAAGAAACCATTGCAGCAATCGGACAATATGAGATAAATGATAAGATGCATACCGCCGAAGTTGCGCTGGTTGTAAAGGATGAGTATCAAAATATGGGTGCAGGCCACGATCTTCTCCTTTACCTCACCCGCCTGGCCAGGCGACGGGGCCTGCTGGGATTTACGGCGGAGGTGTTGGTTGAGAATAAGCCGATGCTCAATCTCTTTAAAAATATGGGATTTGATACGGAAAAAAGCAGCGATGACGGAGTCTTCGAACTGATCATGACGTTTCGAGATATTGAGGGTTAGCCCCATTTGGGCATTGGATCTAGATAAAATCGACTCGGTGCCGAAGGGAGTCTATCAGTTTCATTCCGTCTTGTCCCCTATGGCGTTGAACTATCTGCGAGAAAATATAAATTCTAGGAGGAGATATGGCTGACAAAAACCGAGCCTCGGGCAAAAGCAAAAAAGCAATGACCAAAAAGGCAAGGCAAAAAAAGAAGGAAGTGAAATCATAAGCGAAGCCAGAGACCGAAAAATGAAACGTAAGCGCAAACTCGACGAGGTGACCACTCCCACGAATGAATTCGTAGGCATCTACGGCCTTTCAACCGATGGAGTGAAAGTAATCTGGGCGGGGCACGATTCATCCCGCCTTTGAAAAGGCAGGGATTCTCTGCCCCTGCGCCCCGACAATCATAAAGCCCATTCACATCATTTTTTTAAATGGTATTTGGATTTCAGTCAACAGATCCTTTTCCGCAGTCTGAGCCGGATCGTTCAGGTACAGCTCCCGGAACGGACCCGCTACCTCAAGTCCGGCCCTGGCCATGTATTCGAAGACAACCTGGTAAGATTGGTGGATGGTGGAATAAACGCCCTTGTGAATCATGGAAAGAACTCTGGCCCCTGAAAGGCTCTTCAGCTCGACGGAATTGTAGGCCTCAGGAATCTCCACCCGCCCGGTGACTGGCAGGGTGACCTCGATATTTACCTCCTTCTCCGACCAATCGTTCAGATCCGCTTTTTCGCTGACATTTTCATCTGCGCAATCCTCGTAGTAAATGGACATGATCGGGCCTGTGACCTTCAACTGATTTCTCTGGTTGGCGGGAAGTGATACAAGAGTGCATAGCTCTCCGATTAGCTTTTCAATAGTAGCGCTGAGGACGCCTTTCTCCTTCCTTGAGATAACTCGTAGTGTCGGAATATCTTTTACAACGGGCTCAGTTAATGTCATTTCTATCAACTCCGTTCTTTCTTCTTGGAGCAAGGCCTCGATCTTTTGCAGACGCAATAGCTCTGATCGGACGGCGAATAGCTGCTTTTTCCTGAGACCTTCAACAGTCTCACGGTCACCATCAGCTTCTGCTTGCAGGTATTCCAACAGGTCGTCAAGCGAAAATCCGAGACTGCAAAGGGCTCTGACCTTCACCCCTCGCTGCATCTGAGCGGCTGTATAGTACCTGTAGCCTGTGCAGGGATCTCGGATCTCGGGCACCAAGATTCCTTTTCTGTCGTAGTACCTTAGAGATTTCTCTGAGATCTTGGTGACAGCTGAGAACCTGGCTATGGGAATTCGATCGGCGGGCATTGCAGACTGATATGATAGAGCCCATAAATAAAAGGGCTGACAGTCTGCCCTGGTGGAAGGTTTGGCAAAAGTGGATTTTGGCGCTGGTATTCATTTTTCCTGAGGCTCGTCTTGTCACCACCGATCCTTGTCCAAAATTTTAGCAGCAATGGAATTGTTGATATACCCTGACGATTTCTCTCATGGCATAGAATAGCACAGGAAACGCAAGCAGAAAAAGCGAAATCTCATCAGGGTATGAAAATGAATTACTGGCAACCAAAGTATGAACTCATGGATAGAAAGGAGCTTGAAGAGCTGCAACTAGAGCGGCTCAAGGGCGTTGTAGAGAATGTCTACAGAAACGTTCCATTTTACCAGATGAAATTCAAGCAGGCGGGAATCACTCCTCAGGATATCCAGAGCCTCAAAGATCTGTCCAAGCTTCCCACAACCAGAAAGCAGGATCTAAGAGACAACTACCCATTCGGCCTCTTTGCTGTTCCTTTAGAGGAGATCGTGAGGGTACATGCCTCATCCGGCACCACTGGCAAGCCAACAGTGGTCGGCTACACAGCCAAGGACATCGAGACCTGGTCGGATCTCATGGCTCGCGACTTTGTGATGGTTGGTGTGGAGACGGGAGACATATTTCAAAATGCTGTCAACTACGGCTTTTTTACAGGCGGGCTTGGCGTGCATTACGGAATCGAGCGCATGGGGGCAATGGCTGTTCCTTCCGGGGTGGGCAATACAGAGCGGCAACTGGAGATCATGATGGACTTCGGCGTGACTGTTCTGCATTGCACGCCGTCTTATGCCCTCTACCTGGCTGAGACTGCCAAGGCCAAGGGAGTTGTGGACAAGCTGAAGCTGCGAATAGGATGCTTTGGTGCCGAGCCCTGGTCGGATGAATCAAGAAAAGAGCTGGAGGAGGCCCTTCACATCAAAGCCTACGACTCTTATGGCCTGTCCGAGATGATGGGGCCAGGAGTCGCATTTGAGTGCCAGGAGCAAAATGGATTGCACATCTGGGAGGACCACTTCCTGATTGAGATCCTGGATAAAGACGAAAAGCCCTGCGCACCAGGAGAGGCCGGAGAGCTGGTTGTAACATCTCTCACAAAGGAGGCCATGCCACTTATCAGATATCACACGGGCGACGTGACATACATCATGGAAGAGAAGTGCTCATGTGGCCGGGTCAGCAGAAAGCTGCACAGGTTCCTGGGCCGAGCGGACGATATGCTCATTGTGCGCGGAATCAATGTTTTCCCAAGCCAGATTGAAGATGTTCTTGTCAGCATTCCAGAGATCGGAAACTACTTCCAGGTGGTTGTGGACAGAAAGAAGCACGGGTTGGATGAGATAAGCATCCAGGTAGAGCTAAAGGACGAAGCTTTCACAGGAGAACTCTCTGACCTCGCCAGGATCCGGAAGAAGACGGAAGATAAGCTCAAGAGCGTTCTCAATGTGAGGAGCAAGATCGAGCTTGTGGAGAAAGGCTCCATTGCCCGAACAGCAGGAAAGTCCAGGAAGGTCGTGGACCTCAGAGACGTCTACGCTAAGGACGAGAAGACTCAGAAATAGATGCAACAGATGTGACGAAAATGCTGCCTGCCACAGGACCTGCAGCATTTATCATATTTTTTTATCTTGCTACCTTGCTTATGAGCTCCTGATCGATGACTGCACTCTCGTCAACTGCGGAGAGCAGCTCGTCGTGGATTGAGCTTCGGGAGTAGTAGAGAGTTACCAGCACTCCAGCCTCCTTTGCGGCTTCGATTGCTGGCAGAAAGTCGCTATCGCCTGTGACAAGGACTGCCTTTTGAATCATCCTTCCGCAGCTCAGGCGGACGAGATCGGCTGCAAGTGCGATGTCCACTCTCTTTTGGACGAACTCCCCACCCACGCATCCAAGCCGCCCGAGTTTCACCTCAAATCTGGGAAGCTTTCTTAATGTGTAGACGAACTTATCCATGGATGCAAATCTGCGCCGCTCCTCATCGGTAGGAGGACTGCTCTGATAAGGCATGCAATTGTAGTAGTAAGTCCTCAGACGCTCATAATCTCCGCAAAGGATCTCCGAAAAACCAGCCAAGTCGATCTTAGGTTTGCCAAAATCGACATCGAGTATTTTGGTTAAATACGCTCCATCAATAAATACCGCTGCACGGTCCGCCAAAATTATTTCCCACCTAAATTTATAATTACTGCCGTCCCCTCCGAACGGCAGTGGCCATTATACCTATTCTTCATATTACTTATTGGTATATCTAAGTTATGTTCTCCCAAATCCCACTCCTCGGTCGTTCAATATCCTCCGATCCTATATAAAGATCTGTGGTACAGTGCCGCATTGCTCAATTTTGATATGGGATTTTGATAGATAATGCCTGACCCCCTTTAACTTGTAGGTGCGGAGTCCTTCCATTAGTTTCTGCTCACCGATAACTATTTAAGGTAATAATGTAATATACATGTTTTTGGTAAATCCCATGAAATACAAACTCGATAGATCTGCGCACTCCGTGTACTCACTTCACTATCACTTAGTGGTAGTCATCAAGTACCGGAGGAAAGCACTCTACGACGAAACGATTCGCGAGAGACTAAAGCAGAT
>Ga0074198_1000600_pt1 | contig 34022 bp, 32 predicted proteins | sample EPASupsiteSAE323_FD_64527 | JGI IMG/M metagenome (GOLD analysis project Ga0074198, IMG submission 64527) | Bioremediated contaminated groundwater from EPA Superfund site, New Mexico - Sample SAE3-23 | ecosystem: Environmental > Aquatic > Deep subsurface > Groundwater > Contaminated ... | reverse complement strand
CACAAGAAAATTCCTTACTTCGTTCCTTCCAAAGTTAAATATCAATGTACCCCAGTCAGGATGTTCTCCCTGCATTGGGTGTGCATGCTCATAAAGTGCAGTACCATCAAACCTTGCAAGACCAAATGCATCTTTCGGGAAATGTGCTGGAACCCAATCAACAAGTACCCCTATATTATTCTGATGGCATACATCAACAAAATACATAAAATCTTCAGGTTTTCCATACCTGCTTGTTGCTGCATAGTATCCAGTTAACTGATACCCCCATGAACCATCAAATGGGTGCTCCATAATAGGTAAAAGTTCGAGGTGGGTATATCCCATTTCCTTAGCATACTTAACCAGTTCATCTGCCAGCTCTCTATATGAATAATAGCTCTCTTCATCCTCCGTTTTCTTTTTCCATGAACCAAGATGAACCTCATAAATTGAAACTGGCTGTTCAAAAGTATTACTTTTCTCACGAGTTTTAATCCATTTTTTGTCATTCCACTTATAATTATTTGTATCATAAACAATTGATGCAGTCTTTGGCTTTAATTCTGCATAAAATGCGTAAGGATCGGCTTTGAGAATTACATCGCCGCTGTTAGTTTTTATTTCATACTTATAGACTTCTCCTTGTCCAAGCTTGGGAATAAATATTTCCCAAACTCCTGAGCTCCCTATACTTCTCATTTGATGGCGTCTTCCATCCCAAAGGTTGAAATCGCCAACAACACTTAAGCGTCTTGCTGTAGGAGCCCAAACAGCAAAATGAACACCGCTTATTCCATCAATCTCACGTATATGTGCTCCCATTGATTCATATATCTTATGATGGTTACCCTCATTAAAAAGATATAAATCATATTCAGAAAATATTGGCCAAAAACTGTACGGATCAACAATTTCTGCTATGTATCCTGTATCGTATTCCAACTCCAAAAGATATTTAAAGAAACCTTTTTCATCTGGAATAATTACTTCAAACAAACCTTCTTTTGCAATTTTGTTCATTTTATATTTTTTTGTCTTATCTTTGGCATCTATAACAGAGATTTCTTTAGCGCTTGGTATGAATGCTCTAATGATAATTTTCTTTGTTGAACTAATATCTGAATCAATATTTTTTGCTTTGATAGCTGCTTTTCCTTTTTTAGCTTCTGTTTTTGATTCTTTAATTTCTACTTGGTGCATTCCAAGAATTGCAAAAGGATCCTTGCTATCCGCGTTGATTATACTGTTAATCTCCTTCGTGGTTAAGGTACCCTTCATTAAAAATCTTATCCTCCTTATTTTTACAAGTAATCTTTCATATTATGTTTACTTAGTAATACTTAGGAATCTGGTGCCATGATATTTTATACTATAAGTTGGGTTTTTACAAGTACCTAATAAATTATTTTTATGTAAACTAAATACTATAGTTGACTGAGTATTTAAAGATAAACAATTTACAAATAAAAATTTACTAAGTATACGCATAATCATCTCAAAAAAAAGTCTACCTAGGTAGACTTTTTTGAGACTTCCAATATTTATCTTTAAATTTCTAATTTATTATATTTCTTAACCATATACTATGTGTAAGCTTGTCTAAAAGCAGGTTAGTTATTGTAGAATCTCCAATCGTTTCTTTTAACTCTTCATATGTAAGGTCTGTAGTCATTACCACTGATGTCTTTCCATAAATTTTACTTACAAACTTAAACAACATATTTGCTTCTTGCTTTGAAATAGGTTGATATCCCATCTCATCAATAATAACAACTCTGGATTCTAATAATTTGTTAAGTTTATACCTGTTATCCGTAGCAGCAGTTTCCGCCTTTAGAATATTCAACAAATCTCTCATTGTAACGAAGCTAACCTTATAACCACTTTCAATTGCTTTACTTCCAATAGCTATTGCCATATGTGTCTTCCCCGAACCAGTAGGTCCAAAGAAAATTACATTATTTGCTTCTTCCACCCAATTCATTGACAATAAATCATCAATCTGTCCTTTCACCATTGGAGCCTGATATGTATAATCATATCCTTCCAGCGATGCATAATATGGAAATCCCGCCTGTACGAGTCTACTTTCTTTTCCATCAGTTTTAATATAGTCAACATCATATGTACTTCCGTCATTGTATAAAACTCCGCTTTGAGCATATGAATCAGAATCATAATGTGGCTCAAGGCAAGCAGTTTTATCGCCAAAACCTATATCAATATATTGCTCTAATCTATTCTGATCTTCTTCTTCAATATTAGTAATTTGAACACCGTACCCAAAATAAGCACCTTCTTCGATTGTTCTAACTATTTCTCCAGAAAAAGAAATAGCGTCATCATTAAGAGAAACTGTACAATCTAGTATACTGCCTGATTCAAACTGTTTCTTGGTAGTTAGGTAAGCACCAGTAATGCTAAGATTTCTAGCAATAGAAAAGTTCCCCTTTTCATCGCAGTCATCTTTTATGCTTGAACCGAGATACGTATTCAATCTGGGATTATTTCTTTGCTCCTGAAGAACCATCATACTCTATCAACTCCTACTTCAAATGTTTGTACAAATATTTTATTCATTTATTGGTGGAAGGTATCCCTGATTAATAAACTCTTCTAATACTCTGTCATCTTTTCCAGCAATTTCTATTATTTCAATTCCATAACCTTCAAGACCTACTTCATTTTGTCCAACTCTTCTAACAATCCCAAAAAAAGTAATACTTTTATCATCAAAAGCTATGATGCATTCTACAGTTTGTCCTATGACTAAAGTTGTCTTAGCTGTAAGAAAAACGCCTTTTTTGCTTAAGTTTCTAATAATACAAAAATGTCTTCTTGTCTCGCCAATTCCTTTTATACTGGAACTTAATTTTGTGTCAAGCCTTGAATCTTTTCTTTTTGTATTCATTTTTCCCTCCTTAATTAGCACAGACAAATTGTATACTTAAAGATTATTTTACCTCATTTCGGTCATTTTTACAACTAAAATATTCATTTTTATCCAATTCTTCTGTCATTCTTGATTATCCTTCCATTTTTAGCTCTTCGCTAAGCTTTTTTATTGCTTTTTTCTCAATTCTCGAAACATATGAACGAGAAATGCCCAGCATTGAAGCTATTTCTTTTTGAGTTTTGCTTATACCATTCATCAAGCCATACCTAAGCTCTATAACAATCTTTTCCCTCTTTTTCAATACTTCTTTCATCTTTTCATACAATTTCTTAATCTGAAGCTTTAATTCAACTTCTTCTGTAACTCCCGGTGCTTCTCCAGGTATAATATCCAATAAACTAATTTCATTTCCCTCACGGTCAACTCCAATTGGTTCCTGAAGATACACTTCATTTTGATTCTTTTTGCCTGCTCTTATACTCATAAGTATTTCATTATCAATACATCTTGCCGCATAAGTTGCAAGTCTTGTTCCTTTATCCTGATTAAATGTACTGACTGCTTTAATCAAACCTATTGTACCAATAGATATTAAATCATCATTATCCTTTCCCATAATGCTATATTTCTTTGCAATATGAGCTACAAGCCGAAGATTTCTCTCTATCAGAATGTTTCTTGCTTCTTCATTTCCCAATCTACATTTTGTCAGCAATTGACCTTCTTCCTGTGCTGAAAGCGGGTGTGGAAAAGAATTAGCATTGGCTAAATAAGACACTAGGATGGTAAATTGTTTTAATCCTGCAAGAATAACTGAACACGATATTAACATTAAAATCCTCCAGGAATTTGGCTGCTATAAATTATATTACCAAAGGTGCCTGAAGGTGCCTGTATACACAAAATTTTTTTAACTCCCTAATCAATCCTACCCGTGGGTCGCTGGATAATGGCTTCTAACCTTTAGATTTCGTTTCCCTCATCTGAAGCTAAGAATCCTGTCTATCTTTTCCCCAGTTTCATAATCTTTCTGGCTATATTGGCAAATGCTGGCGCCGCAGTACTTGCACCTGATTTACCATTTTCTATAAATACAACTGCTGCATATGTTGGATTTTCTCTTGGAAAGTAACCTGCAAACCAAGCATGAGTCTTAGTAGTTTCTCCTTCCTTCCATCCAGTTTGAGCAGTTCCAGTTTTTCCTGCAGTACCACCATATTCCGGAACATTGGCCTTTCTTCCTGTTCCTTTCTCGGTAACCATTTCCATCATCCTCTTAATTTTCCATGCTGTTTCAATTGAAATAATTCTTTCGAATCCTGTTGATTTTAGTTTTTTAACCACTCTACCTTTTGAATCAAGCACTGAATCAATAAGGTTTATTTTGGTTTTAAGCCCATCATTTGCTATCACAGATACAATGCTAGCAACCTGAACAGGTGTCGCAAGCACTTCTCCTTGACCAATTGAGAGATTGGCGATTTCCTTGTTTGATGTAAACTCACCTTCCGGTAATCTTCCCAATGACTCACTAAATCCTTGTTCCTTAATATTTGTATTACTACTTAAGCCAAATTTTTTTGCCATATTAATCAAACTTGTTTTTCCAGCTTTTATTCCCAGCTCAATAAATGCAGAATTGCATGAAACTGCAAATGCGTCCTGTAAAGATAGATAACCATGCTGAGAAGAACATCTAAAAAAGTGTCCATCCAAATCTTTTCCACCATTACAATAAAAGTAATCACTCATAAAAGCTTTATGCTCTTGCAGTGCAGCTGATGCAGTTATAATTTTAAAAATCGAACCGACATTAAAAGGCTTAATTGCTCTGTTAATCAGTTCAGCACCATTTTTATTCAAATACTTTTCTATAGAATCTTGTTCAAAATCCGGTTTACTTGCCATGGCAAGAATATCTCCATTTTGAGTATCTAAAACAACAACAGCACCCCTAATCTCATCTTTCTTCATTTCCTCTTCAACTATTTTTTGTATATGATAATCCAAGGTAAGCTTTACATCGAACTCTCCATTGAAAAAATCTTCATCAATATACCTTGGTTCGAATTCACCTATACAATTCTGTTTTGCATTTGAAATAACCCCAACGGATTTTTCTCTTGTACTATACAAATACTTATCACAGATAATCTCTACCCCACTTTTCCCATGGTCATCCCTTGATGAAATATAACCTATTACATGCTTTGCAAGATTCTGTTCTCCATATCTCTTTCTGCTATCAATAAGAAGAACATTATTTTTTTTTAGTTTTTCTAAAATAGCTGTAGTTTGTTTAGCAATCTCAACAGCCAAAGGTCTTTTGTCATATAAACTATATTTCTTAATACCATTTTCTGAAATCATATTAATAAGCCTTGCTGTATCTTCTTTATTTTTAATAAATTCTGGATAGATAACTGCATATTTAACTGGCTGGTTTTCAACCAAAGGAATCAGATTTCTGTCATAAATAATTCCTCTATTGTTTGAAAGCTTGACTGATAGGAGCCTTTGACCTGATGCTTGTTTATAGTAGCTATTATGAGAAAATACCTGTAAAAAAAAGAGCTTGCAGGTTAAAAAAGTGCTTATTAAAACTATTAAAAATAAAATAAAGCAAATTCTTTTTTTAAATGGCATTTTACACCTCAAAATCGAATTTGCTTTATTTTATGTAAATCAATCTCCTCCATACGAGGGAATTAATAACATATTTAATATTATTCTTCAGGCTCATCCAGTTTATAATCAACTATTACATATTTAATCAGATTATTTTTGGTAGAATAATACAATCCAAAAATCAAAGCTCCTACTACCGGTAATAATGTTGTTATGTAATCAAAATTTAAAAATACGCCTGCTAATAACCCGGCTATTGGTATAATTAATAAATTCAAGCTCAATTTTTTAGCTACATTATCTGTAATCCTGTGTTTAAGCCCAAAAATATAAATTGCAAAATTAGTAGCCGGAACAATACATAAACCTGCAATCAAACATCTTATAAAACCTGTAATACTAGTATTTCCTATAAATTCAAATAATAAATTATTGTTTGTCTCAACCATTCTCTTTAAAAAGAAGCTTACTATACATTCAGTTATACAAAATAAAATAACAGAAAATACTACTTGAAAAAAAGTAATATAAATAAATGAATCTTTCAAGGTCTCTCCCTGTTTATTACTTTTTTCGTTTAGGTTATATTGCTGCTCTTCCCTAGGCTCTTCTTCATCAATACAAATGCTATTATTCAAACTCAACTCGCTAATTATTGTTTCTGCAATATCAATCATGTTTTTAAAATATTCATACTTTGACCAAACAACCTTTTCATCTATTAATTGATCATAAGGTATTGAAAATGAATATGCTTTTGATGATGGAAATGCAATAAACATTCTATTATCAACAAATGAAACCGCAATCCCATTAAATTTTTCATTTATATATAAAATCTTTTCCATTATTGCTGGTGATAGGATATATCTTGCTTCAATCTGATTGGTTGAATATGCAACAAACTTTTTCTCAAATTCAACATTTTCAAGCTTAACAAGGTCTTCCTGTCTCAAATTATTATTCTGCAACCAGTTTCCTATGATATTCCCAAAATTTTGCTGTGCAATATCTGGTAGTACCAATGTTTTCCCCTTAAAACTCTTATTAAATTCATAAACCATAAAAAGTCCATTAAAAACAATTGTAGTTTGATATTCATCCTTAGACTTAACAGCCTTAATGTGGGACATCATGAAATTTGTATGTCCAAGCTTTCCCCAAATCAAATTATCCCCTGAATAATCCTGAACAGATGTAGTATAGATACCACTTCTATAGAATACAGATTGCTTTATATAATCATTTTGAGAATATTTTAAATTTGAATTTATCATACCAATCATCTTTATCAAAAATTCATTTACCAGTATTTTTATTGGTTGAAATTTTTTTTCTTTATCTTTCACTGCAATTAACAAGCTTAATATAAGTAATCCAAATACAAATAAGAGTCCCATCAAAACAATTCCATGCGAAACTATTTTATTAATGAATAGATACAAGCCTACTGAAACAAAAACTAACAGTACAAAAAGAAATGGTGCTGTATTAATTGACTTTTCTTTATCAACCTTTATCATTTCTTCATTTATATAATTTATATCTTTGGAAATTTCTTCTATTATTTGTTGTTTTTGTTCTTCTACCATTCTTTTACCCTCTCCATTTCATTTTCTGTTAGTTTTTATTGAGAAATTTCTTTGGTAAAATCTTCACTTTGTACCGATGCAGTACTCTCAATAATATCATCTGCCCATAACTTATTATTTAATCCCAATTCGTTTATAATTGCACTAATTGTTTCAACCAGATTATTCATATTCTGAAATGAAAACCAAACATTTTCATCTTCTATTAATTCTTCATAGGGTATTTCCAAAGTAAATTCATCTATAGACGGCAATACAGCAAATAATTTATTATCTATAAAGGATATTGAAATACTATTGTATTTTTCATCTAAATCTACGAGTTTTTCCATTATTAATGGAGACAACAAATATCTGGCTTCAATTTGGTCGTTTGAATAAACAACAAACTTCTTTTCAAAAACAGGATTTTCAAGTTTAACCAGCCTGTCATTCAATAAATTATTCTTCTGCAGCCAACTTCCAATAACATCTCCAAAAAAATTTTCTGCAATATCTTTAAGCACTACAGTCCTACCTTTGAAGTTCTTGTTAAATTCAGCAACTAGAAAAAAACCATCAAAGATTAATTCATAATGATGTGACTTACCACTTCCATGTTCATCTTCATATTTTATATGAGACATCATAAATTTCGTATTGCCTAGTTTTCCTTTTACAAGATTACTTCCCGAATACTTATTACCACTTTTGTTAATAAGTCCACTACTAGCAAACACATCTTCCTTAATATATTCATCAACGATATAATCAAAATCTTCATTAATCAAATGCATCATTTTCGCACGAAGTTTATTAACCATTTGTCTTACTGGTTCTAATTTTTTCCTCTTATAACTCTCTATAAATGCAAATACTCCAAAAACAGTAAATATTACTAACCAAACAAAGTTCTCAATATTTATAAACTCTGTTTTTAATAGAAAGACTTCTGCCACTATGCAAGCAATTATTATAAGCAACATAATAAATGGGTTCGGAGTTATGGCTCCAATCCGTTTCCTGATATCATTTATTTTCTGAATATCTACTGAAAGCTGGGATAATAAACCTTCTTTATCTATTCTTGTATTCATAAAAATAAACACCTCTAATTTAATTGTTATATTTTAGGGACTTCCTTAGTAAACTGCTCCGCTTCAAAAAATCTCTCTGGCTTCATTCCAAAAATCGAGGCAGCAATATTCGATGGGAACATCTGAGTTGCGTTATTAAATTCGTTTACCGAAGCATTATAAGCTCTTCTAGCAGCTGAAATTTGATCCTCTATGTCATTCAGAGCAGCTTGGAGTTTAAGGAATTGTTGATTAGCCTTCAAATCAGGATAATTCTCTACAACTCCCCATAAATCTTTAATATTTCTTGTTATATTCCGATCAATATCAATCTTGTCAGACTTGGAAATATCATCAATCATGCCTTTCTGTCTCAATTCAACGATCTCTTTAAGAACACTTCTTTCATAATCCATGTACGCTTTAACGACTGACACAAGATTTGGAATTAAGTCATAACGTTTTTTAAGAAAAACATCAATACTGGAAAATGAATTTTTTACTTGATTCTGTTTATAAACAAGTGAATTGTATGAAAAAATTATCACAACAGCAACAATTACAAGAACTAAAAAAATTAAAAACATATTGACCTCCGCAAGATTAGTTTTTAATATATATATAATTTAAGTATACTACTGTAACCAATTCTTATCAATTAATAGGCTTGCTTTTAAGAGCGCATTTCTTCCGTTCAACCCTCATCCCTTTATCCCTTCTCCCGAACTCGGTAGAAGGGGTTCTACGAAGCAAATCTTTCTTTTTACTTCATCAATGTTTTTTTCAACTTCCTCATTTGTAAATTTTAATACTAGTACATTCCTACTCTCTATTTCTTCTTGCCTAATCAAATCATATTCCTTTATGTCTCTTTTTTTATGAATATTTCCATCAATTTCTATCGCTAATCGTTTTTCTACACAATAAAAATCTGCTATGTATCTTCCTATAGCATATTGCCTTCTAAATTTTAATCCATTCAATTTCCTACTCTTTAATATATCCCATAAAATAGTTTCTGAATTGGTTTTGTTTTCCCTTAATTCTTTTGCGATTTCAACTATATACTTTGGCGTATCCCTTTTCATTTATTTACTCCTTAAAAATATACAAACTCCCTTCTACTAAATTCTCCAAAGAACATCAAATTCTTCCATCGCCCGTTTTAAAAGCCTTTTTCCTTAATATTGTGTATTTATCAACCTTAATTTTCAATGGTATCTGCACTATCATTTGTGCATTTGGTGCAGCATCAATATTTTCTCCGTCTGAATTTCTAATCCATTCGATTATATCCTCAAAGCATTCTCCTTTAGGTGGCACAACCTCAATGCTATCTCCTGAAAAAAACTTGTTTCTTTGTTCTACAGTTGCAATACCAGTTCTATTATCATAGTCTAAAACTATGCCAATAAAATCGTAATCCCTTACATAAGAGCTTGAACTGTAATTATGAGATTCAGTTCCAGGTCTTCCAAAATAAAATCCAGTAGTAAATTCTCTGTGACTCGCTTTTGAAATATCCTCAAGATATTTTGATTTATTGTTTGTATACTTCTCAAGGCTTTCATAATAATCATCCAAAGCCTGTCTATATGCCTTAACCACAGTAGCAACATAAAAAGCACTTTTCATGCGGCCCTCGATTTTCATGCTTATAATTCCAGATTCAACAATCTCAGGTATATGTTCAATCATGCATAAGTCATTAGAATTAAAAATAAAAGTCCCTCTTTCATTTTCAAATACAGGAAAGTATTCTCCGGGTCTCTTTTCTTCCATAAGATAATACTGCCATCGACACGGATGCGCGCACGCTCCCATATTTGATTCTCTTCCAGCCATGTAATTGCTAAGTAAGCATCTACCTGAATAGGATATACACATTGCACCATGTACGAAAATTTCAAGCTGTAAACTTTCTGGAACCTTTTCTCGGATTTCTTTGATTTCTTCAAGTGAAAGCTCACGGGCAAGAATTACTCTTTCAGCACCTATTCCATGCCAGTGTTTCACGGTTTTCCAATTAACATTATTTGCTTGTGTGCTTATATGGAACTTCATTTCCGGCACTGTTTCTTTGATAGTTTCCACCACACCAGGGTCTGAGGCAATAATCGCATCAGCCTTAATATCAGATATAATCTTCACGTATTCTTCAATTCCCTGAATATCCCTGTTGTGAGGAATAATATTCGCTGTCACGTACACCTTTTTTCCCATGGAATGTGCAAATTCAATGCCTTCTTTCATATCATCCACTGAAAAATTATCTGCATATGCTCTAAGGCTGAATTCTTCTCCACCTATATAAACTGCATCAGCACCATATAAAAGTGCCATTTTAAGTCTTTCAAGGTCTCCTGCCGGTGCTAATATTTCTGGTTTTTGCATGTATTATTTCTCCTTTTTGAATTATGTAAAAGAGTCTCTGAGGCTTTTTCTCAAATAAGCGTTACTATTTTTTAACGCTCACTGTAATTCCATCGCCAATATCAAGTATAACCGTCTTTAAATCCGGATGATTTTTTAATTCTTCCAAAAAATTTCTTAATCCCGTTACAGCAGTCCTCTGTTTATGTCTTACCAAGTCCGGTCCATTTGTCATTCCTTTATAAAGAACATTGTCAGAAAGAATAATCCCATCCTTTTTGACCAATCTTACACAATGCGGTAGAAAATCGATATATTTGCTCTTTGCTGCATCCATGAAAATAAAATCATACTCTTTAGTAAGCAAAGGAAGAATTTCCAGAGCGTCTCCTTCAATTATTCTTATGCACGAATCGTATTTACTCCGTTTTACATTCTCCCATGCTATTTGCACCATATCAGGATTCATCTCAATAGTATCTATCCTTACATCTCCACCAAGCACATCTGTCATAAAGATTGACGAAAAACCTATTGCAGTTCCAATTTCCAGAATGCTTTTTGGTTTGGCGGCAAGTAAAAGCAGCTGCAAAACGTCCCTTGCACTTTTCAAAATTATTGGCACCTTGTTTTCTTGTGCATAAGCTTCAAGCTGCTCTAAAATATTATTCAAGATTATCATCCATCCCTAAATTATTTTTTTACGTTTTCTTCTTCCCTCTCCTGATTTCGGGAGAAGGATTGAGGGTGAGGGATTGTTTTCTCAATGAACTTTTGTATTTCTTCTTTAATCGCAAGATAGAAATGGGCTTTAAGATTATTCTTACTTAGTTTTGTTTCAATTATTTCAATTATTTCAAAATCAAGAACATTACTTATTGCAATTTTTACACAATCATTCTCGACTGCAAAAGGAACAACCTCATTTTGCAGCATAAAGCTTGTCTCAAATAAGCTTGCCAAGCTTTTGTCCGGATTAATATCCTTTAAACAAACATAATCTTTATTAAGATGTAAAGCAAGCTCCATTAATGTCTTTTCCTGACTTAACATACCCATCTGAATTAGAAGCTCACCTATTCTCCTATTAAGAAATTTTTGCTGCTCAGCTAATACTATTTGAACCTGTTTTTCAGTTACTATTCCTCTTTTTATAAGATATTCCCCGAATTTTTCCTTACGTCCTTTGAACTCAAAATGAATCGCACCCTTTGCATATGATTCTTTAATAAATTTAATTATCATATTTTCAAGAGAAAGATAAAACCTTACCTCGTATCCCTTTGCCATATTCTTAATTTTTTCATGAAGCTCAAAATTATAAATATCACTAACTGCTATATCAACCATATTTTTTTCAATTTTAAAAGGAGCGAAGCACCAATCAAGCATGCTACTCTTTTTAAATAGATTCTGCTCATTTAACTTAAAGTCAATTTCAGACAAAATAATATAATCAACCTGCAAGTATTCAGCAAGCTGACCCAGCATATCCTCTTCTCCAATCAGGTCAATCTCACGCAATATTTCTCCGATTCTCTTATTACTATTTGTCTTTTGAATATCAATTGCTTTTTTAAGTTCTTCTTTTGATAGTATACCTTTATTAAAAAGAAAATTCCCTAGCCCACATTTTTTTTGTAAAGAAAACATATATTTACTACCTCCTTTAAATGCAGGTTCCTTATCCTCAACTTACTATTTTTTCCATCTGCTCTTGTAAACCTTTTTCGTATTTTTCTTTGTAGCTGATATTTTTGTGGCAGCATTTTTGCTATCATTTGCCTGAATACTATTTACATCATTTGGAGTACTCTTATATGTGCTAATTTTCTGCTCGTTTAATAAGTATGAATTTCTATTTTCAACTGGTACAAGTACCTTTTGCTTTAAACTAGCTAAATCCGTCTGAAGTTTTTTTTCAGCATCATTATCACTTGTTTGACCTAAAATGCTTTGGTTCATATCAATCTTTTTATCAGTGATAAAGAGATAACCAAGTGAAACTAATAAGGTAATAAATATTAATAGAAATTTTTTCAAGATATCACTCTCCAAGGAAGAATATTTTATTGTACTTCATAACACTCGTTAAATAGCGTTGTCCCATTATATCCTCCAAATATTATCATCTTGTTAAAATACATTATTGCTGTATGAGAATATCTTGCTGAAGGGGACACATCTAAATTCAACTTTTCAGAAACACTTGTAGAAAGATTTACAGAATAACATGTATTTGTTAAAGGTGCACCTCCGAATACTATCATCTTCCCATTGTATACTCCCGCAGTATGCATATGCCTTGCTGATATGGAATCCCCGGTAATGGTTTTTTTTGTCACTTGATAGGTTGATAAATCTACCGAATAACAATCACCCAAAAAACCCGCATAATAATTGTATCCCCCGAATATAAACATTTTTCCATCAAAACCAACCGCTGTATGATAATATCTAGCTGATATCGCACTGCCAGCCAACGTTTTTTTTGTAACAATATAGCTGTTAAGGTCTACCTCGTAACAATCGTTTAACCCTCCCTCTGCATATCCTCCAAATACTATCATTTTTCCGTCATATACTACCGCTGTATGCGCATATCTGGCGGATATCGTATCACCGGTCAATGTTTTCTGTGTAACATCATAGGTTTTTAAATCAACTTCATAGCAATCATTTTTATAGTTTCCATCATATCCACCAAATATTATCATTTTGCCATTATATATAACCGCGGAATGTAATACTCTTCCTGATATAGTATCTCCTGCCAATGTCTTTTTTGTTGAAATATATGAATTTAAGTCAACTTCATAGCAGTCATTCTTTCTAGCTGATCCGTCACTTCCACCAAAAATTATCATTTTATTATTGTACCTTACGGCTGTATGTCTGTACCTGTTCGTTATCGCATCACCGGTTATAGTTTTTTCTGCAACCGTAGTTCCAATATCATTTTCAAGGTCCTCTTCAGTTAATCTCTCAAAAACGCTGTTGAATAGTCCCTTGTAATATACGTTATTTGAATCATCTACTAAATAATCATCAAGATTTTTATTTAATTTTTTGTAGTATTTTGCAATATCATAATTTATTGAATACAGTTTAAGGATATTTGGGTCAACACTATCCTTATTTATATCCGATAGTACATTTATTATTGTACCTGACGCAATAGAATCCTTGCCCATATTACCATTATTAATAGAGCTTACTGAAAATATATTTTGAAGGGTAGCCATATCTGTTGTTATGGCAGAATCCTGGGTATCATTTTTTAAATTAAAAATATTTGCAACAGCAAAAGTCGCAAGTATTGCTAATATTGAGATAACAACTGCTATCTCAATAAGAGTAAATCCCTTTTTTTTAATAAATATCCTACACATTATTTCACCTTTTAAACCTTTATATAAGCACTGTAAAAATTTATTCTATTTCATAACAGTCGTTCAACATCGTTGTTCCATCATATCCTCCGAATATTATCATCTTATTAAAATACATTACTGCCGTATGAGAGTATCTTGCTGAAGGTGGATTTACTAAATTCATCTGGGTAGAAACATTTGTAGAAAGATTTACAGCATAACACGTATTCGTCAGGGTTGACCCTCCGAAAGTTATCATCTTTCCATTATATACTTCTGCCGTATGAATATATCTTGCAGATATGGAATCTCCGGTAACAGTTATTCTTGTTACGTTATATGTCAATAAATCCACCGAATAGCAGCCACTTGACAAACCTGTATAATAATTATACCCGCCGAATATAAACATTTTTCCGTTAAAAACAACCGCGGTATGATGATTTCTTTCCGATATGGTATCACCAGTCAATGTCTTTTGTACAACAGTATAACTGTTTAGGTCTACCTCATAACAGTCATTTAAACGACTTGCTCCGTCATATCCTCCAAATATTATCATTTTGCCAGCATATGCTACCACCGAGTGCCCCCATCTCGCTGATATAGTATCGCCGGTCAAGCTTTTTTGTGTAACATTATAGGTTTCAAGATCAACCTCATAGCAATCGCCCAAGCCGCTACTCCCGTTATATCCTCCGAACATTATCATCTTGTTATTGTACACAACTGCAGATTGATATCCCCTTGCAGAAATCGAACTCCCTATTAGAGTCTTTTTTGTTGAAACATATGTTTCGAGATTTATCTCATAACAATCATTTTTATTTGCTCCATCATTTCCACCAAAAATTATCATTTTATTATTGTACACTACTGCTGAGTGCCTGTACCTAGCTGTTATCGCATCACCTGTCATAGTTTTTTGAGTAACCGTGGTTCCTATATCATTTTCAAGGTCTTCTTCAGTTATACCTTTGGAAAAATTACTGAAGAGTCCCTTGTAATATACGTTATTCTGACTGTCAACCATATAATCACCTATACTATTTTTAAGCTTTTTATAATAACTGCCAATTTGTGTGTTTATTCCATACAATTTTAGAGTATTAGGGTCAACAATATTTCCTTCAATGTCTGTCAGCACATTTATAATAGTACCTGATGCAATAGCATCCTTACCAAGACTGCTGCTTGTAACTGCCGCTAAAGAAAATGCATTTTCAAGAGTTCCTATATCAGCCTTTCGTACTAAATCTCCTGCCTCATCTTTAATTCCCTGATAATTAGGCACGGCTATAGCTACTAGAACTGCCAATATTAAAATTACAATTGATATTTCAAAAAAAGTGAATCCGCTTTCGTTTTTTAAAGATTTCAAATTTGAACACCTCAAACATTTATTTCATAATTGAACCGCTTGATATTTTAAAGATAGGAAGCGACATAGAAATAACAACAAAAGCAATTATTATACCAAACACCAATATAAAAGCAGGTTCAATAAGCCTTGTTACTAAATCCATTTTCTTTTCCAAATGCCTATCATAATATTTAACAGCTTTTCCGATTGTTGCATCAATCTGAGCTGAGTTTTCCCCTGTTTCAATCAGCGTTTTTGCAATATTCTTAATATACCTGTTATCATGGATCAATTCATAAAGGGGCTTTCCTGTCAAAATGTCTGCCGTATCTTCTTTGATACTATTTCTTACAACATTGTTGCCAATAGTATTTATTGCTGGTTCAAGCGATTCTATTAATGTCATATTACTCCTAAGTAAGAGACTAAGGCTTTTTAAAAAACCTCCCACCGAGCTGTCAATGATTAATTGATTAATGATGGGAATCTTTAAGATAATAATATCAAGGAGATTTTTGATTTTTTTATTTCTTGGTCCCAAAATCAAAAGTATTATTACTGCAGCTACCAAAAATATTAGCAATACATAATTATTTTTTACACAATCAGCTATTGCAAATATTGCTTTTGTGCTCCACGGAAGAGCTTTTTCGTATTCTGCGAATACGTCTTTAAATACTGGAACAACTTTAATTGACATTACTATAAGATTCACAAACAAAAACAATAGAAGCAGTGCAGGATATGCACAAATTCCAATCAACTTTGCTGAATTTTTATCAATTTTTTCAAAGTATTCAGCCATCTCACTTAAAACTTCAGCCATATTTCCTGAATATTCCCCGGTTTTTAATGCCATCACGAAAATTTCTGGGAATTGATGCTCTCTTTTTTTTACACTTTCACTCAATGAAACCCCTTTATTTATTTCTGTTTTTATTTGAGTAAGTATACTTTTAAATGCCGGATTCATTTCATTGTTCTCAAGAATCTCAATACTTTTTGCAACATTCATTCCCGCTTCAATCAGTATTGAAAATTGCGAGCAAAATTCAGCCAATTTGTTATTTGGGATTCTTCTTTTGATACCAAAATTACCTGCCTCTTCAGCTTTCCGACTTACCTCCCTAAGCATTATTATTGCATAATTATCATCTATGAATTTTTTCCTGATTTCATTTAGGCTGCCTTCTTCGACACCCTTTGAAACCTCTCCGTTTTTCTTAACCTTATACTTGTAGAAAGACATAAAAATAGCCTCACTTTTCTCGGACTAAAATCTTGATAAAGTAATTATTCTTTCGGCAGAAATATTTGAATCTGATTCTACACTTGTAATCTTAACCTTTTCAAATTCACCACTGTCAATCCTTGATGACGAAACTTCAACATTATATGTTTTGCTTCCAATAACCTTTGAAAAATTCATAACCTCCGCATAGGCATGATTACCAACTATCTGGTTCTTGTATCTTTCAATTCCCATTTCTGCAGCATAATGAGCCTGTATATCATTCCTTGATTCAAGAAATGTATTGCTTGTATTTCTGAATTGAAAACCAAGGTAAGTTAAAATAATCAGTACAGGCAAAAAAGTCATAAGAATAAGAATAAATGTGCTTCCCTTTTCATTTGATAAATAATCAGTAAGTTTCAACGGTATCACAATCCCTCAAAGAAATTTTTCTTTCCCAACTCGTTCCTGTAGAATCATTTATCCCTATCCTTAGAATATCCTTTGAATATGAAGGGTCACTCTCCAATGAAAAATCAACAGAATAGTTTTTCGCTAAGATAACCGTATTTTTATATTGGGAATCCTCGTATAAATCTCTATAAATGAAATTATCAAGCTCATAATATACTGTTTTAGTAGTTGGAGTACTACTGTTATTCGATACTTCAACAGCTTTATTGTCTGTTCTAACCCTAACTGAAGGATTATTTTTTATAGAATCAAATACCTGCAAAAGGTATGTTGTTTTCGAACTTGAATCAAGTAATTGTTTCTGTTGCTTGTATTGTAAAACCATATTTGAACAGAAAACAACTATCACCGTAACAATTACGGCGGAAATCCCCATTGCCACAACAAGCTCCATCAATGTCATGCCATCTAGCCCGTCTGATATTGTTCGTTTTCTTGCTTTAACACACCTAATATTTTTCACTTTAATAACCTCAAACTATTGATACCATTTTTCTTAATAAAAAAATTAAAATGCAAGTTCCCCTCCCTTTATTAAAAAGAGAGGGGAAAGATTAAGTCGCTATTTTTACTTGTATATGGGATTACCATTTTCATCTTTAATAATCAATCTATCAGTATCTGCAGATTGGACAAAAACCAGGTCGCCTCTCTTGACAGGCGGTCTAATCTCATAAGTACTTAAAGCTCCAGGGTTAGTCTCCCAAGCAGGGCTCACATTAGCTCTATCAGTTGCATCACCTGTAAAACCGGTAATTGTTCTTGACTGTCCAGCCCCTGTACCAGTCGTAATAGAAATAACACAATCATTATAGTAATCATCATCACGTCCAGCATCTGCCAAATCTATTGTTGATGCTCCTGACGCCACTGTAGCTCCTGTATCAACTGTATTTGCTGTTTCAATATAGTAGAGCATTCCAGCACCACGCACATCTCCCTCATCATTTCCTTTAAACAGGAAGGTTGTTTTCTTTATATTCTTTAGAAAATTAGCATTAGCTCTGTTAACTGTATATCCCGTAACCAGTCCATTAACAGCTAATATTTCCGGAACATTGTCTGAATTAAAAGCTGTATTTAAATTTATTGCCGTGGTCTCAACCATTGGAAGGGCGTTGTATTCCCTCTCATATAATGCTATTGCCTTGTCAGTTGCATTCAAATCTGCCAAAAGTGCATCCCGATATGCTGAATCAGTTACATTTCCATAGTAAAGCATTGCAAGTGTAACAAGAATAGCAAGGATTGTTATAACTATTATTAGTTCCATTAGCGTAAAACCGCTATTATTATGCCTCAAATCATTTTGTCGTTTGCTTATCATCTCCTTTTTAACTTTTGTATACATTAGAATCCTCCTTCAGCTTTATATCCTAAAAATTTTTTTTAAATTTGTGAATTCAATTAATTGTTTAGTATTTGTAAATTGCTTGGTCGCTGGAGTCTTTAATTGTCTGCTTACTAGCTGCTGGATTTGACTGAATAAAAACTAGATTTCCTGCTTTAACAGGAGGCAAAATTTCGTAATCGCTTGTAGCATCAGGTGGAGTAGCCCATTCACTGTTTACAGTAGCTACCTTGCCAACAGTATAACCAGTTATTACCCTTGACTGACCTGCTCCAGTATGATCAGTAATATTAATTATACATCCATTATAATAATCAGCTGTAGCTGGATTAGCAAGTGTAATAGTACCTGCCGCTCCTGCTGTTGCAGTTCCAGTTGCAATACTTGAAACAGAATCAACGTAATAGAGTACCCCTGCTCCTTTGACATCACCTGTTTCAATACCCTTAAGTAAATAAGTAGTTTTCTTGATATAATTCATAAAGTTTGAATTTGTTGCATCAATTGTGTATGCATTAACCGAAGCGGCAATTTTCATTCCTCCTGGTACATTAGCACTAGCAGCTGTTTTTGTTTCTAAATCAAATGTAGCTGTTTCGACTACAGGTAAAGCGCCATATTCGTTTTCATACAACGCAACCGCTGAATCAACTGCTTTCAAGTCAGCCATCAATGCATTTCTGTAAGCATCCTGTCCAACATTCCCATAATAAAGCAGTGCTAATGTAACTAATACTGCAAGTATTGCCATAACAATAATCAATTCCATCAGTGTAAAGCCTTTTTTCTCTCTAATCATTCCTATACCTTTTTTCTCTCTAAACATTATGAATATCCTCCTCTTATAATCATTTGTATCTCTAGTTAATATCCAAACCTTTTTCGACAGATAAATTCATCTCTCCCCCCGAATTAAATATTTTTATATCTATTTCTTTTAAATTTGAATTTTCTGTAACAACAACTGTTCTGTTAAATCCATCTACCACATCATTTGTCGTTCCAACCAAAACCTCTGTATATTTTTTGTTTAAAATCTCTTCTGCTGTGCTTTGAATCAAAGCATTCATTTTTATATTTTTATTATAAATATCCTGCTGATACAAAAGGTTATTAGTCAAACTAACTATAACAGTCACATAAACACATAATATTGCCATTGAAATGATATTTTCCAGTAAAGTACTTCCTTTTTGGTTTATCCTCAAAACTTACACTCCAATCTGAATACCACTGTTGTGTCATTAAGCTTAGTCAATGTTTTTATATCGCAGCTTGAAAATACCTTTTTTAATTGTGTACAGAATATCCCAAAATTCGTATAGTTATCTGATGTTCCATCTATAATAAATAACTTCTCCGAATTCATTTCCATCTTTTTTATTGTCATATCCTCTGACATACTGGTTTGAATATAGCCCAGCAAATCACTAAGGTTTTTAGTATTTTTATTGCCGGTTTGGCTATCTTCGTCTAAAAGGCTTGCTAATTGACTATAATCAGAAGATATCAAATCATATACTTTCTTCTTTTCAGCAAATGCTTTTTCTACGATTTTGCTTTGACCTAAAACTGAATAGTACTCGTAGGTTCTAAAAGCTCCAGCAAGTAATAAAAAGGTCACTAATATAAAAACTCCGTATGAAGCAATTTTCCCAGTTTTATTTATAAAATCAGTCCACCCAGCACTTATTCTGCCTTTTGTTCCATCTTTATAAGCAAGTGCAATGCTGTTATTGAATAATGGTTCTTCCTTCCCTCCATATACCTTAATAATCTTTCCCTCTACACCCATCAGGTAATTGAAGTATTCTGCCATCCCACTTATAGAAAATATTCCGCCTGTGTAATAGATGCTCATGCTCTTTGTATTCTTCGAATTTTCTCTGGCAAAAGTATTTATTCCATTAATTATGTTTTCTGCATACAACCCTAATTTGGAAACTATAATATCATACTTGGGGTCTTCCTGATCAGCTAGCGTAAATTTCATAAAATCCTTAAATTTAATGCTCTCGTCAACTTTATCTTTCAATTCCTCAATAATATCTACTACGCCTTTTTTCATAAAACTTGTCTTAAGAACTTTTTTCCTATCAAAGAACATCAACTGAATACTACTATAACCAACGTCTATTATCACAGAATTATCAGGAGCGATATCATTATACGTGAAACATTCCATATAATAATTTACATCTTCTATACCAACCTCCTTAAAAAAGGAGCTTAATATATCCAGTTCATCCTCATTTATTACTGTAAGAAGAATATCAAGAGCATTGTTAGTCTTTTTTTGAATTATATGATTATCCCTATAATTTTCTCCAAGTATTTCACTTGTACCTATTTTCTCCTCTCTTTCAAACAAAAGAGCATTTCTTAAATCCTTGCCTCTTAATCTATCAATTTTTATGCGTCTAGTTCTATAATCCTTAAAAATAACATTTACTTTTGCAGATTTAAGCTTATTAATATTAAGGAAACGCTTAAGCTGCTGTAGAATCTGTTTTGCATTATTTTCCACAACCTCAATTATATGCGTTTTAATCACTTTATCATTTTTAATTACCGCAATCTTAATTGCGCCTTTTCCAATATCTAATCCTATTGTTTTTGGCAAGAATACCATTCCTTTAAAGAGATATTTCAATTTCAACTTTGCAAGTGCTCATAGCACTATCTATACTGGCAAATTTAAATCCTTCAACAGAAATCTTCTCTTTTGTGTTAATCTGGATTTCTCTAATATAATCACAAAAGCTCTTATATGAACCTGTAGCTGTAATAATCAATTTTTTCCCAAGATTCTTCTGATTAATGGTCTCTACAGATTTGTCTGTATCACCAAGTCCTTCAATATCAATCTTTTTTACAGTTAGTCCTGCATTCTTCCCCGTTTGCTCCAAATAAACAAGTATTGCCGGAATATCAGTAACGCTGCCTTCTTCCTTGTTTATTCCAGCAAGTGCATTTTGGGTCAATTTATCTGCATTTTTAACAAGTACCGGAGTTTTTCTGCCTATTTCAGATATTTTAGTATTCATATTCATTACTTGCTGCATTTTCAAGTTAATATCATCCTTGGTTTCATTCAAGGCAATTCGGTTAATAGGAACCTTTAAATAACCAAAGCTTGACTCCATCATCAGCAAACCCGCAATGAAAAATAAACAAAAAATTATTTTTATAATTAAGCTCTTAATATTTTTACCTGAGCTGGTTTTCATAAAATCTAACCTCTCTTTTTTTCTTCTTGAGGTTTATAAGCTTTTTATTCAGCGAAAATTGATTTCACCTCATCCAACGAGGTTATTCCACTAAAAACTTTCTGAATTGCATGATGTTTAATGCTATTAAATCCAGTAGTGTTTAAATATTCTTGTACTTCAGCAGATGATGCCTTATTTATGAGAAGTTTTTCAATTTTCTCGTCTTTTTCAAACAACTCACAAACTACTTCCCTTCCAAGATATCCGTTATTACACTTACTACATCCACAGCTTTTAAAAATCTTAATATCTTTTTCTAAAGGTTCCTTTATAGTACTTCTTATATACTCAAGGTCTTCACTACTAGGAGAATATTCTATCCTGCACGAAGTACACAATTTCTTTATCAATTTCTGTGAAATAACCAGAAGTAAACTAGCTGCGAAATTATACATGTCAATCCCCATTGAATTTACCCTGTCAATTGTCTGAACAGCTGAATTCGTATGTAGAGTTGTCAAAACAAGATGCCCTGTCATACTAGCTTCCAATGCAATAGATAATGTTTCTTTATCTCTTATTTCTCCAACCATAATTACATCAGGGTCTTGCCTAAGAACAGTTCTCAAGGTATTTGAGAATGTTACACCAATAGCATCATTTATACTGATTTGATTCAGTCCTTCGATTGTTCTTTCCACGGGATTTTCCAATGTAATTACATTAGAAAAAATGCGGTTCAAGATATGCAAAGTGGTATATAGAGTTGTTGATTTTCCCATACCAGTAGCACCAGTTACAAATATTATTCCATTCTTGTGCCTGATATTGTTTTTTATAAGCGAAACTTGATAATCGCTAAACCCAAGTGCCACCAATTCCTTAATTTGCTCATTCTTATTTAAAAGCCTTAATACTACTTTTTCTCCATAAGCAATTGAAACAATCGAAACTCTTATATCAAATAATACACCATCTTTGGCTTTAAAATCCGAAATATGACCATCTTGTGGTCTTCTTTTTTCCGTTGTATTAAGATTTGCCAGAATTTTAATCCTTGAAACTATTTCTTCATATTCTTCTTTAGGTATTCCAATTTTACTTAAAACCATTTGCCCATCTATTCTATATCTAATTCTAACCCTATTCTTAGTAACTGGCTCAATATGTATGTCACTACTGTTCCTTTTTATTCCCTCTTCAATAATAAAATCTACAAGCTGGGGAATATTTTTTCCAAAAGAAACTTTTTCAATATAATTAGAATCTAAATATTTATTTATTTGATTGACAAAAGAAATGAAATACTTAACAGAAAAGTTGTTTTTTGATGCAATAGATTCAATACTTGTCTTTAGTTCAAAATTATTTATATCATCTATTGCTACTTTCAAGACCTTTTCGCTTAATTCAAAGGGAACAAAATTGTTTTTAGTCATAAAATCGAGGGAGAATATCTCGGATAATTCCTCCGACATTACCAATCCCTCAAGCATAACATATTGTTTATCTAAAAATTCGGATAACTGATTAAGAACCTGTTCCTGATCCAAGAAACCAAGCTTATATATTATTTCGCCAATTTTTAATTCTTTGTGTTCACTTTGGTATGAAAGAGCCTCTTCTATTTTTTGATTTGTAATTAGATTTTTTGAGATTAGAAACTCCCCAAACCTTTTTCTTAAGTTGTTATACACATTTTTTCTCCAGTTGCAGAAGTTTACATAATATCTTTAACTATACAATATGAACTATACCAATTATAACATATATTATTTAATTTAAACATATTTTTTTACACTAACCTCGATTTATATCGAATTTTGTTTAAATATGTAAACTGTTTTTTATTGCTCTATCTTAATATTCTTAAAATGTAATAATAACCTTATATCCGGTATCTGATAAAAAGCTCCATTTCAATGAAATGGAGCTTTTTATCAGACTGATTTTTATTCTTCTTTTTTCTCTACCACGGCAAGTGGTTTACTTTCAACCTTTTCAATTGCTGATGGCTCTTTCTTAACTACTGCAGTACTACTTGATTTTTTTTCAAATAAATCACTTAATGTTAAATTCATTTCTTCTTTGTGTTCTGATGGAATTTCTTCTTTAATTAAGCCTCGATTTGTATTGCCATTATTTTTAGGTTCAACTTCAATAGCTGGCAGCAGCTCTTTTATGCTCAAAGAAATCTTTTTCTTCTCCATATCAATTTCTGTTATTTTTGCTTCAACTTCTTGATTAATAGTCAGAACTTCCTGCGGTTTGCCGATTCTTTTGTTCGCTATCTGTGAAATATGAACCAACCCTGTCAATCCTGGTGCAAATTCCACAAACGCTCCAAATGGCATCATATTTACAACTTTTCCTTTAACTACATCTCCAATTTGATAATTCTTTATTCCCGATTCCCAAGGATCATCCAGTGTCTTTTTATAGCTTAGGGAAACTTTTTCCTTATCTTTATCAATATCTATTATTCTTACTTCAACTTCCTGCCCTTCTTTAACAACTTCTGATGGATGCTTTACTCTTCCCCATGAAAGCTCAGAAACATGAATCAGACCATCAATTCCACCAATGTCAACGAATGCACCAAAATCAGCAAGCCTTTTTACAATACCTTTTACTGTCTGACCAATACTTATTGTTTCCCAGCATTTTTTCCTTGCTTCTTCTTTTTCTTTTTGAAGCACAGCTCTATGAGAACCAACAACCTTTTTCTTTTGCCTATTGAAATCAATCAACTTTATCATTACAGTCTTCTTCATATATTGCTGCAGCTCAGTACCCGGCTTATCCGATAATTGTGATGCAGGTATAAATACTCTAATTCCTGTTGCAAGTGCAATTACTCCCCCATTTACTACATCGGTAACTATACCTTTTACCAATTCTCCGCTATTATAAGCCTCTTCGATTTTGTCCCAGCCTTTAATATACTCAATTCTCTTTCTGGACAAAAGAACATTCCCTTCGCCATCATTTACCTTTATAACATAAACATCAATTTCATCTCCGTCTTTATAAATATCCGAAGGGTTTTCTTCAGGATTGTCCGAAAATTCTTCTCTAGGGATTATTCCATCAGCTTTATACCCTAAATCAACGAAAACCTCGTTTTTAGACACTCTGATAACCTTACCCTTCAATACTTCCTCAGGTTCAATTCTTTTTATAGAACCTTCAATTAAATCTTTAAAACTCATTTCTTCCTCAGATAATTTTTCATTCTCACTCATGACATTTACTACCTCCTTGATTATATGTTCGGGAACAGATGCCCCCGCAGTTACCCCCACTTGAAAATTGTGATAAGCTTCGCATTGCTGCGTTTCTTCAGTCGTTCCGGTACTCACATATTCAATATATGCTCCGTTCCCTCTCTCCTTCGTGCCTTGCACTGCTTGCTTCTGACAATTTTGTAAATTTTGATTATGTTTAAACCAATTTTTATCTATTTGCTCTGCATTTTCTATAAAGTAAGTTGCATTACAGTATTTTTTACAAATATCAAATAATTTTTGTGAATTGGAGCTGTGCGGATCACCAATGACAATCATTACACCAACTTCAGCTGCAATCTTTTTTGCTTCTTCCTGCCTTTCTGATGTTGCATTGCAAATTGTATTGAAGAACTCACATTCAGGAATTCTCTCATTTAAAATTCTACATATGTTATCCCACTTTTCTTTTGTAATAGTAGTCTGAACAACAACGCAGGTTTTGCCTTTCAAATCAACAATTTCAGCCTCAGTTTCTTCACCAATAACAACAGCATCCTCATCCCAGCCTTTAATACCAATAACCTCTGGATGGCTTTTATCTCCCACAATTATGGTATTATATCCTTTGGCTGAATACTCTGAGACCTTGCCATGAATCTTCTTGACAAAAGGACATGTTGCATCAATTACAACCAATCCTTTTTCTTCAGCCAGCTTATAAATGTATTCAGGCACTCCATGTGCCCTAATTATTAAAACGTCTCCAGCTTGCATTCCTGTGATGTCATCAATAATCTTAAGTCCCTTTTTCTCAAAAGAATCAATAACCTGTTTATTATGAATAATTGGTCCAAGTGAGTAAATTGTTTTGTCATTGTGATTCTCAACAGCTTCCTCAGCCATCCTTACAGCTCTGTTTACGCCAAAACAAAATCCTGCCGTACCAGCAATTTTCAGTTCCAAGTCTATTTCCCCTCTTTCAATTTTTCAACTTCTTCCATCAGCTTTTTAGAAATTGCTGTATAATCATCTATTGAAAGGTTTTTTCCGTAATATTCTGTAAGCTCAAAAGGTTTTCCATATATAACCTTAATTTTATTAAAAAATTTTGGTCTATCAGTTATTGCAGCAGGCAGTAGCTGAGATTTTGATTTGATTGCAATAAGAGCAAGTCCCGGTTTTGGCTCGGGTATTTTGTTTTTTCTACGTCTTGTCCCTTCTGGAAATATTCCCAGCATACTCCCAGCTTTTAATCTTTGAAGAGAATGCTTTATTGCGCCTATATCACCAGTTCCTCTTTTTACAGGAAAAGCTCCAATGTCATTCCACATCCATCTTAAAAATTTTCCTTTAAAAAGCTCTTCCTTCGCCATAAAGTAAATCATTCGCTTGATTCCGCATGTCACAACAGCAGGATCTGCATTACTTATATGATTTGAGTATAAAATAGCCGCTCCTTCTTTTGGAATATTTTCAATTCCCACAAGCTCTAATCTATGAAATAATTTTAAATATAAGAAACTAAAATTCAGTATTAAATCTCTTAACAAATTTTCACCTTCTTTTATCTCTTAATCAGCTTAATTATTTCTTCCAACACTTGTTCAATCGAAAGATTTGTAGTATCAAGAATAACTGCATCCTCAGCAACCTTTAATGGATCGTGCTCTCTATTTGAATCGTTAAAATCACGTTCAATAATTTCGTCTTTAATCTTTTTAAGAGAAATATTTTCATAGCCCTTTTGCTTTAATTCCTCATATCTTCTTTGGGCTCTGGATTCCACAGATGCAGTTAAAAATATCTTCAAATCTGCGTTAGGAAGCACATTTGTTCCAATATCCCTGCCATCCATAACAACATCATTTTTCCCTGCAATTTTCCTTTGGATTTCAACCATTCTTTTACGAACTTCAGGAAATGCCGCTACATTAGATGAGCCTGCTGAAACTTCAGGAGTTCTTATAAGACTATTTACATTTTCATCTCCTATTAATATCTCTTGTCCATTCTCTCCAAGCTGGATTGAAATATCAATCTCTTTGATAATATTAGAAACTCTTTCCAAATCCTTTGTATCTATTCCGCTGCGAATCACCGCAAGTGCAACCGCTCTATACATTGCACCTGTATCTATATACACAATTCCAAGTTTTTTCGCAAGTATTTTGGCTATTGAGCTTTTTCCTGCACCGGCAGGACCATCTATAGCTACTGCAAATCGTTTTCCCTTGTTCATTTATAATACCCTTTCGGTTTACCGTTATTTACATAAAAATCAAACAAAAAGTGCATCCGTTAAAAAAAGAATGCAACCTGCTAATGTAAATCAGTCTGACAAATATTATATAGCAACCGTAGGATATGCACAAGAGGATTGTTGGAACAAGCTAATAAATTCCTCTCTCAATCTTCACTCTTGCAATGGGAGCTATGTTTTTTTCTGTTTTTAGCACACTGTTATTAATTAGAAGTGAAATGTTTTTACTGTAAGATGCAATCTTTACTTTTGCCGAATCATTTGTATCTGTTGAATCAATTTCAATTAATTCATTGTTACTTACAGAAAGAATTATTTGTTTACCACTGAATCTTGCAATCCTTTGACCGTTTACCATTACCCAAAGCTTATCCATTCTGCTGCAATCGACCAGTTCAAAAACGAGAGTTCCTTGTTCAATTATTTGAGTTGATTCTTGTAGAAAAACTCCTTCAACTCTCTCCTCTTTGGTTAGAAAGTTCCTTGCCGAAGGATTCGTCATAAGAACTTGAATGGCTATGAGAAGAGAGAAGCAAATTATTGAGAGGATTATTATCCTTTTTTCAATCTGTTTGTTCTCAAGATTTATGATTTTAAAAGGCAACCTGAATTTCATCCGTTTCACCCCAATAAAAAATGAACATATATATAATTAATATGCTCATAATGATGGATAATACTCATAATATGATTGTTTTAGCGTTTTTTTACAACTGCAATTATTGATACCCCAAAAGGCAGCTTAAACAAATTTAGTAAATGTCTTTCAAAAGAAAATATTTTTTCAAAAATGAAATTTAACCGTGATATGGAAACACCTAAATCAGAGCTATTATTTCTCCTACCAATAACTTTACTTAACATTCTAACTAATAATATAGGTAGAAAAAGAAAAGTATTAAAATAAGATATTTTTTGAATCTCAAATCCTGCTTGTTCCAACTTCTTTTTTAGCTCAGTTAAAATATATCGTCTCTTATGATTGTGCACTTCATCATGATTACTCCATAAGAACATATATGCAGGCACTGTTATAATTCCATACCCACTATCTGATAACATTTCATAAATGCATTTAATTACTTCTCTGTCATCCTCAATATGCTCAAGAACATCCAATGCTAAAATCAAATCAAAAACCTGATTTCGATATGGATTTTCGTTTGGTAGAAATCCTTTCATAACTTTTTGAGAGCAATACTGTTTGCAAAAGCTAATTGCTTCTTCAGACGAATCCAATCCATATGCTTCGCCAAATGAACTCATTTCTCGAAGCATTTTTCCTGTGCCGCAGCCAATATCTAATATTTTTATAGGTTTTTGGGTATTACGCAAATACTTATTTATTAATGATAGAATTATTTTTGTTCTTCCTACAAACCACCAGTGTTTATTTTGCTGCTCGTACATTTCTCTATACAAGTATTGCTCCATTATTGGTTCTCCTTTGGCTCCGAATCAATAATATCTTTAATTAGATACAATGGTCTATTTTTAACTTCTATAAACATTCTTGCAATGTACTCTCCAACAATTCCTAATAAAAAAATCTGAAAGCCGTTTAGTAATAGAATAAGAACCACAAGAGAAGTCCATCCAGGAACAGGAAACCTTAATAATAATTTAATTAATACAAATGCTAATCCTAATACAAAACTCAATAACGAAATAAATATTCCAACCATTGTAATAAAGAACAGGGGCTTAATTGAAAAAGATGTTACACTATCTAATGCCAATCTAAACAACTTAAAATAATTATATTTTGTTTTTCCAGCAAATCTTTTATGCCTTTTAAATTTTATTGAAGTTTGATTATAACCAACCCAACTCACTAATCCTCTAAACAGTCTGTTTTTTTCTTTTAATTTTTTATAATCTTCTACTACTTTTCGGTCCATTAATCTAAAGTCACCCGTGTTTTTAGGTATATGTGTTTCAGAAACTAAATCTAAAAATTTATAGAATAAGCTTGAAGTAATTTTCTTTAAGATGGTTTCTCCTTCTCTTTTTTCTCTTTCAGCATAAACCACTTCATATCCACTTTGCCAGAGCTTTATCATATCAGGGATTAATTCAGGAGGATCCTGAAGATCGCCATCCATTACTATTATTGCATTCCCTTTTGCATATTCAATACCTGCCGTAGTTGCTGCTTCATGTCCAAAGTTTCGGGTAAAACTAAGAAGCTTCACCTTTGAATCCTTCTCAGATATCTCTTGTACGATGCTATAGGAATCATCAGTACTTCCATCATTAACAAAAATAATTTCATAATTTTGTTCTGACAAAGTATTTGATAAAGAATTATATAATTCTTTTATATTTTCTTGTTCATTGTAAATTGGAATTACAATAGAAATAAGATTACTATTCACGGCTTAGTATTCCCTTTCTTTAGAAGAAGAATAATAAAACTAGACAAGTCTACAAAAGAGATTTTATATTTATTCTTAATTCGTGTCAATATTGAATGGTTCTTAAATGTTAAGTTGTTTATTAATTGAAATATATTTTTAAATCTAATTAGAATCTGTTATCTTTTGAAATTTAAATATATCTTTTATTTTATAGATAGTTATGAACAAAATATATATAAAAACGAAATACGCCAAAAGATTTGCCATAAAGCCCACTATCGGAATAACATTTCCTGTAAAGAACATTAAAGCACAATATATACACGAAAGAGAAATCGTAAGTTTTTTATAATTATCATCATTGATAAATATTGTTATTATCATAAACCATGGCAAATACCATTCAAATATACTTGAAGATGGTATTATAAGGTAAATTATAATGGCATTAACCATTGCAATTAATAAGGTTTCCAGATTGTCTTTTCTTTTATCTCTAAAACAAAATACAATTATAAAAGAATACAAATATAAATATATCATTTTTTGAATTAACTTAATATCTTCAAAAAACATGTATTCAGTCCCTCTAAACAAAACCAATGTAACAAAAGTCAAACTTGAAACTATAATATTATTTTGACCACTTAGTCTTTGAAATACTGTCTGAAAATCAAAAATATTATTGATATAAACAGCATGCAAAAGCAGTGTAGAAACAATTGTAATAAAAGCTGCAATAATTATATTTTTAATCCACCCCTTAAAATCATTGTTTTTAGAAAAATATATTATTACAAAAGGTACGAACAACACAGGGATATATTTTATATTGATTGCCATCGATAGTGCTAATAATGTAAAAATGTAATTTTTACTTACGATAAAATACAATGCTGTTAATATAAAAGTTAACATGTAAATATCATTGTGCGCAGATGTTATGTATGAAAAAAGTATTAAAGGATTAAACGCATAAAGGAAAACAGGGATGTCACTTCTAATACTTAATTTTTTGCTTATTTTTAATATCAAAAATATATTTATTAAATGAAATACCAAATTAAACAATTTAATGTTAAATAACGCAATTTTTACGCTTCCAAATGATAATGCACAAGCAGAAAATAGTATTTTCTGTATAATTGGTCCATAAGCAAATATTGACGATTCACATTTCCAACCCAAATTTTGAAACATTGGATCTGAATTGTAATTTTTAATTGAAGATATAACATCGTAATAAGGATTAAGGTTATAATGAAATTCCAACCATCCAGAAGCAATATACGAAAACACATCAATACTTATCCATGAAATACCTATAAAAGAAATCAAACATGGAATAAAAGAGTAAAAAATTAATTTCTTTATATCAATGCTTTCATTACTTTGTTTGATTAATTTATACATTTTGAAGAAAACATAACCTATAGTTATATATAAAACAAAAGCTATAATCTTTCCTATCTGAACTGTAATTACTTGGCTTAATGTACTTGAAGAAGTTAACCACATTGATAAGAAAAAATCATATTGGTTTTTTACCGAATTCAAAAAATCGTTGTCAAACCATTTCATACCACTTGGTAAATTAAACAAAAAAATCAATAAATTAAAAATAATAAATAATTTAATAAATTTTTTTTCCAACTTCTTGCCCTCTTTATTCTTTAATATTCAAATCTTATGAAATAAATTAGTATAACATAAATATTTTTCCCTCAGGGATTTCTTACATATCTATGCATAACATTTTGTTTTGATATTTCATCAATTCTATAGTACTTATTTAATGCTTTTTGTATATTTTCTTTACATCCTTTATCAACTGATATTGAGAAAAAATTTTTATTAACAAATATTTGCTTTGCATTACTATTGCATATATATTTTTCTATTTTTTCAAAGTCACTTTTCAAACACAACTCTGCAGGTCCTGGTATATCTAATGGACATATAGTATTTGAATCCATATAATAGATTTCAGAGCCTAATGAAAGTATTAAGATTTCTTCATTAGGTTTTGTGTACTTCTTAATGAATTCTGAAGCCTCCGTAATCTTTGTTGGTTGCTTTATTACTGCAGCTTTAATATTATTCTCTATATAAGCATAATAGCTTTTAAAATTATAAATTATACTGAAGAAAGATGAGGATAAGAAAAGTATCAAGAGCATAAATGCAATAATCATTGGAATATTAGTTCCTAATAATTTAAATTTACTTATGTTGTTTTCATGTCCTTGACAAATTTTACTTCTTATAATTTGAAATATATCATCAGTAAATATTGTTACTAAAATTATACAAGGATAACAAATGGCAAGTAAATTCAAATCATGACTTCGGCCTTGATAATAAGGAAAAATTCCAACACCTAATATGGAAATAAGAAAAATCATTCTAGTTTTAATAGTATCGCTTTTAATAATTAGAGATTGTGCTGAAATGGCTATACCAATCATATATGTAAGAATAACTAAATTCCATGGTCTATCTATCTCCATCTTAATCATATAATAACCATAATCGTAGAAAAGCCTAATGTAATCCATTCCCATATTGAAATTAGGGAAATCTCCATATCTGAAACGTATATAAAGTGAATAACAAAATAATATAGAGACAAATATTAATACACCTTTTATTACATGCATTAATATGTTTTTCATACCTATTTTAATGTTCCCATATAACTCTGAATACGACAGAACGAGCAGCCAAGATATGTACACGGGTATCCCTGTATCAGTATTCCACAATATAGCTACAGAATATAAAACAAAAGATAAATAGTAAATTAATTTTTTATTCTTTCCCTTAAAATAAACCCATGTCAAATAAATTAGAATAAAAGGAAACAAAACTCTGTTTGGCCAATTTTGAAAATATGGAATAGGATACATTATTTTTGTAAAAAAAAGGTTAGTCCATGCAACACTCATAAATCCAATAACGCTTATTATTCTTGTTTTTATTATATCCCTTAAGAACAAATAAATTAAAAAAAATGATGAACTTAATAACAGCCCAAGTACCAATGTAAGCTTAAAAAAGCTTAAGCCAATAACTCTAAATATCGGCTCCAAAATATGTGGATAGAGACCATACTGGTTTACTAAATTAACGAACAATGCTTTTCCCATATATACCTGAACAATTGAATAAAGGTACGCACTAACATGAACACTAAAATCTAGATTATCCTGTATAGAATATATACTAAAAATACTTATTAATAAAATAGTAATGATTACCAAAATAGATATGATATTCAAACAACCAACATATAACTTAGAGTTATATATCTTTTTCGTGCTTTCAAAATATAATGCTATAATAATTAGACTCATCAGTATTAAAGCTTGTAATGGTCTGCCGAAATAGTAGTTATTAATTAAGTAAAAGTAATCATTAGAAGTAAAATCTATAAAAAACAATAGTAAAAGTGAAAAAATTATTGAGATATTTATTAGATTTATTTTTGTTTCTGATAAATGTGGAAATTTTACATGTTTTAATAATATAAGGTTAAATAAAAATACTAAAATTGGAAAAATAATTATTGAACTTAAAAATTGTATTTTTTCAACTTTTTCAGGCACAAATTCTGTCATTGGAACAGCAAATACCCGTAATATGTAATCAATGTCTAATTTGTCAAGATAATAGAAGTTATGCTTTATAAACAAGCAAATAAAATACACTAATACAAAAGAAAAGAATATACTCATAACTAGAGAAAGAAATTTTACATTTCTATTATTATTTGATTCAAAAATATTTTCATCCTTAACATTTTTAATTGTTGCATCATTCGTGAGTTTCATCTTTAACGTATTCCTATCTTTGATTTATTTCACCCAAACTTTTATAATAAAATCATCATTAAAAACTCCAACTGGATGAATTTGTTTCTTTAACTTATAATTCTGAGTTTTTATTAGTTTTTTTATAGCTGAATCTATTTTTCTTTGCCCGCTTTGTTTTCCATTTCTAAAAGCTTTTTCATGGAACTTCCATATTCCTTCGGAAAAATCAAAATTAACAATCACCTTGGGTGGATTACTCAATAGTCTTTTAGCATCATCCTCTGCAATTTTATCAGGGCAGACATCAAAATAATGTACTAACGCAAACGTATTAGGGTATCTATTGGTTAGAACATAAAAAATCGGAATATTAGGGAACGTATAGATATTATCATTAATAGAAGAATTTTTCTTTATTATCTCACATATATCAGTCAAGGTTGAATTTGTGATATGGGATAAATGAAATCCTTCTAAGCTATCAATATTCGAAAGTTCGGTCGTGTTGCATATAGGCGTTTCCGTCCATCCCCACCACTTATATGGCCATTCATATCTTTGAGCTGCACAAGAAACAATTATAGCTAAACAAGCAAAATAAATAATTGAATTTTTTAGTCGATTAAATGATTCGGTTTTATAATTTATGACTAATCCTATGAACAAACCAAGTGCTGGTACAATACTATGTTCTTCAATATTAAATGACATTCCGTGAGAATACATTATTGCAAATGAAATTGCACTTAGTAAAAAAATTATTGAATTATATGTATTACCTTTTCCCTTAATTATTTTTATAAAGTATATAATAATAAATATT